>OGYL01000958.1_pt1 | contig 23087 bp, 24 predicted proteins | sample 1576541 | NCBI WGS metagenome assembly OGYL01 (sample SAMEA3541551, study PRJEB24748) | human gut metagenome | biome: human gut; feature: human-associated habitat; material: faeces | place: China | collected 2012 | reverse complement strand
TGCCGGAGGAGACGGAGCGGGGTCTCATGCATTGGTATGATGAAGTCGACAGCGTTGACCGCAAGGTACGCTCCGCCGTCTTCACCGTGGAGGAGCGTGATCGCCAGCTCTGGGGCGTTGCGGAGTGCCGTGTCGCCGGGGAATTATCGGGCGCAGAACTGGAAATCTTAAAGGAGTACCTCACCGGACAGGCATCGGACGGCTGGGGCGAGGGCTTTGAGCAGCGGGATATCCTTGTGGATGACGGCTGTGAATTATATGTCCACTTTTGGAACTCGGACCAGTGGAGCATCCAAACGGAACAGGAGCTTTTCTCCCCCAAGCTGGCGGAGGGGCTGCCGGAGTTGTGCTTCTCCACGCTCCCCGGCACCGGGGAGCTCATCTGCATCAGGCGCGGTGAGAGCGGCTACTACCCCAGCGATTGGAACACAAACGATCCTGCGCATAACCAAGAGTTGGCAGACTATAACAACGAGCGGCTTGGGGTGACGCAGGAGCAGCGCCTTGCCATGGAGTGCGGCAGCATGCACGGCTGGGATGTCCCCAGCGCTGACCCCAGCTACTATGAGCAGAAAATGGGAGGAATGAAGTTTGGCTAAGAAAGTGTTTGCCATGTATCTGGCAAAGGAGGGCAATCCTAACAGCGATGCATACGCAAAGCTGGACTTGCCCGCCTCCCCGTGGGAGCTGTGGGACGCGATGGACAAGGTACGCCTTCAGACAGATGACGTCCTGTACATGGAGATCGAAGACTACTATGCCTTTGCGTATCTCGCTCCCCATTTGGATGGGTTAGAGATCAGCCTCAACGAGCTCAACGACCTTGCCGCACAGCTGGCGGCATTGGACGAGGTACAAGGGATCGCCTTTGAGGGGATGTGCTCCATAGAGGTGCAGAGAAAAGTAACCGCCAACGGCGGCGTCATCACGCTGCAGGATCTGCGGGATCTGGCTGTCAGCGCAAAAACCGACTGTTATCATGTGGTGGATGCCGCGGATGACGCACAGCTTGGCCGCTTCTATGCGGAAAACGATTTTATCCCCGAACTGGATGGCGTGTCGGATGCTGTCTTTAAGGTGCTGGACTTTGCCGGTATCGGAAGAATGATGCGATGCAGTGAAAACGGCGTTTTTGTGAACAGCCTGTATGTGCTGCGGGATGGCGAACTGACCACTGCGCCGCCCGTCCAAAAGACGCTGCCGGAAAAGCCGGAATACCTCTTTCGGCTCACGCTTGGACTGCATCCCGACATTGGAGGTAACCGCACGACGGTGCTGGATCTGCCTGCGTCAGAAGAATCGCTGGCTGCGGCGCAGGAGCAGCTCGGCACTCTGAATTGGGAAAACACCGTTGTCCTCAACTATGACGGCATTCTTCCCAACGCTGCCTTTTTCGCAGACCTTCTCTCTGAACTGGAGGCGTTCAACGAGTTCGCCAAAGCAGTGCAGGATATACCTTTTCCTGAAAAGCAGCTTCCGAAGCTGAAGGCCCTGCTGAAGCAGTTTGAAGTGCGGGATATTGCAACTGCCATAAGTCTGACGGAGCATCTGGAGGACTATATCCTCACGCCGAATCTCAGTTCGCCGCAGGAGACTGCCATCGACCAGATTCACTTTATGACAGACGATTACTCGGCGAAATTGCTGATCTCCCATGTGAACCTCTACACCTACGGCTGCGACATCATCAAGGAGGATAATGCAACCCTTACACCTTACGGCCTGCTGCACCGTGCGGACTATCAGCCCATGCTGTCGCCAGTGCAGGAATCTCAGGAAATGAAGATGAAAATGAAGTAATACCACCTTGGCTCGCAGAAGCCATAAAAAATCATTTTAGGGGCCGATTTTCCGAAAGGGGATCGGCCCCTTCTTTTTTTATGCCCTTTTTCGGGAAATCACCCCGGAAAGGAGAAAACATGCGCGATGAACAACTGTTGGCGTATCTCAAAGGCTCCTGCTCCGGCAGGAAAAACCGCGTCGGTGGGACGGAGCTGGAGCGGACGCTCCATGTCAGCGGAACCGACCTGCGAAAGCTGGTGAATCAGCTGCGGCGCAAGACCCATCCCATCGCCAGCGACCGCAACGGCTACTTTTACGCCACAACTGCCGGTGAGGTCTACGACACCATCCGCCAGCTGAAACGGATGGCGGCGGGACTGGAAGCGGCCATCAACGGTCTGGAACGGTCTATGGATCGGTTCCGTGAGGACGAGGAGGCCGGACATGGCTAAGCCGCCCTTTCCCTGGATCGGCAGCAAGGAGAAGATTGCACCGTACATCCTGCAGCTTTTCCCGCCCAAGCTGACGCAGTATGTGGAACCGTTCGGCGGCAGCGGCGCGGTGCTGCTGGCTTTGCCGCCGGACCCAAACCGATTGGACATTTATAACGACTTGGATGCCGAGCTGGTGAACCTGTATTCCTGTATCAAAGAATGCTCCAATGTTCTGCTGCGGGAACTGAAATTCCTGCCCATCCACAGCCGCAAGCTCTTTGAGTATTACCGGGACTTTGTTGCCCATAAGGAGGTCTACTTTCAAAATGTGCAGGCGGAGATCGAGTGTCTGGGAGATCGGTCCTGCTTTACGGAGGAACAAGCCGGAGAACTGCTCCCCATTTTTCAGGAGCGGCTGGCGCTTTACGATGTAAAGCGGGCAGCGGCGTATTACCTTGCCATCCGCGGCAGCTTCAGCGGGACGATCAACTCTTTCGGTGTCAAAGGGTTGGATGTCGAACGCTTCCTAAAGCTGTTTCCGCCGGTGTCCGCACGGCTGAAGGATGTGCCGCTGGAGAACAAAAACGCCTTGCAGCTCATTCGGGAACGAGATAAAAAAGGCAGTCTTATCTATGCCGATCCGCCCTATGTCAAAACAGAGCGGCTCTACCGAGTCGCTGGGAAGCTGGGACGTTTCCGCAGATTCCATGTCCGGCTCTGGCAGGTACTAACTGGCCGTGACAGTTATGTGGTACTGTCCTACAACGACTGTCCCTTTATCCGCAAGCTCTACCAGGATTGGTACATTTTATCCTTTCAGCGCAGCAACCCGCTCTCACAGAAAAAGGGCTCGTCCTTCGGCGAACTCATCATCACCAACTTCGATCCCCGCCCCTACATGACCAGCCAGATGAACCTCTTCGACGAGCCTCTGGGCGAATGGGAGCTGAAGCTGGTCCATATCCCAAAATATCCACCAAGGAGGAAAACAGCATGAAATTCAATTTGAACCATGATCCTAACAATAAAACTCTTGCCATCCCCCGCGCCGCTCTGCAGCTCTCCGGACTTGCGGACGTCAGCGACCTGATCCTCCATACCGACAGCGGCTGTATTCTCCTGCTTCCGGGAGATCCCACCGTGGCGGAAATGCTGAAAACCATTTCTCTCATCTCCGCCGTTACGCCGCAGCTGATCTCCCGTCTGGCGGAGAGAAGCCAGATGGCAATGGAGGCCGGAATGACGGAAACGGCATGCGGTGCCTGTGAGCACGAACCCCACTGCTCCGGCCTTGAAATCCCACCCTGCCAGCTGGCGGAGGCAGGGATCTCACCCAACACCGCGCTGGAGTCCTTCGTGGAGGATGGCAAAGTCATCGTGCAGGCAGCGGAGAAAACCGCCGCAGATGTGCTTATCGACGAGCTGGACGATGATGTTCGCACCATGCTGGAGGATTCCGGTGTGCAGCTGGAGGGCGTATGCCGTCTGCTGGAAAAGGAGGAAATCTCAGAATGAATGACACCTATCTCTACCCCTACTCCTCTGCCGAGGCGAGAGAGCGGAACGAGCTTTCCCTCTGGCGGGAGAGTTACAAGGCAAACATCGCCTGCCGTAACGCTATCGAGGACACCATCCGTCAGAACTTTGACGGATGGCATCTGGACAAGAACTGTATCACGCCGGTGCTGGAGGAATACGGCTACAGGCGCACCGCATGGGTGCTCGCCAATACGCTGCACGAACTCGAGTGGGATGGGCGTTTCAGCTACGCCAACAAGCAGTGGGCGGAGCGCGCCTGCATTCCCAAAGACATCAACCACAACAGCGACTTTGTTGTTCGAAGCCATCCGGCTGTGCTGGATGGCTTCGTCACTTTCTACCGCAAGGCGGTGCAGGCGCTGGATCTGTTCGGCGCGGAGCATTGTGTCGGTGACCGCGCCGAGCAGGACTTCACCGGCAAGGTGCTGGTGCTGTCGCCGGAGGCGCTGCAGGAGCAGTATTGGGGGCAGAATTACCAACTTCTGTATGCTCGGAGCGGTTTTGGATGCGAGCCTCATTCCAGCGGTCGAGCAGTCTTTGCCACCTGCCTCTCGGACGGCGAAACTGCCAGATGGAACCGGGAGGATTTTGTCGGCGTACTGGATGACCAGTTCCTTCCGGAATGGGCAAAGCCGAAGCTGGCAGAGCTGCAGGCGCAGGAACAGACCGATGCCCCCACGATGGGCGGCATGAATATGAAATGAGGAGGATGTCTGAATGTGCATGACCTATTACACCGTGGACGATCTCCGCCCCGGAAGACCCGGATGGGATGTGAGACAGTTTTCCGCATTGGCGGAGGCCATCGACCATTACCGGACGCTCCCTATGAACGGTGTCCGCGTCCTTGGTATGGCGGATGACGCTCACGCCTATGAACTCATCCGTTGTGTGCGCCTTTTCCCTGGCGACGCCCAGGGCGAGGATGTTCTGTCGGCAGATTGCCGGCGCAGCGGCTTGACGAAAAAGAATGCCGACCTGAAAAGTGCGCTGGATATTTGCTTGGAAAGCCTGCGTCCCCGTTTTCTGCTGGAGCCGGAGCGCCTGATCCCCGTTCCCCAGCGCAGAAAGCTGCGGAAAGAACTGCGGGAGGCCCTTCTCTGGCAGGGTTATGAAGAAAACTACGATTCCGCCATCCGCTCCGTCTTTGTGGGCGGCGTTGGTTGGATCGCACCCCAGGACGTGAAAAAGCAGCGGCATCTTCCACTTGTGCTGAGCTACCGGGTAGACGGTATGTCGAAAGACGGTGCCTACCTCTCCTTAGAGCTGGAGCCTTGGGAATATGACCTTCTGCTGGAGCAGACGAAAAACCACTATAAAAAATGAAGAAACTTTAAGGAGGAACACAAAATGAAACGAATGCTATCCCTCTGCACTGCGGCGCTGTGCCTGACTTTGGCACTGACACCTGCTGCGCTGGCAGCGGACTTTGAACCCGCAGTGCCGGACGCGAAGGTTTGCTACCCCACCTCCATCGTCCGAAACGACAATGGCACAGAACTGAAAAAGATCTATGATCTGAGTCCGGAAGATGATCCTGCGGGCATTGCGCGCTCGGACTTTGAAAAAGACGGCTATCATTATACCCTGACGGATCTTCTGAAGCAGGAGCTTCCGGAAAACGAGAGCCGCCAGCATACGGAGCATGTTTCTATCGAGAGCGCTAAAAAGGATATGGAATCCGTGCTGGCGCTGCTGCCGCAGGAGCGTGAGTTCATCACGGACGACGGACTCATGGGCACGCTCACGTTGAAGCTCGATACCGTGCAGGTCGAGCCGTCCGGCTACGGCAGTTCTACAAAGCAGCTTTCCGTCAAGCGCAGCTATCCCAATCTTGCCGAGCAGGATACACAGTACATCCCCAAGAGCATTGAGGACGGCGGCAGGACCCTGACGCTCTCCGACATTCAGTGGCAGACCGACAATACCGCCAACATGGATGGATATGCTGTGGGTGACCGCTTTACAGCCGTTGCCGTCTATATCGGCAGCGCCACCAGCAGCTATGTCAAGGGCTACACCGTCACGGCGGATTATACCGGAACCGTCAGCCGGATCGCCCTCAACCGTGTCCGCTATGTCGCCATCTTTGAGGGAACACCCATCCAGCCCGCAGAGCCTGCGAACGTACCTTCCGCGGCATCCGCTTTCCGCTGGTCCTATGTGCTGATTCCCCTCGGAATTGTGGCTGCGGGAGGCGCTGGTGTCGGCGGTGCGCTGCTGGTAAAGCGCAGAAGAGAAAATGCAGATGAGGAGGAAATAGAAGAATGAAGAAGATCATCACCCTTTGCCTGAGCCTTTGCATGACAGCAGCTCTGGCGGCTCCGGCGTATGCGCTGGAATACAGTATCGACGCACCGAACGATTACGACTTCGGCAAGGACACCTCTATTGAAGTGATCCATACGGCAGATGGCGGTGCCATGCGCAACGAGGATGTGAGTAAGAACGCAGCACTCATTCCGCCCGCCTTTGGCTCAGAGAGCATGAATGCGCTCCATACCGGCGAATACCTGACGCCGAATCTTGCGCCGCGCACCCTTCCCACGGCTGGCGCCGTGATCAGCGGCAGCGGTGATGTGGTTACCCCAGGGAGCACGGTCAGCAGCGGCAACGGCTATCAGCCCTCTGTGCTGTTCACGGAGGTGGCAAGCGAGCTCTACTACAAAAACGGCTCGCTCGGTAAGATCGAGATCCCCGCGCTGGGTTTGAGCGTTGGAATTTATCAGGGCACGGACAGCAAGACGATTGCCAAAGGCGTTGGGCATTTTGAAGACACCTCCATCTGGAAAGGCAACGTCTGCCTCGCGGCCCATAACCGCGGCGCCAACAGCTACTTCGGGCAGATCCACACGCTTGATATCGGCGATAAGGTCACACTGACGACCAAGCTGGGAACGCGCACTTATCAGGTGACGGATGTCAGCAAAGTCAGTGAAACAGACCGCAGCGGCCTTGCAGACTCCGGCGAGAATATGCTCACGCTTTACACCTGCGTCCGCAATCAGCGGGACCAGCGCTGGTGCGTCACTGCGGTGGAAACTTGATTTTTTCTCCGTTTTGCCGGATCGGTTCTGTTCGACTTCTGCCCGTCGCCTGTGATATGGTGAAGCTGCGAGGAAGATTTCCACATACACATTTAGAATGGAGGCAGAACGATGAACAGATTGAAGAATACGGGCCTCGTCCTCTGCGGTCTCGTGCTGGGGCTTTCGCTGAGTGCTCCTGCGGCGCAGGCGGTGGAATCGCTGAAAGCGACGCTTTCCACCAACCGCATCCTTGTAGACGGGCAGGAAGTCCGCCTGACGGCGTACAACATCAACGGCAACAATTACGTTATGCTGCGCGACATCGGCAGAGCGGTCGGCTTCAATGTCTATTGGAACAGCGATGCCAAATGTGTGCAGGTCGAGTCGGAAAAGCCGTACACCGGCGAAGCGCCGGTAACGTCTGCGGAGGCAAAGCCCGTGGAGCAGCCTGCGCAGACAGATGTTGCCGCTGCAAAGCAGGACATCATCGACCGCACCAATGCCCTGCGCAAAGAAAACGGCGTTGCCGCGCTGCGCGTCAACGACAGGCTCATGCAGGCGGCGCAGGTCCGCGCCGACGAGATGGCTGCCAGCGGCGTCTACTCTCACACCCGTCCGGATGGGCGCAGGAGCAACACCGTCACCGACAGCCAATACACTGGAGAAAATATTCACAGTATATCGGAACTGTACCTCAATCAACAGCAAAAAACGCTCTCCGAGGCGGTGGTCAATCTGTGGTCCAATTCCAAGGCTCACGCGGACAACATGACAAGCTCCCGCTACGGCGAGATCGGCGTCGGACTGGCGCGGGGCGTTAACCAAAACGGCCTTGACTGCTGGTACTGCGTGCAGGTCTTCCTGCTGGACGGCTGTGAAGTCACTTGGGTGGATACGACTGCAAGTAAGTAAATCATCAACTCTCACGCAAGAGCAGATCGCAAGGTCTGCTCTTTTTATTACGCATTTTTAGAAAGGAGAACCCTATGAAACCTATGAAAAAACGCCTGTTGTCTCTGCTTTTGACACTGGTGACGATCTTGAGCCTGCTGCCGACTGCGGCTTTCGCCGCGTCGAACACGGGTTCCGGCCTCAAAATTACCACCAACCAGGCATATTGGAGCACGCGCCTGCTCGCCAACGGTACCCCGTACAGCTACCGCCCGCCGCTGGTGGACGGTAAGCTCGTGTACTGTATGGACAGTGGACTTGGCTATCATTACGCAACGCCTTCGTACCTGAATTCCTTCACCTGGACGTCCGGTACCGGCGCGGACGCAGATGCGGTATTCCAGAGCGCACTCACGAACAGTGGTCTCAGCGAGATGGACGCCGCGACCGTTGAGAATGTCAAGTGGATGATGACCTACCTCAACGACTGTAAAGAGTCCAACGTTGGCCAGCTTTTTATGGCGGTACAGACCTACGTTTGGGAGAACCAGTCCTATAAGGGCGAGCCCGGTGGAGACGGCGACGCGGGCGGCTATGCCAACGCCGACACCTACGAGCTGTATCTGAGCCTTATCGACTCTCTTCTCGCAAAGAAAGCAGCTGAGGATGCCGAGTTCCAGCGTCAGATCGAGAAGTACGCTGCGCAGGGCATTGCTGCAACCATCGTGGAGGATGAGAGTGCAAGATGGGCGGTGTATGCGATCTCGAGCAACCGCAAAAATCAGTCATTCTTTAACTACTATGGACCGCGCAAGCTCGTAACGGGCGAGCCTGCGCCTGACCAGCCCGAGCAGCCTACGGGCGGCACAGGCAAGATCGTGCTGAAAAAAACTGCTGGTGGAACCACAACCGGTCTCGCCGGTGCACGTTTCAGCATCTATTTCAACGGGCAGATCGTCGGCAGCGACATCACCAATGCACAGGGTGAGATCTATGTTGAGGACGCCGCGACCGGCCTTTGGAGCTTTGTCGAGACCTCCGCACCGGACGGTTACTGTGTCGATCCCACGCCGAAGAGCGTGTACGTAGATGTAACTGAGGGTGACCGCGAATACACCGTTGCGGCGATCAACTACGAAAAGCCCGATATGAAGATCATCAAGACCGATGCGCAGACCGGTGCGCCGATCCCCGGCACGGTGCTGACCATTAAGTCCGTTACCGGCAGCTATTCCACCTCCGTCACCACCGGGACGGACGGTTCCGCAACGCTCTCGGCCATTCCTGCCGGTGTCTATGTCGTGCGCGAGGAATCCGTACCAGAGCCGTACATCGTGAGCAATACGGAGCAGACCGTGGCGCTGCGCCCCGGCAAGACCTCCGAAGTCATCTTCGTTGACTACGAAAAGCCGGGACTCGAAATTTTGAAGAAAAATATTGCCACCGGAGAGCCTATTGAGGGCGTCACTTATCTCATTGAACAGATTGACGGCAGCTACTCCACCAGCGCCACCACAGACAGCGCAGGGCGCATCTTCCTCGATTCCATTCCCGCGGGCAGCTATCGCATCACGGAGAAAAATGTGCCTTCCCATGTTATTCTCTCTGAGATCCCCCAGGAGGTCTATCTGGAAGCGGGCTGCACCCGCACGGTGACCTTCTTCAACGCGGTCAAACCCTCCCTGACGATCCTGAAGCGCAACAGCATCACCGGAGATTATCTTGCCAACGCCAAGTTCCATATCTATTACGGCTCGGATAATACCACCACCGGCGAGATCAACGACCTCGGCGTGTTCACAACGGCCTCCGACGGTAAAATCACCATCACCGATGTAAACCGTGGCTGGTACAAACTGGTGGAGGAGTCCGCTCCCAAGGGCTTCGGCATTCAGGGCAGCGGGGTCACCGAGTTCTATCTGGAAGCCAACACCTCCAAGACCGTGACCGTGGACAATGTTCCTCACAGTGCCCTCATCGTGTACAAATATGACGCCAAAACCGGAAAAGGACTGGAGGGCTGCCGCTTTGACCTGCGTTATCTTAGCGGCAATACCAGCGGCACTGGCGGCACAGTCATCGGGACTTATGTGACCGGCCCCAACGGGGCGTTCACCGTGACAAACCTCAAACGCGGCACTTACATCTGCCAGGAAATCGAAAGCGACGGAAATCACATCATCGACCGCGAACCCCAGACCGTGTGGATCTCCGGCGAGGATCAGGATGTGGTGACGCTCCGCTTCGGCAATGCCCCGCTGGGAAGTTTGCTCATTACAAAGCTGAGCGACGACAGCAAGCACGAACCGCTCTCCGGCGTAGAGTTTCTTTTGACCGACAGCAGCGGCCATTATCTCGGCAATGACAACGGCCGCTTCACCACCAATGCCGCGGGCGAAATTCTGGTGGATGGTCTGGAACCCGGCATGACGGTCATTGCCCGTGAAGTCCGGGCAAAAACGGGCTACCTGCTGGATGACAGCCCCCAGCACGCGCTCATCAAGAGCGGCGAAACGGCGCATTTGCAGTTTCTGAACCAGCCTGCCGGTAATCTCATCATCCGCAAGGTCAGCTCCGGTCCCAACAAGGAGCCGCTGGAGGGCGTAGAGTTTAAGATCACCTACGCGGATGGCAGCTTTGTCCCGGACGCCAACGGCGAACTGTCCAGCAACGGCATTTATTACACCAATAAATCCGGTGAAATTCGCATCTCCAGCGTCGTCGGCACCGTGGTAGCGACGGAAACCAAGACGATTCCGGGCTTCACCATTGACGAAGCGACCCGCACACAGACGGTGGTCGTCAATCCCAATGACACCCAGACGCTGACCTTTTACAACAAACCCACCACAACATTGTTTCTCCAGAAATACATTTCCGGCACGAAAAATGAACCGCTTGCCGGGGTACAGTTCCTTGTGACCGACTCCTCCGGTGCGGTAGTTGGCCCCAACAACGGCTACTATACCACCGACTCCGCAGGCCAGATCGTCATTGAGGGTCTGACCGACGGCATGACTGTTACCGCAAAAGAGGTCAAATCTGTGGATGGATTCGTATTGGACGGGACACCGCAGAGCATTAAAATCAACCAGAGCCAGTCTCCCCAGCGCATGACCTTCTGGAATGAGCGACAGGGCGCACTCATCATCAACAAGCTGTCCTCTCTGGACCGCAAGACGCCGCTGGAGGGCGTTACCTTCAAAATCACTACGGCTACCGGCGAGTTTGTCCCCGACGAAAACGGAAAAATCAGCTCCAACGGTCTGTACTATACCGACGAAAACGGGCAGATCATTCTCAAGGGCGTCACCGGCACACTGGTGGTAACGGAGGAAAAATCCATCTCCGGTTACACCATCGACGAGAATACGCGCACGCAGACCGTGGTGGTCAACCCCAATGACACGCAGTCCCTCTATTTTTATAATGCTCCCATCGGCGGGCTGGAGCTGGTGAAAGTGAATGCGGCGGACAAAACCCAGCGTATCCCCAACACCACCTTCGAGATCCGCCGTGTCAGCGATGGCGGTCTGGTGGACACCGTCACCACCGGAACGGACGGCCGCGTGTATGTGCCGCTGGAAAGCGGCAGCTACTATGCCGTGGAAACCGAGGCGGGCAAGGGCTTCCAGCTGGACAATACCCCCATCTATTTCGCCGTGGAGGATGGTAGAACCACGACCAAAACGGTGACCAACAAGGCCATCTCCGGTATCCTGATCCACAAGGTCGATTCGGCCACCGGCGAGGGCATCTACGGCGTTTCCTTCATTCTGTACGATGCCGGCAACAATCCCATCGCGCAGGAAACCAGCGATGACCGAGGGTATGTCCGTTTTGAAAATCTGACCACTGGCCGTTTTTATCTGCGTGAATTGGAAAATGAGGGATATATTCCCGACACGCAAAAAAAGACCGTGTATGTAAAGTCCGGCGAAACCACAGAAATCGAGTGGAAGAATACGCCCATCACCGGCCAAATCCAGATCGTCAAGACCTCGGAAGATTACAACTCGATGAATGGCTGGCCCGCCGGAACGCCCATCCCCAACACCGTCTTTGAAGTTTACAATGCCCGCACCAACCGTCTGGTGGATACCATCAAGACGGATAAAAACGGCTTGGCGGTCAGTAAGCCTCTGCCTCTGGCGCGGTACAAAATTGTAGAATCCAAGGCGGCGGAGTTTTACGGGCTGGATAAGACACCCATTGAAGTGGAGATCGAACACGCCGGTCAAATCGTCAAGGCAGCCATGACCAACAAGAGCCTGTCTACCAACGTTTCCATCAAGAAAACCGGCTATGTGGAGGTCATGCCGGGGCAGCTCGTCCGCTACAATTTTGCCGACATTGCCAACAATTCCACCACGGCGCTGGAATCTTTTTATTGGCGTGACACCCTGCCCGTCAAGGCGGTGCGCCTTGAAAAGATTTACACCGGCACGTGGAATACCCCCGGCAACTATAAGATCGTCTACCGCACCAATCTCAGCGGCGATACCTGGCGCACGCTGGCGGATAACCTGAGCACATCCAAGAACTATGTCTTGGATGCTTCGCCCGCAGCGCTGGGGCTTGCCTCCAATGAGTATGTGACGGAGTTCATGGCGGCGTTCGGCATTGTACCTTCAAACTTCCGGCAGGTAGAGGCGCCCCGCGTAGATTGCAAGGTTCTTGCCAAGCTCGCCGGCGGCACGCAGTTCGTCAACACGTCGGATGCAGGCGGCGTCCACAATGGGCAGTGGATCATGGCGACCTCCCGCTGGGTCACCCGTGTCTATGCCCCCAGCAAGCCCCTGCCTCGCACCGGCTATTAAGGACTAACAACGGATGCCGCTCCGCAAGGGGCGGCATCCACATTTTAAGGAGGTTGAGATTTCTTGAAATACAGAAAAATGATTATTCTGACATTGACGCTTCTGCTTCTGACCACCCTCTGCTGCACCTCGGCGCTCGCTGCGGGCGGGGATGTCGCGGGAGCGGTGGAGCAGACGTGGACGGAGGCGGCCAAGCAGATCAAGAGCGTGGTGGAGAAGGTGGTGTTCCCTGCATTGGATATGATCCTCGCCATCGCATTCTTTGTGAAACTTGGCGGCGCGTACTTTGATTATCGCCAGAGAGGACAGTTTGAATGGACTGGCCCCGCTATCCTCTTTGCCTGCCTGATTTTCAGCTTGATTGCGCCAAAATACATCTGGAACATCATCGGGATCTAATTCGTGAAGAATGAATTTAAAAATCGAATCCGGACTCTCCTGCCAGAGGCAACGAATAAGACACAATGGTTGCTTTGCCGGCGAATGCTGTAGGCCTATAAAGTCACCTTTTACACCTCACAAAGATAGGCTTGCATAAAAGGTGTTATCTTGATATAATACTATCAAGAAATTGATAAGGAGGGCTTTCTATGCAAATCAGACCATCCTCTGCTCTGCGGAATGAGTACACGCAGATCTCCGAGCTGGCAAAGGCATCCGGTGAACCGATCTTCATCACGAACAAGGGTGAAGATGACGGTGTTTATATGAGCATGGCAGCATACGAGGAGCGGGAAAAAATGTTCCGACACCGCGACAAAATTTATGCTGCGGAACTCAGCAGATTGAGTGGGGAGCCCGTCTGCACGCCGGAGGAGCTTGACGAAAGAATGGAGGAGCTGTTCCGTGCCTACGAAAAGTAAACTGGTCTATCTTCCTCCTGCTCAACACGACTTCGAGGAGATCGTAAAGTATCACATTACCGAGGCAGGAACTCCCTACGCGCGGAAAATCTACAGTGCGATGAAAACGACCATTAACCGTCTGCGGGATTTTCCGCTGATGGGGCAAACGCATCCGGACCCGATCCTTGCGGCAAGCGGTTATCGTAAACTTGTGCTGACGAAGACCTATGTTGCCATCTACAAATTGATTGGGGACACCGTCTACATTTATGCGATCGTCAATGGCACAACAGATTATCCGCGGCTGCTCAAGTAAGCGCTGCAGTCAGATGCAAAACAAAATACTCTATGCGAAAGGCTGTCGCCCATCTGGGCGGCGGCTTTCTGCATTTTCGGAGGTGAGCGAAGATATTTATTTGGAACTTTGTTGCCGCGACAGTTTTGGATCAGCTGGTGGACTGGATCTACGGGCAGATCGTAGGCTTTCTCGGCAACTTCTTTGCCCTCATGGGCAATATGGGCGTGGAACTTTTTGAACTGGAATGGGTCAGCGCCATTATTCTCTTTTTCTCCCGCCTTGCTTGGGCGCTGTTCGCCGTCAGCGTGGTAGTCTGCGCCTTTGAGTGCGGCATTGAATACTCCACCGGCAGGGGCAATCTCCAGCAGTGCGGGATGAACATCATCAAGGGCTTTCTGGCGGTGAGCCTGTTCACCGTTGTCCCCGTCCGCCTCTACGCCTTATCCGTATCGCTGCAGGGAAACTTTTCCTCGGGACTCACCGGCTACGGACGGAGCATCGGTGAGGTGGGGCAGGACATCATTACGGAGCTCAACGAGATCCAGACCCTTGCCGATGTAGTGAACAGTTCCCACTTTGGTCTCGGCATCATCACCAGCCCCATTATGCTTCTCTTTTGCGTGATCCTTATGGGCTATGCAGTGCTGAAGGTGTTTTTTGCCAACCTGAAACGCGGGGGCATCCTGCTCATCCAGATCGCGGTGGGCAGCCTTTATATGTTCAGCGTCCCGCGTGGCTATCTGGATGGTTTTATGAGTTGGATGCGGCAGGTCATCGGCTTGTGCCTGACCGCCTTTCTCCAGTCCACAATCTTGGTCGCGGGACTTATGGTGTTCAAGGATCACGCGCTGATGGGCGTTGGGCTCATGCTCTCCGCAGGCGAAGTTCCCCGCATCGCCGGCAGCTTCGGCGTGGACACCACGACAAAGGCCAATATTACAAGCGCTGTCTATACGGCACAGTCCGCGGTGAATGTGACGAGAACCATCGCCGCGGCGATCAAATAAAAGGGTGTGTATGAAATGACACAGTCAACAAGAAAACTTACGATGGGGAGCCTGTTCGATGGCATCTCCGGCTTTCCTCTGGCTTCGGTGCGGTGCGGCATCGAGCCGATCTGGGCCAGCGAGATCGAACCGTTCCCTATACTGGTATCAAAAATACGTTTCCCACGCATGGAGCAAATGGGAGACATCACAAAACTGAACGGTGCATATCTGCCGCCTGTAGACATCATCTGCGGGGGCAGCCCATGCCAGGACTCAGTGTGGCCGGAATGCGCGCCGGATTGAACGGTGCGCGTTCCGGCCTCTTTATGGAACAAATACGAATCATTCAGGAGATGCGAGATGCAGACAGAAAATCTGGAAGGACAGGAATCCATATTCGGCCGAGATTCGGGATTTGGGAAAATGTCGTCGGCGCTCTCTCAAGTGGGCGGGACGCTGAAACGGGTCAAAAAAAGCCTGGGGCGGATTTTCAAAAAGTCCTCGAAGCGTTCCTCCAAGTTGAAGAACCATACCTTCATGCTGTTAGACCTGAGACCGGGCGCTGGGAATATGCTGGGGGCATATTGGGAGTACGATCCTCCGTGGCTTGGATCGTTTGGGACGCCCAACACTTCGGAGTGCCCCAAAGACGCCGTCGAGTGTTCCTTGTGGCAGATTTTGCAGGCTACAGCGCCATCCCGATACTCGCTATCCCAGACAGCGTGCCTGGGTATCCTGCGCCGCGCAGAGTGCCGCGGCAAATCGCTGCCACCCTTATTGGAAGCAGCTTTGCGTATGCAGGCAGGGCTTGACCCGCCCGCGCCCATATCCGGCGAAGCGAAAGCTTATCACATCAACCAGCGCAATGAAGGCATTGACCTGGACGGTGTGTCCGGCGCATTGATGGCGACGCAGAACCTTCAAATGCAGACCTTTATCACAAATCCAGGCAGCAGTCAGAACGGTCCGCAAATGCAGATCGCATTCGCCGCCAACCAGCGGGACGAGGTGCGTGACCTGCATGATGTAGCAGGTGCGCTGCAGGCTCAGCCGGGGTCGAAACAACAAACCTTTGTCGCTGGATTTTCTGCCGAGGCAGGTGTAAGCGCCGGAACCATCGGATATCAGGAAGGCGTATCGCCCACGCTGAAAGGCAGCCCCAGCGGAAACTGTATGCCCAGCATCCTCTGTATCAACGATCAGGGCGGGCAGATCATGGAGTGCAGCGAAAATATCACTGGCACCCTCCGGGCACAGGAGCATGGACATCAGCCTCTGGTCCTGCGTCCGACAGGACCCAAAGTTTATGAAAACCACGGCATCGACGGAAGGTACACCGGACCGCACGATGTAGCACCCACCATGTCCGCCCGCTATGGGACTGGAGGGAACAATATCCCCCTCGTACAGCAGGAAGAAGTCATCTGCATTGCGGGCAACGCCATTGACCGCCAGCCTCAGAACGGCGGCAACGGCTTCGGCTGGCAGCGGGATATTTCCTATACCTTGACCGCCACGGATCGCCACAGCGTCTATGCCCGCCAGCGGGTAGATCAGTTCAGGGATGATGAGATCGCCTCCACGGAGAGCGCGCGGCAGCACAAGGACGCTACGGACCTTGTCTGCCAGCCGCCCTCTACCTGGGATACGGACTGTCGGAATCTCATTCGCCGTCTCACACCGCTGGAGTGCGAACGGCTCCAGGGCTACCCGGATGGCTGGACCGATGTTCCCGGCGCTTCGGACTCCGCACGCTACAAAGCCCTCGGCAACAGCGTGGCCATCCCCTGTGTAGAATACCTCATGCAGCGGGTGGCTATGGTCATTACGCTTGATTTGGAATGGGATTTTTAGTTGGCTTTGGTAATAGCTTTCACACTTACTTTCGGGTATCTTGGCTTTACCATCAAAGTGACTGGAGGAACTGCTATGGCAGAAAAAACGCGCAACCTCTGCGCGCAGATCCCCGTGGAGCTGCATGACAAGGTGCGGCAGCGACAGGCGGAATCCGGCGAGACACTGAGCCGGTACATAACTGCGCTCATTACCAAATTTTATGAAATGGAGGAACGGCAGACGATGGAGAAGGACGTAACAAGACCTGTCTGTGTGCAGGTGCCGGTAGAATTGTTCGAACAGTTCAAGGCGTATCTGAAACAGCATGGCATGACGCAGAAGGACTTTGTCATCCACTGCATCCGGCAGGCGCTGGCGGAGGACGTCGGCGCCACCGAAGAATAAGAAATACATCGCGCGAACCGCTGCTGAGATTCTCGGCAGCGGTTTTGCTTTGGAGGAACCAAATGTTTATTTACCCCGAAAACCTGAAAGCCAAGCCCATGCTGTGGCTCTGGCTGCTGCGGGACATCGCCGTGATCGGCATCGGCGCTTTGCTCTCTGTGCTGGCGCTGACCCAGGGCCTCGGCATGGGACTGCTGGTGGTCACGGTGCTGTATGCCTTCCTCACCATTCAGGTGGATGGCTCCAGCATTCTGGATTTCCTGCGCCGCGCCGCCTGTTTTCTCTTTCTGCGGCAACAATATTACGAATGGAGGCTGGACCCATGAATCGGAAACAGAAAAAGGAACTGCGCCAGCGCCAGTCCACCCGGCAGCTCATGGGCATCGTCCGTGTGACGCCCCACGGCATCGTAACAGATTCCGGGGAGCGGGTCTTTTTCCTGATCCAGCCGGACAACCTCTCTGTCCTGTCCCCGGAGGTCATCCGGGGCCGCGTCCGCTCCCTGACCATGCTTCTGAGCACCCAACCAACCTTGGAAATTCTGGCGCTGGACTCCCGCGAATCCTTCCAGCGGAACAAGGAGTATTACCTGCGGCGCTTGGAGGAGGAAACGGAGCCTGCCGTGCGGGAGCTGTTAGAGCGGGACATGGCCCATTTGGACGCCATCCAGTTTTCCTCCGCCTCCTCCCGCAAATTTGTGCTGGTCATTCCCCTGACGGAAAAGATGAACGCGGAGGAAACCACGCTGCGGCAGTTGGAGAAAGCCATCTGCGACCACGGGCTCCGTGTGCGTCTGGCGGAGGAACAGGATGTGAAGCGCCTGCTGGCGATCTACTACCGGCAGGATCTCACCACGGAGGTATTCCGTGATTTCGATGGAGAGGAGTATGTACATGGCTAAAAAGAAAACAAAACCGAAAAAGAAAGCGGCAGAGCAGGTACAGCGTCCGAAAGACTTTCTGGATATGATCGCGCCCGCGGCGGTGAAGTTCAACACCGACCACTTCATCCTTGGCGGCCGGTATCACACGGCGATGGCGCTGAAAAGCTACCCGCCCATGACGGATGAGCTGGCTTTGCTGCGGGGCCTTGGCGATATGGGCGGTGTCAACCTGCGCCTGACGGCGCGGCAGGGCACGCCCGCCGAAGAGGACGCCATCCTTCATGCCGCCACCAACAAAAGCCGCATGGAGCGGAGCAACACCAATGACTACAAGCAGAGCGTCACGGCGGAGGCAAACCTGCGGGATATGGCGGAGCTGCTGGCAAAGCAGCGGCAGGAAAAGGAGCCGCTCATCCACTGCGGCGTGTATCTGGACATTGCAGCCGCGGATACGGAAAAGCTGCGCACGGCGCGGGACACGGTATCTGCACAGTTGGTCCGCTCCCGCATGGGCGCCGATCCGCTGCTCCTGCGGCAGCGGGAGGGCTTTCTCTCCGCCAACCTCGCGGGCGGCAGCCAGCTTGCCAATTTTGCGGAGCGTGTCCTGCCTGCCAGGAGCGTTGCCAATCTGTACCCCATGAACTATTCCGGCAAAACCGATCCCGAGGGCTTCTTCATTGGGCGCGACAGGTTTGGCTCCAACATCATCGTGGACTTCGACCGCCGTGCCTCCGACAAGACCAACGCCAGCGCCCTCATCCTCGGCAACACCGGACAGGGCAAAAGTTATCTTCTGAAGCTCTTGCTCTGCAATGTGCGGGAGGCGGGCAAAAGCGTCATTTCATTGGACTCCGAGCACGAGATGGAGGACGAGTGCCGCGCCCTGGGCGGCTGCTTTCTGGACTACTTAAGCGGGCAGTACCGCATCAACCTGCTGGAGCCGCGCTGCTGGGACGATGGCAGCGGGCCGGAAGACCCGGACGCGCCGGACGCTTTCCGGGGGACGCTACTCTCCCAGCACATCTCCTTCCTGCGGGATGCGTTCCGCGTCTACAAGGGCTTTGACACGCCCCACATCGACACGTTGGAGCTGATGGTAGAGCGGCTCTATCAAAAGTGGAACATCACCGACCGCACGGACTTTGCCGGAATGCAGCCGACCGATTACCCAATCCTCTCTGACCTCTACAACGCCATTCAGGAAAGCTATGACCACTACGATGGTGCAGACAGCCTCTATCCGCGGGAGATGCTGCGGGATCTGCTGCTGGGGCTCCATTCCATGTGCCGCGGCGCGGACGCCCGGTTCTTTAATGGGCATACCAATATTGACCGCTCAAAATTTCTTGTTTTCTGCGTCAAGGGGCTGGATAACATGGCGGAAAATCTGCGGAACACGTTGCTGTTTAGTCTGCTGTCCTATATGTCGGATCAGCTTCTGACGCTGGGCAATTCCGTGGCGGCTATCGATGAGTTATACCTGTGGCTGTCCGATCCCACCGTCATCACCTACATCCGCAATGCCCTCAAGCGGGTGCGCAAAAAGGAATCCGCCCTGTTTCTCGCCAGCCAGAATCTGGAGGACTTCACCCAACCGGGGATACGGGAGCTGACACGCCCCCTCTTTTCCATCCCCGTCCATCAATTTATCTTTAACGGCGGCAACGTGGATAAGAAGTTCTTCATGGATAACCTCCAGCTGGAGGAGTCCGAATATGCCCTGATCCGGGACCCGCAGCGCGGCTCCTGCCTCTACAAATGCGGCAACGAACGCTATCTCTTACAGGTACAGGCCCCGGAGTACAAGCAGGCCCTCTTCGGAACGGCAGGTGGACGGTAATGGCAGTACCCGTCGCAGCACTGGCGAAGATCGCTGCTGCCGCTCTCTCGGATGAGGACACCCGGCGAAAGCTGGGCTGGATCGTGGCGGCGATCTGTTCGCCGTTGATCCTGACGCTGGCGCTGATCTGCTCTCTGCTCTCCGGCAGCGCGGAGCATAACAATTCCGCTGTTCTGCTCTGCTTCAACGGCGGCAACATTCCGGGCAAAACACCCACGGAATATGTCGCCTACATCGAAGATATGCGCCGCAGCTTTACGCTGCTGGACGATGCCATCGCCGCCGTCAATGACATGACGGAGAACGGCGACAGCCTTGACGGTATCCGCGTCAAGGCTGTTTTCTATGCCATTTTCTTTGGAGAGGACGCACCGAGCAAACGAGCACATAAGCAATTCGTGGACTGCTTCGTGACCTACGAGGAACGCACCCGCACCGTCACCGCCGAGGATGGGACGGAAACCGATGAAAGCTACACCGTGGCGATACCCATTGCGGACATAGCCGCCGTGTACGGCAATCTTGAAAACGTGCTTCACTTGGAAATATCTGCGGAACAGAAGTCCAACGCCGACAGTATCTACAACCTCGTCCGCTATGGCATAGCCGGTGGCTCCGAGGGCTGGATACTCGGCGCGGATGTGCCGTACATTGGCGCGGACGGCTTCTGTTCACCCATCGGTTCAGGATGGGAAAGTCGTGTCACCTCTGAATTCGGTAACCGCATCGATCCCATCACCGGAAAGCGCAAGGGGCACACCGGCATGGACTTGGCAGTCCCCACCGGCACGCCCATCCGCGCCGCGCTGGGCGGAACGGTGACGGTCTCCAAGTACAACGCCGGAGGCTACGGCTACTACGTATGCATCGAACACAGCAACGGACTCGTTACGCTGTACGGTCACTGCTCTCAGCTTCTGGCGAGAGTGGGACAAAACGTGCAAGCGGGAGACATCATCGCCCTCTCCGGCAGCACCGGGCGCTCCACCGGTCCGCATCTCCATTTCGAGGTGCGCGTCAACGGGGAACGGACGAATCCAAGGGCATATCTGCCGAAAGGCTGAAAGGAAGGAAATGATTATGAATATAACAGCAACGCAAATCACGCCGGAGCGTGAGCAGGAGTTGGTTGCGAAGCTCGTGGATTTTCTCAGCAGCCGCTACGACGCTGGGAATCTCTATGACATTCTGCGTCACGGACTCGGCATGGATCACAGTGACATGGAGGCGCTGGGCTTCCAGCTCCGCGATTACTACGAGGAGGTCGAATAACATGGCATACGAAAAAGTCCCCAGACCGTCCACGGTCTATCACCTGACGAAAAAGGAACACCTTGACAGCATTCTGGACGACGGTGTGATTCGCCGCTTCGATGATACCGAATGCTGGTTCTGCGAGAGCCTCGATAAGATGCGGGCATACATGGCACAGACGGTTCTCTGTGAAGGCAAGTCTTATTACGCCGTGGGCGGTCAGCTCTGCCGCTATCCCAAATTCGTGCCGGAGGATTATGTTCTCCTCAAACTCACGCCCCGTGGCTATGAGGATAACTGGTACCGCTGGAATCAGGAGATCCCTCCCGGCAGTTCCAGAGAACTGATGCAGGCAGCAAAAGAATTCTCCATGCTGAAAATCGGCTACCGCGGCGATATGGCGTTCAAGGAACCGGAGGTTATAGATGTGCCGAAATTTCTTTCCGGGGAGATCGTCAGCCATAAGGAACTGACCTCCAGTGAAATGTGGGGACTGATATTTGAGCGGACCGAGGCAGAGATGGCAGCCTATATGCGCGGGCTGGATCAGCTGGAACGGGATGAACTGATTCAGTCTGAAGCGGAGATATCAGCCATGCAGGTTTGCCGCGGCAGGCTGACGGTACAAGGGGAAAGCCTGCCCAGAGAGGAACTTCAATTTTTGCTGCAGGCGGAAAGACCTCTGGAGGTTCTCCGTGAGGCTTGGCTGGAGCATCAGAGCGTAGACGAGGGCGAAATCTTTTCCAGTCTGCTTTCCGGTCTGCGCGAAGAAACACAGAGAATGGAATCCCCGACGATGCAGATGAAATAGGAACGAAGGAATATGCCGACTATGAAAAAAGAAAATGTCACGATCACATTCGAGAGTGAGCAGCTTGCCGCTCTCGAATTTTCACTTAAAAAGAAGAACACCAGCGTGCAGGCGCAGTTGGAGGAGCTGCTCAAATGCCTCTACGAATCCGAGGTGCCGGAGCCGGTGCGGGAATATCTGGACAGCCGCACAGCGCCCGCTGCCCGGCCCCGCCGTCCGTCAAGGCCGGCGAAGCCGCAGCCGCGGGATGAGCCTCCCTCTGTGTTGGCGCAGCCCACTGACGAAAGGAATGGTGAGTGAGATGGCAGATCATGTAGACATCACACTGTGGATCGACCGGCGTTGGAAGGATGCCATCGAGAAGCATCTCAAGGATGAAACCTTGCAGGAGCATCTGGAGAATGTGCTGGATGAGCTTTGCAACCAGCTCCCAGAACGTGAGTACAAACGCATCAGTGCCGAGATCTACGCGGAGGATGCCGCGCGGCGCACGGAGGAAGAAGCAGCCCGCACCTACGCCGCCTACCATGTGACGGAGCGCGGGCAGGAGTGGTACTTCAAGACCTCCCCCGGTGAGGAGCTGCTGGATACCGCGGAAAAGCTGCGCGGCTATGTCACCGCAGAGAAAGGCACTGCGCCGGAGATGTTCATCAGAATGTTTCCGAACGGACGTCCCATCACGGCGGAGGAGTACGACGCGCTCACAGCCCTTCGCATGGAGAACACCGGCAAGGTGCGCGGCGTGTTCGATGTGAACTTTGACAAGCGGGAGTTCTCCGCCGTACATGTCATGGATGGCTGGCAGACCTGGGCGATGCGGGATGTATCCGTGGCGGCGTACCATGCCACCCGGTCGCAATTCGCGTCGAGCGATGGTCAGTGGCGCAAGTTGCTGGATCATCTGAGCGGCAAAGAGATCACCTCGGCGGGACACCTCTCCGCGCGAAATTTCTCTTTCGGTGATGAGATCATCGAGTCGGACGGCAAGCTCAATTTTTATGTGCGGACGGAGTTTGATGTGGACACTGCCTTCGGCACCTTCGTCTGCACGGACAAAAACGATGACTGGCTCAACATCTATGCCAACTACGACATCGCGGAGGATAGACCCTGCGACATGCTGGAGCTGACGCTCTGCAAGGGTGACGGCTCCGAGGAGAGCTGGAGCTATCCGCTCAACGCAGCCGAGCAGGATGTCCTGCTGCGCAAGATGGAGGAATACTGTCAACAGCAGACCGGCATGAGTCTCCACGACTACGCGCAGCAATTCCGCGAGGAACCGGAACAGCAGCAGGGGCCGGTGATGAAGCTATAGGTACAAACGCAGGCACAGCAAGGCTGAAGCACTCACGACTGCGGAAACAACAGCGTCCAGGCTGCGCGTGCCTGCGGGCCCGCGGCGCCGCCGAACTGCGTCAACCCGCCCTTGGC
>OGYL01000931.1_pt1 | contig 23399 bp, 16 predicted proteins | sample 1576541 | NCBI WGS metagenome assembly OGYL01 (sample SAMEA3541551, study PRJEB24748) | human gut metagenome | biome: human gut; feature: human-associated habitat; material: faeces | place: China | collected 2012 | reverse complement strand
GCTAAATAATAATAGTGTTAGACAATTGTTAGACGGTTTGCTTGCTGTTGTTTTAAAATATTGCGGTGGAGCATCTGGTAGCTCGTTAGGCTCATAACCCAGAAGGCGCAGGTTCAAGTCCTGCCTCCGCAACCATACGGAAAGGACTTGCGTTTGCAGGTGCTTTTTTATATGAAATAGCATCGAGTGCTCGCAAGGGCTTTTCCCCTATGAGCACTCGATTTTTCTGTTTTATGTGCAGAGGTATACACAAATGCCTGACTTAGCCGTCAATAGTGATCCACATCGCGGGGCGAACGGCATCGCCACCGCCGCTGACACAGAGGCCGAGCTCGTGGACGTCGCCGTCAACGTGGACACCGGCTGCATCATACTGATCGTAGCCGGGCGACCGCAGCCACCACCAGCAGGTGGCTTTGCCACCTTTGGTATAGCTATCACTTGTACATGCTCCGTTTGATATGGCATATTCGGTAGGCACACACTCTCTCGCTTCATCGGAAGTGAAATATTTTTCTGCTTCTACAATGCTCAGGAGAAACACCTTATCTTTGGTCGCATTTCCGGGGTCGGTGTCATATTGGGGATTCTTATCTGCCGATACCGTTACCGTAGGAATCATTGCCTTTTCACCGTCAGAAAATGCATCATTAACAAAATCGGTGTTCAGCCATTTGCGAAGTGTACAAGTCTCCCAAGTTACACTTGTTATAGATGAATTGTACGTCTGAAAGTCGAGTGCCTTATCGCTTATAACAAGAATTCTGTTCTTTTCTTTCGCCAAAACAAGCCACTCAATAAGCTCTTTGCCGTTGGAAGTGTTGTTATCCTGCTCGTAAGCGCCGAAATATACAATATCGCCAACTTTTGGATTTTTCAATAGCACTTGTTTTGCACTCTTAAGCTTCTCGGCACTGTCTTTATACGAAAGACCGTTTAAGAGTATACATGCTGTCTTATAATCGCCGGAGTCGATATACTTGATAGCCCTGTCATATTTGTTGGAGGCTATGTCCTCACTTTTTCCAAGCTCTTCAAGCAGCTCATATGCCGAATCGTAATCGCCGGAGGAAATCAATTCCATAGCTTGATTATATTTATGTTTAGGTATAATAACTGTTTTCAACAAAATGAGGAAAACCGCGCAAACACACGCAACAGACGCTATCGCTATAAAAACTTTTTTAGCTTTCTTCTTCGCTTTTTCGACTGCAATGCGATGTTCTTCCGCTTTGCGCTCCGCTTCCAGTCGTTCGGCTTCCTCTTTGGCCTTGAGTTCTTCTACCTTCTTTTGGCAAGCGTAAATCTGCTCGTCGGCATCTTTCCAGCCGGAGATGCTTTCAAGCATTCTGATTGCCGATTCGTAATTGCGTATTATATTTCCGGTCATCTGAGAACGAGCCGAATTGTAAAGAGCGTCTTTGCGGCAAATCTCCGCATTATCAAGACACTTCTCAACAAGAGAATCCGCGTCCTTGAAGCCGGGAACCGTTTTGAACATCTCCGCTGCGGCTTTATAACCATTCTCGCTGTTTGCTTCGTTCATCGCGCTGACCGCTCTGTTATAGATCCCCGTTAAGCGGGCGTTTTCGTTGCGATCGTTGATATGGGCGATATAGCCTTTCAATGTTTCAATCAGCTTCGGCTCGGCAAAGCGCAGGATTTTATTATAGTTGCCGCTGCCGTCAAACGGTTGTCTGCAATTTTGCAAGTCCTCCAAGCGGCACGCACGACACTCCGCCATGAGCTTGCCGAGATACGCCCTCGCATTTTCGGGGTCGATATCCAGAACCTTTTCGCAGTATTCGTCGGCGGCGCTCCAATCGCCGTCCTCGAGGAACATAAATGCGCGTTTGAGCAGGGACTCCTCATTCGCATTGCCGCTGTTCACGGCAACGGATTCCCGCACAGTCTTTTCCTGAGAATCGGTATCGGCAACCACCTTTCTGATGCCGCGCACCAAATCGTTTATGAAGCCGATTTTGCTCATATCCTGCGCCTGCAAATGAGCGAATTCCTCCGGCAATTCATAGGCATCCATGTTGCGATAGCAGGGAATCAGCAGCTTCGAGCGGTCGGTTTTGATCAGCTTCAAAAATCTTGACCACTCGTTCTTCACCCACACGGCGTTGAAATACTCGGGCTTTGTGCCGAGCACCACCATGACCTTGGCGCTGTTGAGCGCGGCGAAAATATACGGCTCGTAGGCCGTGCCGAGCTTGTCCTCAAGCGTGATGCGCGAGAAAAACACCTTGAAGCCCTCCTGCGTCAGCTGATGATAAAGGTCATTTGCAAGGACGCTGTCCTGTGTTCTTCTGCCGCTGTTATCGGTCTCTTTGTAGCAGATAAACACATCGAAAGGCTCTTCTTTTTGCGAAATCGCAAGAATCCCCTTTTGAATCTCGTTTATCGCCTTAGCCTCATCCTCATAAAGCTCTTTTTGATAGCCGTCGGCATAGTGCAGAGCGGACTTGTAGTTATCGTCATCGAAAATCGACGTGAACTGAGCGCGGTTCACGGTGGGAATGCGCTTGCGGCTCTGCGGGTCTTCCACATATTCGATTCCGTAGTGGCAGAGAACGAGCGACCAATACGCCTCGGCGTCGGTGTTGTCCTCGTTGAGTATCTGCTCATAGATTCCCGCCGCCTTGTCGAAATCGTTGTTGCGGCGAAAATGGTTCGCGCGGTCATAAAGATTCGCTTTTCTGTCGTCGTCCAGACGGGGCAGGGTCTGCTTTGTGCCGCACGAGTCGCACACACCGACGGTATCCCCGGGGTTAAATTCTATTGTGCCGCCGCACATTTTACATTTGAAGATTGACATGGTTAATTATACTCCTTTTATCACTTTCTCCAAAAAATTAAAAGCTATCTTAGCATATCCACCAAACGGTAATAATTCAATGACAGACAGTATCACTTCTTTGCTGGCATTCATCAAAAAATTCTTTAAACCGTCTTTTGTAAAATCATTCAAAAAAGACTGTATATTACTGTCCGATTTAGCAATATTTTTAACATTTCTTTTTGCTTCTGAGGAAAAAGTGTCGGCTAATGATTTGTCATCAACACAAATTTCGACAAAACAATCAAGTGGCAATCGAAATAGTTTCTTGTTAAGCGAACACTCATCATACCACCCTTTTTCTTCAATAAAGTGACGAGCTTCGTTCAAAACATTAACATCTTGAATTATTATTTTTACATAATGATCCGATTCATCATATTTTGCGTTCTTTACGGAATCCGCAAATGATACCCTCCAGTCGAAGCCTTCGTGTGGATATTTTAGCTCTTTTCGTTCTTTCAATGTTCTAACTCTTGACTGTGTTATTCCTAATTGCTTTGATAATGTATAGTCGTCATACGGTTTACCTGCGCCGATACAATGTTCAATGTATTCGGAAAAAAGCAGAACTTCTAAATCGGCTTTTGATGTACTTCCAAAATTTTTGCAGAAGTATAATTCCGATATTTTATCAAAGCAAGACTGTTTTTCTTTGTTTGAAAAGCTCACAGGTCCCGCCTCACTTTAACGCCCTACACTTCTTGTTTCTGTCGCCGACAAGGATAACCAATTCGTCCGCGATTTCTTTCGCTTTCGCTGCATCATCGGCACCGACGGCAGAGGACAGCTCATCCATTTTCACTGTAATCTTTGCCTCAATCACGGAAAGAGCGTCATTTGACATCGGGTCGGAATAACGGACGGCTTCATATACCTTTTTGCATTCCGTTTTCACGGCATCGCTTTTGGCGCGGTCGAGTAAGCTCTCGGCGTCAACAGTCAGAAGCTTTATGAACTGCGTCTGCGTTTTCACTTTCTCGTGAACCTCGCCGACAGCGTCGCCCGCCCAGTCCGCTTTTACGACGGCTATCGCAGTAAATGCGGCGACAACCGCGCAGACAACGGCGGCAATCCACACCGGGCAGTTGGGAATCAGCATCAGTGCGCCGCCCAAAACGAGCATGGCTATAAGGCCGGTATAGCTGACGGTAATCAGCGGCACCTTGTAAAACAGCTTTTCAAGGTTCTCCGCCTTAAACGCCTTGTTTGCGCAAAGAAGATTGGCTGCAAACGAGGCTATTATAAACACCCACGCGATCCAGAATCGCACGTCATAACTGACAACATATCCCGGGATAACGGGACGCGCCAAAAATACAACAATATTAAATACCGCGAGCAAAACAGCCCATATAATCGCATATGATTTGAAATTCTTTTTCATTTTTCAGTCCCCCGTTACAGAATGTTCTTGAGAAGTTCCGCTCTCATGGCGGCAAACTCCTCTTCGGTTATCAGCCCGGCCTCTTTCATCATACCGAGCTTTTCCACTTTCGCCTTGAACGCCGCCATATCATCGGTTGTCTGAGCAGGCTGCGTCGGTTCCGCCGCAGCCTGCAGCGCACCGCCTACCGCATTACCGACCACACCGCCTACTGCGCCGCCGACGCCCGCCATCGTGCCGAGTCCGACACCCATATTGGTGAACTGACCGACCGCCTCGTTCTGCGCCACCTTTGCCGCCACATCGAAGCCGCGCTCCTGCGCATATGTATAGCCCTCCTGGGCTCGCTTTGTGGCCTGAGCCTGAGAGTCGATGACCACCTTCTGCGCCTCTGTCTGCGCATAGATGAGATCCGTCTTCTGGCGGAGCGTCGCCTCGGCAATGTCGGCATACTGGCGGAAATGCAGCTCCTTGAACTTCTCATACTGTCTGTCGCCGTCCGGCTTGACAATATTCGTAACAAAGAAGCGCTCTAAAGCAATACCGTAATCGGCAAAATCCGGAATAAGCAGTTTATGTATATTCTCGGAGAATGCCGTCAGATTTTCGTCGATTTCAAAGATGTTGATGGCATTCGCTTTAATCACCTGGGCAATGTAGGTCTTGACCCTTGTCATTAAGAATGCACGGAAAAAGCCGATAAGCTGCTGCTGACCGAGATAGTTCTCCGTTCCCACAAGCTTAACGAGAAGCTTGCGGCTGTCCTCTGCGCGAAGGCTCATTTCGCCCGATGCACCGATGGAAATCGGGAATCCGTAAGTGGGATCGACATACTGCACCTTCGAGTCCGTGCCCCACTTGATAGCCATCTGCTCGGCTTTGTTGATAAAATAGACCTCGCAATGGAACGGGGTTTTGTCGCCGGTCGTTCTGTTGAGCACCTTTCCGATTTTCGGGATATTCTCGGTTTCCAGTGTATAACGACCGGGTCCGAACAGATCCAGCGCCTGACCGTTCATGAAGAAAATCGCTTCCTGCGACTCGTGAACGATGAGCTGTGTCAGGCTGTTAAAATCCTCGCAGGGATGCTTCCAAATGAAGGTGCTGTTGTCACCCTCGTACTTGATAATTTCGGCAATGTTACTCATAAAGTAATCATCTCTCCTTTTTGTGATTTTTCAATGTGTCTTTTTATAAATGTCATATACCTATATACTGTCCGTTTTTTGTCTCTTTGATTGCTCGACAGACCCGGCAACAAATCGCCTCTGCGAAGTACCGTTACGCCCTCCCTGATGTCATAATCATTATTATGTTGTAAGAAAATCCGACATATGCTTATAGCAAACCCAACTTTACCATAATCATAGCAAGAAAAATCCAAAAAAGCAAGTCGTTTTGACGGATAGTGCAAAATCGTTCGGGAAATTGTCGACTTTAAAGCATATAAATCCAAGCCCATTTTAAAATTTTAGAATGAGCTTGTGTCGATATGCACTTTTGTATGTTCCCGCAAGCAAAAAAATCCGCGAATGTTCTCGAGAGACTTAACCGACAAAGCGTATCCGCATTTTCTTACAACATAATAATGATTATGTCTCATCCGCCGTCTCGAGTGGTTTTTATATTATTAAGTGCATATTTTCCATGCGGCGGCGATGCTCGGTGCCGGTAGATATAATATAAATTCGCGTCGTATCAATGCTGCTGTGTCCGAGGATGTCGGCTCAGGTTTCGCTGTTTTACGAAAATCATTACGAATATCCGTACCAGATAGCACTGTCTGCCTTATTAGCTCATTAGACATTATAATAAGTACATTGGGTTGTAAATAGTCGATTAGTTTATTATGTATTAAAAGATTAATCTCTTAGAACGTAAAATATTCATATTAAAGAACTAAAAAGTGTTAGACAGATGTTAGACAAAATGTTAGACACACGGAGATTTCGAGGTGTTTTAAAAAAAGAAAAAGCCCTGAACCCGTTGAGGCTCAAGGCTTCTGAGATGGCTCCCCCTGTTGGACTCGAACCAACGACCCTGCGGTTAACAGTGTTTGTTGGTATATTGCCATACAAGTCCGCTCGAGTTTATATAGTGTTAAACAGTGTTATTTAGTTCCTACGCTAAAAACATAATATTTCGCATAGTGCGAAATATCCTTTAATATCGGTAATGTTAGACAAGTGTTAGACAGTTCGTTTGCTGTTGCTTTTGTTTTCAATATTGCAGGGTGGAGTAAAGGAAACTCGCTGAGTAGCTGTGCTCAGAAACACAGGTTCAATCCCTGTCTCTGCAAACTTAAATCATAATTCGGCCCAACTTTTTTGTCAATGATAGAGTTGGGCCGAAGTTGATTGTTAACAGAGAGTTTACAATCAAATATTATATTTTAGCGGTAGACGAAGTCGCAGGGATAATACCCTGTCTGACAAAATCAGCGAGACTGTGTTTCAAGTATCAAAAAATTCAAAGACATATGTTTTGTTATTTCTTCTTTCTCAGCTCTCTGTAAATAACCTCGGCAAGGGCACTCATTATTGCATTATATTTATGCTGATCCTCAAACATTGAAGAATACGCTTCCTGTTCTTCCATGTAGCTGTCCTGTGCGGCATCGCCGAATGCTTTAGGGAAAATGCTTTCAATAAACACCTGAGGATCGGAGCTTGCGGCGTCTTTGGCAAGCTTTTTGTTGTCAATAAGCCTTGAATAAAGCGCCTTAAAAACAACTTTATCGCCGCTTGCAAATGCGCCCTTGTATTTCTCGTTAATCTTTTCAATGATTTCATCGAGAGGCTCTTTTGACTCAATTCCCATTGCGGCTTTTTGCTTTGCCGCTTCATATTCACCCTTTATATTTTCAAGCTCAATTGCGCCCGAAAAGGTCTTTTGCAATTTATAATATTCAAGCTTCAGCTTTCCGTCAAGGTCAATTGTATCAACAGGTTCCGCAGGGATAAAATTAATGAGATATGAGCAGAAAAGATATTCCTTATGCAAGTCTTTGTCAAACATTCTGCTGACCTGAGAAACGAAGCCGTACCACTTGATGAGGCTTCTCATCTGGCGGCGGAACTGATAACGCTCGTCAGGCGTTTTGAGATTATAGCAGTCTGCAACGGGCTTTAATGTGCTTGACATTTTGCCCATTGCCTTTGCATCCTGCTTTGCGTTGCCCTCAATGTATACTTTTTCAAAAGCATTGATGTCATTATCGCTGTATATTGCAAAGCCTCTGAGCTCTTTTTGCGTTTTATAGATAAGATCGGCGTTAACTTCCTGATCAAGAAAAGTCTCTTGATAGAAAGGCTGGAACGCATCGAGAATATCTTCCTTTGTGTTGATAAAGTCAAGAACAAAGGTATCCGTTTTGCCCTCGCAGGTGCGGTTAAGGCGTGAAAGAGTCTGAACAGCTTTAACGCCCTTGAGCTTTTTATCAACAATCATTGTGTGAAGAAGCGGTTCATCGAAACCGGTCTGATATTTTTCGGCGACGATAAGAACATTGAAATTCTGATTGAATTCCGCTTTTGTTTGTGATTCGGCAATGCTTGTGCCGTCGGCACGCTTGTTGAGCTTCGGCTCGGTATATTCAACCCCGCCGTCGGTCACTGCGCCCGAAAACGCAACGAGCACCTGAACATCGTCATATTTCTGTTCTTCTATGTATCGTTTTACTTCGTGATAATATCTGACTGCGGCAAGTCTTGACGAGGTTATAACCATCATCTTAGCTTTGCCGTTGATTTTGTGCTTTGTTGTTTCACGGAATGTTTCAACGATAATCTGTGATTTCTGGCTGATGTTATAAGGATGCAGCTCCTGAAATTTTCGGATAATTTTTGCGGCTCTGCTTGCGGGAACATCAGGATTGTCAGGTATTGTTTTTGCAATTCTGAAGCAGGTGTCATAGGTCATGTAATTCTGAAGAACATCGAGAATAAAGCCCTCTTCTATTGCCTTACGCATGCTGTATATGTGGAACGGGTGGAACGAACCGTCCGGATATTCTTCGCCGAAAAGCTCAAGAGTTTTATCCTTGGGAGTTGCGGTGAATGCAAAGAACGAGAGGTTTTTATGCTTGCCTTGAATAAGCATTTCGTTCATCAGCTTGTCATCCGGGTCAAGCTCGCTTTCCGCCTTGCCCTCGATTTCCGCATATTCACGCAGAGCGTCCTCGGTGTCGGCAAGAGCCGCTTTGAGCTTTAATGCAGAAGTGCCTGTCTGAGAGGAATGCGCTTCATCGACGATAACGGCAAAATTTTTGCCCGCAACATTTTCGACCTCTTGATAAATAACGGGGAATTTTTGCAGGGTTGTGACGATTATCCGCACGCCGTCGTTGATTGCGTCACGCAAATCCTTTGAGCTTTTATTTTCGCCGATGGTTTCAACCGCTCCGAGAGTGTGGTCAAAAGACGATATGGTTTCCTGAAGCTGTGCGTCAAGCACGGTTCTGTCCGTTACGACAATAACGCTGCTGAAAACGGGCTTGTTTTCGGAATCAAACAAAGATGCGAGGCGATAGGCTGTCCAAGCGATTGAATTTGATTTTCCCGAACCTGCGCTGTGCTGAATAAGATAGTTATGTCCCGAGCCGTTTTCGGAAACATGGGCGATGAGTTTTCTGACAACATCGAGCTGATGAAAGCGGGGGAATATCAGAGTTTTGCCGTCTTTGAGGTGAATGAATTTCTGAACAATATCCATCATGCTTTCCTTTTGGAAAACATTTTCCCAAAGATATGCGGTTGGATATCCGTCGGGATTGGCTGGATTGCCCTTGCCGCCGTCGGAACCTGCGCCGTTTGAGCCTTGGTTAAAGGGCAGGAAATATGTTTTTTTGCCTGCAAGCTTTGTTGTCATCCACACTTCAAAGTGGTCAACGCAGAAATAGCCCAGAATGCGTTTGTTAAACTGAAAGCAGAGTTCCCTCGGGTCACGGTCAAACATCCATTGCTCCTTGGCGTTATCGACATTCTGCCCCGTATACTGATTTTTCAGTTCAAAGGCGAAAACGGGAATGCCGTTGAGCACAAGCACCATATCGACGGAATTTTTGTTATCGGCGGAATAATGCCATTGGCGCACGCAGTTGCAGATGTTTTTTGCATAGAGGGAAACGGCAGTCTGATTGAGAGCAGATTCGGGCTTGAAATAACAGACACGGAATTCTATGCCCCTGTGCTTGAAGCCGTGGCGCAGGACGGACAGAAGCCCGTCGGCATCGCAGGCGTTATTGAACGCAAGGCAGCATTTACGCACGGGCTCAACGGGATTCTGATTAACAAACCTTGCCCATTGCCTGGGCTGAGTTTTCTGAATGAATTCTATGAGAGTGTCAACATATAAACCGAGATTGGGGTCATATTTATCGGCGGTTTTGGTGTAGCCGCCCGCAGGAGAGAGAAAGAAAGACTCAATGTCTTCTTCAAAGCGAGCTTGTAAAATAAAGTGTGTAAGTTAGAAAAAAACTTGCACACTTTTTGCATTTTTGTAAGAGTGTGCTACAATGAAAGAAAGGACAAAAAAGGAATGAACGAAATGGGAAGAAAAAAGGAAAGCACACCGGGCGAAAATCTGGCAAAGCAGATTATCGAGCAATACAATCCGAAAAGCGTAGCCGATATGCAAAACGCATTGAAGGACATTTTCGGACCGATGTTTGAGGCAATGCTTCAGGGCGAGATGAACAGTCACCTTGGCTATGAAAGCAACGATCACGGAGCAAAATTCACCGATAACCGCCGCAACGGTTACACAAGCAAAAAGATAAAAACCAGCTCCGGCGAAGTGGATATCAAGGTGCCTCGTGACAGAGATTCCAGCTTTGACCCAAAGCTTGTGCCAAAGCGGCAGAAGGATGTATCGGAAATAGAAGAAAAGGTGTTGGCTATGTATGCACGTGGAATGAGCCAACGAGATATTGCCGAAACGATTGAGGATATCTACGGCTTTGAAATCTCGCACGAAACGATAGCTCAAATTACGGATTGTGTGTTGGATGAACTGGGCGATTGGCAAAACAGACCTCTGAAAAGGATGTACACGTTTCTGTTCGTTGACTGTATGTATGTCACGATCAGAAAAGAGTATGAGAGCAAGAATTACGCAGTATATACGATTTTAGGCTATGATACAGACGGGAAAAAGGACATTTTAGGCTTATGGCTTAACGAAAGCGAAAGCAAGCACACCTGGATGCAGATATTTGACGAGCTGAAAACACGGGGTGTAGAGGATGTATTGTTTATCAGTATGGATGGCGTTTCGGGACTTGAGGAAGGTGCAAAAGCAATTTTCAAGGATGTTGTTGTACAGCGCTGTATTGTACATTTAATCTGAAATTCAATTAAATATGTGCCGAGCAGGGACTACAAAAAATTCACACAAAGCTTAAAAAAGGTCTATGGTGCACCGGGTCTTGCAGCTGCCCGAAAAGCCTTTGGACAGTTCTGTCAGGAGTGGTCACAGTATCCTGGGGCAGTGGATGTATGGAAACGGAATTTCAATCATGTAGAGCAGCTTTTCGATTACGGAAGTGCAGTAAGAAAAGTTATGTACACCACGAATGCTGTTGAAAGCATCAATTCCAGTTTCAGAAAGGTTACCAAAAAAGGTGCCTTTCCAAACGAAAACGCACTTCTTAAATTGCTCTATCTCAGAATTACCGAGCTCTACAAAAAATGGAATGGCAGTAAAGTGCAGAATTGGGCTATGGTCAGAAATCAGCTTGCGACCAACGACAAAATTAAAGCCCGTATTGAGAAATACGAGCACTTAATCTGACGCCGTTTTGACCGCCTTTTTCGTTTCGCTACGCTCCACTCCAAAGGCGGTCAAAAACATCATTTATCTGACTTCTTAAAAAACTTACACACTTTTATTGACAAAGCCGCTTAACGGTCTTTCAATCATTAAGCCAAGTGTATGTTTGATTTCAAATCAAACTGCTATATGCCTAGCAGAGCCTTCACTGTGTAGTGAAGAGAAAAATATTCCCTCCTCGATTTCAGAAATTACAAATCCACATATTGCACCATTTAAGTTGATGGTCTTACTTTAGTCTACAACAGCTACCGTAGTAGGATCGCTAAAATAATGGGCAGCTTGGGTGGTAAACATTTTTTTATAAATTCCTGCTTCTTTTGCCATAAGGCTATGATGTGTTCCGTCTTCAAAAACGGTGCCATTATTTATTACGATAATTCTATCACAAAAATGTGTTGAAGAGAGCCTATGAGATATAATAATTGCAGTTTTATTTTCAACCAATTTTTCGAATCCTGCGTAAATTTCATATTCCGCAACAGCATCCAGCGAGGCGGTTGGTTCATCTAAAATAATAATAGGGGCATCTTTATAGCAGGCGCGTGCAATAGCTAGCTTTTGGCTTTCGCCTCCCGATAATTCAACGCCATTTTTATCAAACTCTTTGCTATACAAAGTATCAAGGCCATTATCTAAAGTTTTTAGTCTTTGAGAGAATCCACTTTTTTTCAAGGCTATATTTATGTCTTCAGGATTTTCAGTTTTGCCAAGTAAAATATTATCTTTCAAAGAGAATGAAAATAATTTGTAATCTTGAAACACGGCCGAAATAAATGAATTATATTCTTCCTCATTATATTCATATATATTTCTGCCGTTGAGAAGAATTTGTCCCTCATCTGGAATATAAAAACGACAAAGTAATTTTACAAGAGTGGTTTTTCCGGATCCATTCAACCCAACAATAGCAATTTTTTCCCCCGCATGAATCTTTAAACTGAAGTCTTGCAAGATATATTGTTCCTTGCCAGGGTATCGAAACGAAACATGGTCAAATACAATTTCCATGCGTGATTTATTTTCTGACAAGAAAGGTTTGTTTTGATTTTCAGCTTCTTTTTTTAGAGAAAGATTCACGCAAGTTCTGAAATCGGTAACAAACGTTCCACTCTTCATTAAATCAGAAAAGGCGTTCGAAAATTGTTCGGATATACTTGATAACGATACGGCTGCGGTGATAACAAGCACGGCTTCGTCAATCTGAATAATGTCTTTATAAATTACATATACAACAAACGAAGTCAAAAAAGAAAATAGAAGAAAATTAATTAGAATTGAGAATATGCTGAATTTTCTGCAACTTAGATCATATTTCTTTTTTGTTTTTAGATACTCCGTACAATTTTCTTCTGCTCTGTCATAGAGCCATTCCTGAATTGCATTAATGCGGACTTCTTTTCCGTATATGGGGTTTTTAAGTAGCCCCAAAACATAATTTGTTCGTCTGAGTGGTGGGATAACAAGGTTCTTCCATTTAGTCCAGTTTAAAGCCTTTACTTTTTCGGATAAAAGGATCAATACGATTGCGACAAGCAGAGGAACAATCAATATCTTGTCTACAGCAAGAATGGTTGCAGCAAGACCAATAATTGTAACAAATGTAGAAATGGAAACAATTACATTTTCAAGCACACCAACGAACTTTCCCGGATCTTGTGCCAGTTGAAGCAAATCTTTTGCAAACGGTTTCTCCATTTCAAAATAATCCATTTTTATGGCGGTCATGCCTACTTGCGTGAGAATCTGTTTTTCAAGCAAATCCATATCTTTTCTTAGAATAGGTTCTATCACGGACGAAAGAATTTGCGTGATTCCAAGAGAGACCACAAGCGCTCCAACAAATATAGCTGTCAGAGTCCAGTTCTTGTCTATAATAATGTACTGTACGATATATCGCAAAAAAATTACAGTAGTTAGACTTTGTGCGATATCCAACACCACTTTAAAGATATTCAACGCATAAATCCTTTTATTTATTTTCCATATAAACTTTAGCAAAAAAAACAAATTGGATAAGATGGGAGTTTTTTTCTTGCTCATAAAACTATGATTCCTTTCTCCTGAAAATTAAAAGGCAGCGACAATCACGTTTTATAGTACAGGGATTGCTTCATGAACATATCTTCATAAATTCCTTGTTTTTGTAGTAGCTTATCATGTCCACCAACAGAGTCAATCTTTCCTCCATCAAACACATAAATAGAATCACAGAATTTTGTTGAAGACATTCGGTGCGAGATAAAGATGGTGGTTTTATTTTTTGTGAGTTGACTGATTTGTTCATACATACGCTGTTCTGCAATTGCATCTACTGCTGCAGTTGGTTCATCCAAAATAACAATAGGTGAATTTTTATAAAGAACTCTGGCTAGTGCTAGTTTCTGACCCTCGCCACCTGAAAGCTCAATTCCATCTTCACTAAAATCTTTATTAATATAAGTCTCATATCTGTCAGGGAGTAAAGATATCTTATCTTCAAGACCGCTGTCTCGTGTTGCCTCATCTAGCTTTGCTATATCATCTTCACCAGAAAGTATAATGTTGTCCTTAAACGTGAAGGAAAAAATTTTATAATCCTGAAAAACGACAGATATGATTTTTGCATATTCAGAGGAAGAAATTTCATTTATGTCTGTTCCGTTTAGTAGTATTTTTCCAGTTGTCGGCTGATAAATTTTACATAAAAGCTTTACGAAGGTGGTTTTCCCCGATCCATTAAGGCCAATGAGCGCTACCTTTTCTCCAGTGCAAATTTTTAAGCTAATATTTTGCAATGCGAAGGTATTTGAATTTGGATACTTAAAACTTACATCTACAAACTCGATATCATAACTACCTTCTTTTTGGGATGAAGTTTGTGCAAGAAGCGATTTATTAGAAGAGGTTACGTTTTCTAGATATGTCTCGTAATCTTTTACATATACTGAAAACATGTTCAGACGATTTACACTTGCTAACAGTCCTCCAACAGCCTGAGCAAAAGCAAGCATTGTCCCAATATACATTGTCATTTGCCCAATTGAAATAGAGCCATTATATGCAAGATATACAACATATCCATACGAAACGGCATTAATTATCGCTAATAAAACTGTTTCAAAAAAGTTAAGCTGGCAGAGTTTTTTTGTATGTGCACTTAACTTTTGATTATATTCTTTTACCTCTTTATCAATTTTATCGCTTGCCCATTTAGATGCTTGATTGATACGCATTTCTTTTGCATATTGAAAATCAATGAGAATCTCAAAAAGATAGGTAAGCTTTCTCTGAGTCTTGGAGATATTTTGGTCATATTCGTATTTGTATCGTTCTCTTTTTTTCTCAAATTCATAATTGCATATTGCAATCACAAAGAAGACGAGATAGATTAGAACATGCAGCCTTACCATGATGAAAGAAAAGCCAATGACTAAAAACAGATCAATAAAAAATCCAGACAAATCATCTGCTACGAATCCATTTGCAGTTACATTGCGGCGCAGTTTTTCTTGTGTATTGCGAATTTCATCATTTTCCTGGTCTTTATACTCCATTTTCACATAATGAAATGCGTAATCCAAAGCTGTATTTGCATCACCTTGGTTATACGCCTTTAAAATATAAGGGGTAATAGCGGCTCTGAAAATCTGAATGCCAAAAATTGCAATTATTAATATGGCTAGATGAAACATAGTCTGTCTAATTGATGACCTGTTTGTAATATCATCAATAAAATATTGAGGGAGAAGGATTGAAGAAAAGGTTTTCGCGATTTCAAGAATAACAAGAAAAAATGTAGGCACAAATACTGCGGGATTTAATTTCTTGGTGTATTGTAGCATAAAACGAATTCCATGCCAAAAATTTTTAAATCGTTTTTTCATTATAAAATATATGTTGCATAGCAGCATAAGACTAATCGAGACGTTTGGTCTTGTGCAGACTATGCAATCACTCCTTTCTGTTGTTAAGAAGTGGTTTTGTGTAAATATTACGGTGTTTCTGTTATCTATGATTCTTGGGAAAAATATGAAATAATCTCATTTGTTAAGTCCATCATCTGGGCTTCTTCTCCCAAAAGAAATGTAGGTAAATTAAAATGATCATATAGATCTTTTTTTACATTCTGGAATGATTCTTTTGAAATAATATTGCTTGGACCCACGGGTCCCGCCCAGTCAAAGGTCTGTACCACGGGAAAAAGGCAAAGTGCAATTACTTCACATTCAACGGTTGATTCAAGAAATGAGATCGTTTTTTCAATATATTCATAAGTATCATTCATGGAAATACTTAAAATAATAGCATCGGGGCGCGTGCCCATTAAAAAATTTGTTTGAAAAATATTATAATAGTAGAGATGGTTCGGATAGATATTCACACTAGCGGATTGGGATCCAACCAAGATAATATCACACCGGGTATCCTCCAGTTTATGTATAGTTTCGTTTAGATATCTTATAACATCGTAATCGTGTATGCGCAAAGAATAAACACTATTATATCCGATAGGGAAAACATACTCCATTCCAAAAAGTAGTGCACTTGGTTCTGTGCCGATTTGACCTACCTTAAAGCCTTTATTCCGCAGACAGTTTCTCAAAGTGACTTGTAAAGTGAATTTGCCTTGGCGTCCTCCTGTGCCGAAAACTCCAACTACGGGGACAATATTTTCGTGTAGCTTTTCATATCGAAAAGGAGGGAGATGTTCTGGCAGTATTGTTGGACTTTGCACTCTCTTATTGTTTTTCACGATTTGACCTAAGTCGTCAAAAGAATATATCTGCTTATTATGCCGTAGCGCTTCTGAAATCAGGTTATTTTTGAAGTCATACGATTTCATTTGCAATATAAGCATGTCGATATGACCAAGAATCAATGTGTCAAAGCTGTCCCAATCGATTTTTTCAATGTTCTTGATAATATGCCCTGAGGAGTCACTCTTGACTTCTTTGTTAGTGTTCTTTCCAACTCGCAACGAATATTTTGTATCATATACATCAGTGATTTCAAAGTCCAGTTTATCTTCGAATCGCAAGATACTATGCATTTCTTTGTTAAAAGGAAACAGGGCAGCTTTTTTTATTTTAAATATGTTATTGGGCATAACTGGAACACAAGTATTCGTATGTATTTTTTTTGCACTATTTTTGAAAGCCTTCAAAATCTGATTTTTCGCAACGTGTTCATTATGCAACAATTGAATGATTTTTCCAGATACATACGCGCATGAAAGACTGTTGCCACTGATAATCCGAAATTCATGGTCGCCTTTCCAAGGTAATCTCTGAGATAGGCCAGATGCACCCAAATTCACAATATCGTTTTCAAAATATTCAAAATCATTTACAGAAAAGCATAGCTCACCCGTAAGAACTCCAATCACGCAATCAAAAGAAGCCGGATAGCTCAATGCTCCCAAATTATCAAAAGCGGACACGATAATAAATCCTTTGTCGGTAAGCTTTTTGCAGATGTCATATAGCTGCTCTTTTTCTTCACAGTTTGGCACGCCCAGACTTAGATTCAAAATGTCACCCGAAACATACTCATAAACGAACTGTAGGGTATGTATCAAAAGCAGAGTATCAATTTCATCATCGCTGTCTGTGAAATTGATCATTAATATAGGTTCATGCGTATAGCGATCAATAATGGAACTAATGGCGGTGCCATGTCCCAACGCATCTGTTTGTTCATCAATAACATTTATTGCTCTTTCATCCTCGTTCCATACAACTTTAATAGCATCAATATTACTGTGTTTCTCCACAAAGTAATCATGATTAAAGTTAATTCCGCTATCTATAATAACTGCATGATAATGTGTTAGGTTATACTGCATATCTTAATATCTTACTCCATTTTCACTATATTAAAAAAGGGATAACTAATTGATTTTTAGCTCACCTTAATTTATCCAATGCTGCAGCAACAAATAGCAACGTCAGCATTATGTTTGCCACAAAGACAAATCTTGTTTCTTTTCAAATTATGCTTATGCAGTTTCATTTTTTTCCCTCCCTCCATATGTTTATAATAAAAAATTAAAATTAGTCATCCCTTTTTTTCTAAATAAAATCCTTAGCATGAGGATAAAGAATTTATTTTTCCCGCCTGATCAAGCATAATAATTAATTTTTCCCATATTCTTTTTTCTTTTTCTCCCCATAGACAAACGAAAGAATAATCTTTCCCCTCAAATAAACATTTTACTTTATTAACTGGACAAAAATAAGAAATGCATATCGGCTTCATAGTACACCCAGCACAGATCTTATCATCTAGCATATCATTGTAATTTAAATCATATGTCCAGAGGGCCTCCATGTATGGGTCAGTTATAAATTTTCCATTTTTTATTTCACCGACATTGCAAAAAGAATAATTCTGAAAATGAGTTGAGCATTTACTGAGCAATCCATTCGGAGATACAGCATACGTTCCTTTTTTCATATATCCACATCCGTTCCCAGGCAAAAGACGTCCAAAGCAGTAACGCAGATCGAAACACTCTTTATGGGTAAAGAGAGAAAACGCTTTTTCTGCTAGTTGAATCTCATCAATTTTTAAGAACGACTTTTTCACCTGAGAAGAAATACTTCCCCCTAGATCTTTTACGAGCGCAAAATAAACTTTGAACCGCATGTCTGGGAAGAATGTGTCTTCAAAAAACTGAATAAAATCTTGCAAATTAGTGATTACGTTTTGATCACAGTTAGTTCGAATAGAAAAATTTACATGTTCTGTCGGGCAAGTCTCTTTTATCGCCTTCAGATTATTTATGATTACATCAAAGGTGGGTTTTCCATTGGCTAAAAACCGTGATTTGTCATGCGTTTCGCTTAATCCATCTAATGTTACCTGATATTCAAATACCCTATATTTATATAGTTCTTTAAAAACTTCCGGGGTTAGCAAATATCCATTGGTTGAAATAGAGGCACAATATAATTTTTTGTTTTCCTTACATATTGCAATGATTTTTTGAGAGATGTCACGAATTATATCCATTCTCATTAATGGCTCTCCACCAAACCATCCAATATCTACACCTCTTACACTACCAATGTTTTTCCGTACAAAATCGACAATGGCATCTTCAACCTCAAGAGACATTTCCTGCGTATGATGGTTGTAGTTGTTCTCAAAACAATAATTGCACCTAAAATTACATTTCTCGGTTGTCAAAATTGTTAAATTTAGCATTGGCTCAGAAATAATATCCGTATACACAGAATTGAGCATGAGATTCTCATTGGAAAAAGATGGAATGAGAAACCCCTTTGTAATTAGTTCTTCGTTTTTGATATCGGACCTATTAATGATATCCTTTGAAAATATTTCTTGTATCATATTTTCCATATTTTCCGAAAACTTTACAAGATTTCCGGTTAATGAGTTATACATAATCGTCTCATTCTTTTCATTCTTTATAAAGCTATTAAATTTAGAAGGTTTCAATAACGCTGCTTGCATAAATCACACCTCATTTCTGTTCTATGCTTTTTAATGCCTCTTCAAATAATTTAAGAGAATGCATATTTTCAGGGTTATAAAATTCATCAGGAATCGTCTGCCCGATTCGTTCTTCAAGAGTAACAAGGAAATTAATATATTGCAAGGAATCCGCAATGACTGTTGTTAAATCCAGATCGTCTTGAGCTTTTTCCTTTTCTGACAACAAAATCCCAATTTCCTCGAGGGAATCAAAGATATCATTTCTCATAACAAATTACTCCTTTTGTTTTTATAATCTGCTCTCAATACTGGTAAAAATGCTTCCAAAAATTTGGTTTCATCGCAAATAAAATCTTCTAACAGCAGGATAACCTTTTTTAATACCTTTTTATCATGTGTTATGTTATATTTTAAATATAGTCCATAAATAATTTTAAATTTATTGCTGTTTTGACATCTTAAGTCATATAATTTCGCGATATTATTCACCTTTGATTCATCTGTTTCCTGCAATTGTTGTTTATAGATATACTCAAATCTCTTTTTCATTAACTCATCATGTTCAGCAAGCAGAGCAATGCGGGGAATATTGGCCGCATAATTTAAGGTACTATCAAACTCTTCTTTGAGGATAGAAACCATATGCTTGTACACCGCAAACCCAAAGTAATCATGTATGGGAAGATTGTAGCTATAAATTGGCTTTCGTATTTGTGTAAAGAGTATATATCTCAGCGATATCTTGGAATTTACATAATCCCGATATCCCCAGTAGATAAGTTTATAATTTAAGTTATATGTAGTCTTTTTCTTTTTCTTGCTATGACCAACTATATAGCTAAGCCCTGTATGTGAGTTTAAAGCAGATGTCATTGCCTTTTTGAAATCGTCAAATGACACGGTCATATTCTCAGCGTGTCCTTGAGACAATCTACTAAATCCAAAAAGATAAATTTCTTTTTTTTCAAAATCATATCCATAGATACATTCTGTGTGATTCACGTGTGTCCTATGATATTCGGAATATCCAGGAAGGTAGTACTGATCAAGAAGAATATTACAATATACGCCTTTTTCTATTTTAGAAATAATTGTTTTTAAATAAAAATCGGGCTTTCTTTTTTTATTAAGAATTATATTCAAAGACCGTTTAACAAACGGATTATAGGATTCAAAGAAATTAAGACGACTAAAACCTCTATGTTTTTCTTTTGAAAAACACAACAGCTGAATATAGTTAGAATATATCCAGTTATCTACATCGTTACGAATTTCCAAATCACTAAGTGCAATTTTTAATGGGATAGCAAACAATAAATTATAAGAAACTGGTGTAGATTCATTTAAAGGCAAGATACATTTATTAATCATTTTTCACGTACAACATAATTAAACCATCGTTAAAGTGGTGGTTTAAATTACATCTCCTTTCTAAAAATCTTTAGTTATGTTTGCAAAATCAACTACCTGCGGTATAATAAAACAAGTACTGTAAATTTATATCTATTTTTCTACAGACGAGACTGGTCGGAAGAAGCATAAACTATAGTGGTTTGTCTGAAATAGTAAGTAGGTTTAGTTAACGCTTTGACGTTTCTATTTGCATAAACACAAGAACAAACTGTCAATGAAAACAAACAGTTCAAAAAATAAAAGTAGAAAACCATGAGTACAATCAAAATCAATATTTCGAAAATAAGTACCACTGTGGCGTAATGACGGTGCCAGTGATACCGCCTTGTCCTAATACTCATTTAAAATACGAATGACTGCGAGGGCTTTTTGCAATTCAAAGCATTGCTCAATTTGCCGCACCTAGAAACAATCATAGGAATTGATTTTGATGCCTATTTTGCTCTCTTTTTGAAAAACTCTTGACTTTTCTTTTAATCATTGTCATCTCTTCTAAAACCACTAAAATTTTAATAGTTGTAATTATAATTTTTATTTATTATATCATTTTATCGATTTTTTGTAAATCGTCAATTGTTATAATTTTTTCAATTAAATATTGTAAATTATCAACAAAATCGAAAAAATTTATTGTGCTTTTATAAAAATACTTTAAAAGATAATAAATTTAAAACTGGACCATGAAAAGCTGTTACATTTACATATAAAAATAGTATAAAAACACGTAATATCACTCCGGTTTGAATTTTTTGTTATCAACTATAGAACTACTTTATTTTAAGATTAAAAGTTTTCTGTTTATGAAAAAATCATTATCAAATTAATAATATTCTATTTAAATGCCATAAAGATTTAAAACCAACAGATTTAGTATTAATAAGTACTTTTTCTTTTTCCATTTGGCAACTTCTTTCGGTTCATATACGCAAAGGTGCGAAAAGCCTACATTTGTAGACTTACTAATTTTTGAAAATTTGTATATCGCAATTCTAACAAATTTGTTTTCTATGAGAACAAAGCAAAATGTATTTGAGGAAGTTATCAATAATATAGTGTACGACTTAGCCTTTCATCTATCAAGAAAAGGTAGACAAATGCGTTGCGATACCAAGCTTGTGGCACTTATCGAAGTTGTCATGGCTGCAATATTTTTCAAAGTGAAAAAGCCTAGGAGAGTAACATACTTGGTAAAAATATTAATTTCAGATTCATTATATGTCACGCAGAGTTTGTTGTGCCGAGAGACGAAGCTAATATAGAGAACGGCGTATTATTCGTATCTGCTAACTGCCCCATTTGCAACAAAAAAAGTTGTCCAAAAAATTAACCCAAAAGGTGACACATTGTAAAAACGTGTGTTACATTTGTGCTGTGGACTTGGGTATAATGCGGCTCGGAAATTATTGTGACCGATATCAAGACAAGCTTTGAGGATCTCAAAGCTTTATAAATAAGACACAAGGTTGAATAATTGACAAAATCAACACCGCCGCTTGTGAAAACCCACAGACGGCGGTGCAGTATATAGGAGATTTTGAGGGATATCAAAAAATCGGTTTACTTGAACAGGCCGATTATCAGTTTGAACAGACCGACAATGAGTTTGACGGGAGTGAGAAGGATACTCAGGAGAGTATCAAGGAAGCTTCCCTTGACTGTGACATTAACGCTGTCGGGGACGGTTGAACCGTCGCGATTGATAACCGTGAGGGTCACGGTGGCCTCACCTTTTTTGACTCCCGTTACAACGCCTCTTTCGTCAACGGTTGCAACGCTCTCATCCGAGGATGACCAGACGCACTCATAATCCGTGGCATTTGCGGTTTTTAACAGCCAAGTGACTTCCGCTGTTTTTCCTTTTTTCACCTCAATATCGCCGCATGTTATCTCAATGCTCTGAACAGGCTGATAAACACGAACATGGCAGGAGTCGGTGAACCCGCCATCCGCTGTTGTGACGGTGATTTCCGCTTCACCGGGAGCAACCGCAGTCACAACACCGTTTTCGTCCACTGTGACTATGTTGTCATCGGAGGATGACCATGTGACAGACCGGTTTGTGGCATACAGTGGTTCAAGAACAGCTTTGAGCCTGTGTTCGGCTCCGACGTTGAGTTCAATATAATCTTCGCTCAGAGCAACGGAAGATACGCACTGCGCCTGAGGTTCAACTGATTTTTCCTGAATTTCTCCGTTGAATTTTCCCACGACCTTGACGGTCAGCTCTTCATCACAATCCATCGGATAATAATTGAAGGTTACGCTGCCTCCGGCATCGGCGACCGACTGGTCTATATATTTGAAGTCCATGTCACCGACATAGGCATACAGCATATAAAGCTCGCCCGCCTCGGCGCCGGAGCAAACAACCTTTTCGCGCAAAATTTACGCAACTTTTTCAAGAATTTCCATACACACTTTGTAAACGTCGTCATTATTCTTTTGCTGGGTTATGACCAACTCGTTTACATCGGTTCTGCCGAGCACAAAATCTGAAACTTCTTTTCTTGCGGCGTCATATCTGAGCGTTGTTTCCTTTAAATATTTCATTGTAACTCGAACATCTGCATGTCCTAATAATCCCTGAATGTCTCGTATGGTGTTATCGCTTGCCCCGCCGTCGTGGACACACAGCACTATATTGGCAAATGATTTTCTCATTGTATGGGAAGAAATGTGTATCGGCAGTCCTGCCTCCACTCCGGCGTTCTTTAAAATTCTTGAGAAGCTTTGTTCCTGTAGCTTGCCGCCGTTGTTCTTCGAGAACACATAGTCATCAAGCCCAATATTCTTTCCATTCAGCCACTTGCGGTATTCGGTAAGAGTTTCCACGATAGCTTCGGATATGAAACACCGATTGATTTTAGATGTCTTGCTCTCGACTACGGGTATACGGTCTCTGAACTCGCCGTCGTCGTCCATGATCCAACCCCATTTTAATTTAACGAGGTCGCTTGCTCTAAGACCGAAGCAAATGCCGCAACGGAACATAGCCCAGTTTCGTATTCCCATTCGTCCTGTGTTTTTGAGCTTATCCAGCACAACACACATTTCATCATAGGAACGAATCGAATCCGCCGCATGAGCTATTGGAACGCCGTCCGATTTTACACCGGACAGCAACCGCTCTTGCTTTTTCTCTTGTTCTAATCGCCGATTTGCTTTTCGTTCCTTTTCTGAAAATTCACTTTGAACCCGATTTGTTTCCCATAAGGATTTATATCTATCTCGCTCTTCTGCTGTTTCGCGGAGGAGCTTTTTTAGTCTTGCGTTCTGGGCTTTCAGACTATCAATAAGTATGTCTTTATTAACATCAACACTGGTTATCTGACCCAATTCTGACGCTCCTTCCAAGCATTATACACTCGATTGAAATTGCCCTGAATACTGATAGGATAACCGCGATAACCCTGACGCCTTTGCTAATGTGCGATAAAGAAGTAATAGAAGTGTAAAAAATTTTGCCGTTCCTATCCGGCA
>OGYL01000925.1_pt1 | contig 23488 bp, 29 predicted proteins | sample 1576541 | NCBI WGS metagenome assembly OGYL01 (sample SAMEA3541551, study PRJEB24748) | human gut metagenome | biome: human gut; feature: human-associated habitat; material: faeces | place: China | collected 2012 | reverse complement strand
GTTTTATAATAATAGGGAATGTTATGACTAGATAACACATTTTCCACAGCTTGTAGAACATACTTATTTCTAGCAAGAATTGCAAAATTTGTATAAGAAATAACACCTTCAATCTCATCGCAATTACGCAATGAGATTAAGTCTGATATTTTTTTTACCACAGATTCTGCTTCTTGTTCCACGGTGTCATACCGTGTCTCTTCACATATGCCATTTAAAACAATATTATCCAAAGAAGCCGATCCTGGAATAATTTTATTGGCAAATTGTAGGATAGATTTGGTGCTTCTGTAATTATCAGATAGAATAATTATTGTTGGAGAATAGTCTTTTATGAAGTCTTTTTGCATTAAGTCTGCACTTGAGCCATTGAACCCATAAATCGACTGATTTGGATCTCCAACTAACATAATATTATTATTGCGTCCAAATGTCATTGAGCGTAATACAAAATACTGAACTCTGTTTAGATCCTGAGCCTCATCAACACAGATATATTCGTAACTTCGACTATATAAGGATGCTATGTTATGGTTTGTTATGAATAAATTATAAGTATACCATAACAAATCGTCAAAATCTATTGCGTTTTGAGATCTTAAAATATCTCTATACGCAAAATAGAGAGACATTAGATCCACGCCGTCATTTCCCAAGTATTCTTCTAGTTGATCATCAAGGACAGCATCTCTTTTTATCCATGAAATTGCATCTAATGCCCTAATCTTAAGACTCTGCTTCTCTTTGTTATCCATCATAACAAATTTAGTTTTCAATGATGGAGTATTATATATGGCGTTTTCTAATATGCGTAATCGATCCTGCATATCAGAAAAAACTTGTGGCATTTCAAACAATCCAATAGATGCTCCATGATTCTCTAGAACCGTAGCGCAAAACGAATGGAATGTTCCAACGAACACTTTATTTAAAAGATCTTCGTCAATCTCAGACAATCGACTTCGGATTTCTTCACTAGCTTGATTCGTGAATGTTATAGCCAATATTTTACGCTTGGTTTTTTGAGCAAGTGAACATATACGTTCTGTGAGCACTCTTGTTTTTCCGCTGCCAGCCGCGGCTTTTACTAACAAGGAGCCTTTTTCGAAGACTACTACTTCTTTTTGTTTTTTTGATAAATTGACTTTGCTCATGACAATTTATTTTTAATTCGATTGAACAATGTAACAAACAAATCCGGAATCTCTTTCGAAGATCTAGCGATAGCATTGGCATACACCAAGGCGTATTGTGTCTTATTCTTTTTAGATTCAGATAAGATGTATTCAGAAGTATATCCTTCTATTTCTTTTATTTTCTTTTGTTTATGTTGATCATTTACACATTTGGGGAGCTCCTGCGATTTAATATATTCCTTTATATCGGAAAGATAATCGCAACGTATTATGTATTTCTCAAAATCATCACCTTGGTCAATGACTATAACATTGTCGCATTGGTCTAACCCGGAGAAGTCATCACCAAAACATTTTTCAATAGCCTTTGACATATTAGCTACCGGACCAGATTCTCCATCACTAAAGATAAACCATGGAATTTGCATGCGTTTTGCAAATTCAATAAACGGATAATAGTTTCCTGCTCCTCCAACTCCAACAAAATCAATCCCCATCTCAGCAGGATGGACATTAAAATATTTTTGAGCAAGAATTGGCAATGCCTGTTCCTCAGTTTCTCCCTCAAAAAATACAATGCATTTTGAGAATAATATCTCGCCCTTGGTATTAACTACTTTTTGTTTGATCTTTCTATAATCATCATCATTCAAAACATCTTTATCAAGATGTCCGACTTGAATATTTGTTGCCCTATATAAATGGCGCACTTCATAAATGTTAGAAGACGCAACGATATATGGCGAATGGGTAGAGATAATTTTCTGACCGTTGATATCTTGGATTTGATGGTACAGTTTCTTCTGAGCGTTTGGATGAAGATGAGCTTCAGGCTCTTCAATTGCAATTATAGGATAAATTGGAGTGTCAGAAGTTTTTTCAGTTAAAGTCGTAATATGCTTGATAAAGGCTTTAAATGCCAAGAGAGAAGACCAGCTACGCGTTCCCATTCCATGGTATTCCATTGTAAATGAATCTTCGTTCTCTCCATATTGAATAGATATAGTCTTATTTAAATCTCTAATTTTCTTTGCAAATGGAGATAGGGTTACGTTTGAGCCTTTATTGTCAATTGTCGTATCAATCCCAGATAACACTGCTTGAATAATTGATAAAATATCGCTTTTTTCAATTGCCTTATTGTTAAGTTCCTCGATTATGCTTTCAAGTGCTTCTATGTCATCTTGGGAGTATGATTGAGATATCTGAGACATCATCCGTCCCAAATATGAACTTTTGAATTTAAGATCTTCAACAACATCTCGCTGCGCTTCTAGATAGAAAAACGGAAGTGCATCTAAAGAAACCTTTTCTTTGGTCGTTTCGATGTCAAACCACTTGACATCCACACTTTCCCATAGCTTCAAAATGCGCTGTTGTTTATCGAAATCAGAACGAGAATGATTAAAAACGAACTTTGTTCGTATAGGTACATAAGCCAACGATAGATTGTCATATTTAATGGCTTTGTCCGTAAAATATGCTTCCCAATCATCGTCAAAGTTCTGTGTGCGCACATTGTTTTCATCTATAGCGATGATGCGAATGTCCACAATTATATTATCTGCACGTGAACCAGATTTAATATTCAAATCATCAGTTGAAAGGAAAGATCGATTCCCCAAAGCTAATTGAAGCGCTTTAAGAACAGAAGTCTTCCCTACATTATTTGCACCTGTAAGGACAGTTGTATCTTGAAGGCTTAATTCGATGTTATTAAGCCCTCTGAATCCCTTGATTCTGATTTTGTCAATTAGTATGCTTCCCATAATACAAAATTACTAAGAATATTTGATATGGCAATCGATTATGCTGAGAAACATAAAACGCCCCGGCAAGAGGGTGAGTCTTGTCGGGGCGTCGGTCAAAGGGTTATGAGAGCGTTAGCGGATGAAATTAGAGGCGGATGCAGGCGATGCGGCAGCCGGGGACTTGGCTGGTGGGAAGTGGCTGGCAGTCTTCGTCGGCGAAGTGGAGGAAACCGTGAGCTTTGGCTGTTTGTTTCAGCCAGTGGATGAAGGCTTTCATCTCTGCGCGGATGACATCCTGTGTGCCTCGGAAGCTGATGCGGATGATTATGAGCGTCATGTCGGGGATACCAAGGTGGCCTTCGGAGCGTTCCCACAGGCGGAACTGAATGGTGCGGTCCTCGCCGAAGTAGTGGATGCAGGCTCCGACAGAGTTCCAGTCGAGTGTGGCTTCATCGGGGTCGCTGCCGAATACTTCTGTGATATATGCGCGGAAGTCAAGGAAGAAGTCCACGATGGCGTCGCGGGTTGTGGATTTGATTTCTTGCATATGTGGTGCTGGTGTTAAAGGGTTAAACAAGCGATTTTACATCCGGGCACCTGGTTCGGAGCGTTCGTAGGTGCGTGGCTCTCGTCAGCGATGTGGCGGAAACCGTTGGCTTTTGCCGCATCCCGTAACCATATAGAAACAGCATCGGCTTCTGCCTGAGGATTTGCTACCTGACCGGAGATGTAGAACACATTGACGATGACGGTCATGTCGGGGATTCCGAGATGTCCGTTGGAGTGCTCCCATAGACGGAACTCGAAGGCTCGGTTCTGTCCGTGGTATCGTGCCGTTGCTCCGACACAATTCCAGTCGAGCGTGAGCTGGTCGGGAGTTGCTGAATAGTTCTCTACCATGAAATTGCAGAAATCATGGTAGAAGGCCTTGATGCTCATCTGAGCACCTGCCGAGATGGGATTGAAAGAATTTGATTGCATGAGGTTTGTGAAGTTTGAAGTTTACCAAAGATGGTTGTTGGATTCGGGGGTCCAGGGATCAGATGGTCGGAAATAAACATGGGTGCGGTCGGCATTTTTTCGGCGTTCAAGCCGGATAGTCATCTCTTTGATGCTGTCCTGCTCCTGACGGTTGCCGACCATCATCGCCTCTTCTCGGAGCATCATGTTGCGGATGCCTTCGGCGTCATAGCTCACACGTTCGTAACGATATAGCCATTCGACTTTTAGAAGATGCTCGTTCTCTTTGTTGAGATTATAGCACCAGATGCCGAGACCGACCGCAACAAACAATAAAGCTCCGGCAACGGCATAAACCCATTTGGGGATTGCCGCCCAGATAGCACCGTTGACGATGCTATACATCCGGTCGTTGAGACGCTTTGCCGATTCGTTGAACTGAAAGGTCTGACTTGAAAACTCATTGCGGATGCCGGCGTGGAGCGCATTTTTTACATTCTTGTCAAGTCCGTCCTTAAAGGCGATGACGAAGGCTTCTGCCAGTTCTTTGGGGAACTGCGAGAAGTCAAGACTTTTGAGGGCTTCGATTTTTTGTTTGGCGAGTGCCGCCTCTACGAGTCGTTTTACCGATTCGTTGGTGGCAATGTTCGCGGGCAGCTCCACTTGGATTTTCTCCGGGATTGCTGATGCCGACGGTTCCGTCTGCACAGGCTCGGATGCCAGTCGGGTATCAATGTCTGTCAGCAAATCCTTATTCTCTTTCGCAGTTTTGAGAAGGTCGTCAATCTTCTCGTCTTGTTTCTTGACGAGTGAGTATAAATCTGCCATTGTTATAATGATCTTCCTTTTTTCTTTTTGGGTTTCTTTTTCATCGCTCGGATGAAGGCTTCTTCCTCGGGGTCATAGCCGGGCCCGACTTGGAACAATCCGCCCACTGCCTGACATCCGGTTTCGACTATGTTCTCCACGACATTAGCCACAGGAGCCTCCTTGACCTTTGCTGTCACTGAAACAGGCTGCTGTCGCTGTAGCTGAACCTCTCTTATTCCTGCGTTCTTGGCAAAAAATTTGTCGAGACGCCTATAGGAAAAAGCACGGTCAATCTTCGAGCCGTTGAAGGTAAATTCTCCGTCGGAGAACCGAATGCCCTGCGGCTTGCCGGTGTCGCGGTCGTTGTAAAATTCGACTGTTATTCCGGCCGGAGCGAGGCGGCGGCGGAACTCATCCCACGATTTGCATCGGTACATCGCCGCCTGAATCTTGGGCTTCATCTCGGCAATCGCATCCTCATACAGCTTCTTTTTCAGCGAAAAAGTCAGTCCGTATTTCAGTTTTATTGCCTTGGTCGCGTCACGACTTTTGTCGAAATTATTGCTTTCGTCGATGGCTTTGCCGTGAAGATTCACGCGATTATAGACGATATGGAAATGCGGGGAGCCGGTTTCGAGATGTCGCACTATTATATATTGCGTGTCCCTGATGCCCATGCGCTCCATGTATTCTTTAGCCAGTTGCACCATGAAATCATCTGTAAGACGGGGCAAATCCGCCTTGTCGAAACTCACGGCGATGTGTCCGATGGGCTTGCTGATTCTCTTGTTGAGGCTCGCCCCGATGTCGAAACTGTCCACAATTCTGCGATAATCGTTGCCGAAAACGCTGTCAGAATCTATCAGCCTCCATGTGTCAGCGGTGTATTTTCCCTTGTCATGGAACTCACGCATGACATATCCCACGATGTCGGATGCGGCTCCCTTTGCGAGTATTTTAGCTATCATAATAATGAGGAATTTGAGGTTTTCAACTTGCCAAGAGTGGCTAAAATTCCGTCGAGACAAGCCTCTGCTTTACGCTTTGTCGAGGGCCATGAGTTAGCCTGACAAGCCTTGACCTGAGCGTTGAGATTCTTGCCTTGATACATCAGTTCGCGTATCGCCTCCCGTTCAAAGTCGGTGAGTCGTCCGACAATCGAGAGCCGGAATGCCGAGATTCTAAGCAGCTCGGCGATGCTAACACCGGCGGCTGCGGCCTTGGCTTTCACCTCGCGCTCTTCGGCATCGGTAAAATTCACAGAGACTTTGCGGTCTCTTTTATCACTGGATTCTTTCTTCGGTCGCCCGCGGAGTTTTACACCGGGAGCGTCCTGATTGAACTTTCTCATTTGTTGGGTTGGGGATGGTAACCGCAGGGAACAGAGAGCGTCCTTCGGGATGCGAGGGGTTTCGGGTGGGAATTTTTTACCTCCCGAAACATACCCTTGCATCCCCAACTAATCCACTATCGTTTCTTAATTGTGCGCTGACGATAACCGCTCCCTGCGGTCGGGTTAAACATTAGAGCTTGCGCCAGATTTCGATGTCGTCGGCATATTGTTTCAGATGCTCGGCGAGGATGGCGTTGGCGTAACTGCTTACCGTGGTACCACGGTCGCCGAGGATTCTTGAGACGCGCTCAAGCTGGTCCCACAGGTCGCCCTCGATGTTCAGGGCATGGCGGTTCACCAACTTTGCAGGAGCAAGGAATGTAGCCTTGAACTCAGCGAAGTCCGATTTGCGCTGTTGCTTACCGATACGCTGTTGCTTCGGCGGCTCGGTTACTGTCTGCTCGTTGTCAAACAGATTGTCAGCGTTGGCAGGAGTGATGCTGTTAACAGCGTTGTCGCTGTTAACTGTGGATGTGGAGATGATTGAATTAGTTGAGTTATCTGGTTGCATAATAATTTGTGGGTTAGAGGTTGATACTTCGGATTTGGTTGCATCGGTCAACTCGGTTGACTTGGATGCGGTTGTTGACGGAGATTTCTTCGCAGTCATTGTTTTTCAGTGTTTGAGGGTTTGTGAATAGCATCAGTATCCGGGTCATACCGTTCGACTGACACGAGAGTGAGTTGCAGGTCATCAATGAGTTTCTGTAACGTCGGATTCTTCCTAATCATGGCTTGCAGCACAGCCTGGTCAGGCTCGATTTGCAGGAGGTAGTCTGCTATGTCAAGTCCTGCTGTTCGCTCGTTATCAGTGGCAACTTCTTCGAGAAAGTTGAAGATGCTTGCCTCGATACCGAGATTGCGGAGCAAACTCAGTTTTTGCCGCCATTGGTCGGTCGCGCCGATGTCGGGAAATAGGATAACCTGATGGCCTTTGAGAACACGGAGTGCATCGGTATTGAAGCAACCGTTTTTCCCGCCGGAAGCGAGCCACACATATTCTGGCAGATAGTACGCTGCCACAAGTGCGGTTTTCTCGCTCTCGACAATGGCGACAGGCTTGCCTCTGTTCATCGGCAGGAGATGTTCACCGAAAAAGCACTGACGCAGATTGAAGTCGGGCAGTCGGAGCAACGAATGAACCCATGTAACATGGTTGAACGGCTCTTTCACGCGCTTACCTGTGTCGGCATTGTAGAGCATCACCTTTCCGGCGCGGACTCTGCTGTTGATGTCAGTCTGCCAGAACACGCATGACCCCGGCCAGTGCTTCGATGTGCCGACGCGATACTCTTTCATCAGTCGGAGAGCATCCTCGGCTCCGAACTTGGAGCGGAGGAACAGATAGAGATTGTTCTTCTCATATCCGTGCAGAGTCTGTGAAACAGTCTCTGCCGCGATGAAGGATGTTGGCTTTCGCTGCTCGGTCGGCTTGGCTCGCCATGCTGACGGAGTGGCGAAATCGCGCTGCTGTGGCTTTGATTGAGGATTGCGCTCAAAGTATTCCTTTGGCGTGAGATTGTAGCCACAACTCTGTTCATGGTCGCATCTGCCGACATCATCAGGGAATGAGATTTGTTTCTCGGTGTCGATGTAGCGGCTAAAACAGCGTTTCTTGTGGCACGAAGGGCAACAGTGTCGGCTTCCGACCCCGTTATAGGGTTGGAGAATGAATCTATGATTATTCATAGCGTTAATTATGAGATTTAGGTGGTGCAGTTCGTGCAGTTTCCGCAGTTTGCTTGATGAAACTGCCGGAACTGCGGAATCTGCGTGGATTAAAGTTTGAGATATTTGCCATGCGAGGACTTCTGGAACAGTTTGCCGAGATTATTTTTCAGGAACTCCATAAAGGTGCGCTCTGCCATATCGTTTGCTTTTGCGATGGCGATACCTTCTCTAGTCTCAAACTCCTGAGGCAGGGCGCTGACTATTGCCAACTGTTGCGCTGTTAGCGACAGTTCCTTCAGAATTGTCTGAACCTTTACGGCTGATTCCTTGAAATATTCTGCGAGAGAAATGGCCCGTTCGACTGATATGAGGTCAATCATATCTTTACCGGCATCATTGCACGCCCAACGCGCCATCTGAATAATCAGACAGAATCTTATGGCGTAAATCTGGAGTTTGCAATAGATACCGACAATGGTCTCGTTTGGCTCACGGTCGCAGATGTCTGACAGTTCATGCTGCCACTTGAACAGACGCACCATAGCCTCCTCGGTAAACGGTATGCATACCGGCAGAATGTCGTTGTTTTCATCAACGGTGCATTGCAATTCCATGAGTCTCGATAAAATGCGCTGCCATTCAGCGGCCACATCGAATGTCGGCTGCTTCATCGACCACCGGGTAGAAGTTTCGTGGCGGAGCAGGACAAACAGAATACGGTCAATGAAACCATTGGCAGAGCGTTCCCCTTTGGCAAGTTCAGAAAGGATGCGTTTTTGCATCGTACCGATTACTGACACGAACGGACGCTTGATGAAGATTGAGCTGCGCGAGCTTTTGCGGTCAGACATGGTAGGCTTGGCGCTGAACACCGACAGCCAGAACTGTTCCTCAGAGCCGTTATTGTAGCGGTTGAAATTCTTGACCCATGCCGAGAGTTCATCCGACAATAGACATAGACCGCGTCGATTCTGCGAATGGACAAGACTCAGACCTTCCGGAGTAATATCAGACACAAGAAAACGATGGCGGACAGGTTCACGGGGGCAGACCTCAATACCTTTTTCTGCACGTTCCTTCCGACTCATATCGAGTTGGTCCTGATATTCCAGATACTGTTTCTCGTAAATCCGGTTTTGCTCGTAGTCATGCTCCACAAAAGGACGCATTGCAAAACTCAGCGGATGGCTCTTGTTGGCCCCAGGCCTCCCAATGAGTGCCATATACAGGATGGCGCTCTCGTCCCAGCCCTCTTTCATCAGCGCAAGATGCGTGTTGCCTATCGCTACCGACACAGCCACCAGCATCGCCGCCGCGACATAATCGACGGGAAATCCATAGCAGTCGTTCACCTCCCTGATGATACGTTGGATTTTGGAGGGATAGAGGCTAATGGGAAATCCGCCGCCGGTGATAGCTGTGCAATGGTCGATTGCCTTGTCGAGCACGAGCTGTGGTGTAAACACATCGCTCATAGGCTAACGGCTTATGCGGTTTCGTCCGCCGGGGCGCAGACCTTTGTTCATCTCGGCAACCATTTCATCATACTTCTCTTGCTGAGATTTTGGTTTGCCGGATGCCATATATTTCAGAAGCTCGCTCCTGATGAATCGCCATGCTTTGCCGCCTGGATTCTTATATGCCGGGATTATTCCGGCGCGAGCCTTTTCATAGAGAGTGTTCTTGCACTCTCCGAGTAGTTTACAGGCCTCCTTCGCGGTGATGAAAGGAGAACTGTCAGTTGAAGGGGGAGCAAGTACGTTGCGCAGCTCCCGCAGCTCATCTTGTAAGGCGGATACTCGCTCAATGAGATAGACTACCGCTTCGGGAAGTCTGTCAAAAGTCACGGGTGTTGTGAACATGGAAACAACCGAATCCTTAGGAAACCGTTGTGCCAACGTGGCACGTCCGGGCTAAAGATTCGGTTGCAAATGTATAAGGAGATAAATAGGAGAACAATAAGCTTTAATGAGCCTCAAAAGTATCTCCAAACCCTCTCCAAAGCCTCTCCGATGGATAAAAACGAATTCTCCAGATGGAGATTTGTTGAGATTGGTGAATTTTAACCGGCGAGAAGTTCATTATCAAGGCATCTTGAATTTTTGCCTTTTTTCATCTGCCGGTCAATGAATTTTTCAAATTCCTCTTCAGTCATGGGTTCATCGTCTTCATCATCTTCTCCATCATCATTAGAGTAGTCGTAGTCCTCGTTGTCCCATTCATCGTCGTCATTGGGTCTTTCATCGTCTTCAAAAAGCGGGGGCATCCTCACTGGTCGATTTTCAGTCTGGATTGGAGTAATGGGCTCCGTTCCCTCATGATGAGTCTCGATTGTTGAAACTATAGGCGCAGGTTCAGCGTCTTCCGAGATAGGACTTGCTTTTGTATCCTCAATTACTTCCGATTGTTGAATGTCGTTTGAAAGACGATACTCTTCAATCGAGAAATTGTTGTCAAAGCGTTCTTCGATTTTGATCACACCTTGAAGTGGATTCTGCTTGAGTTTCTTTGGAAGCTGATTATCTGAAAGACCATCAAGATGATAGTGAAAGGTGGTTTTCAGGAAGTGAGTGATGAAATTGTTCTGCTTCCCGAAGAGTCTTCCCATATTCCATCCATAGTGTAGCAATGCCCATTTCTCGACAGGGGCTGAAACTTCAATTCTCCGTATTTTGCCTCCAGCCTCAATTTCTTCGGTGCTACGCGGATCCCAGTTGGGAGTGGAAGCTTTCTGAAATAATCCCAGCTTTAAAAGAAGTGTCGGGACATCTCGCTGTTTGACGTAGCTACCGAGTACCTCGATGGTATACTCACATGCGAATCTATATATGGCATCTTCCCTAGTCTGTATGAGTTCTGATGCCGAATTTTTCATCTCGTTGATGTTTACAGATACAATGCCATCTTCATCTTTTGAAATTGTTGCTCCGATCGGGACTGCAACTTCACGTTTCAAATCAGCCATGACATCGCGCATTATCTTTTCCAAATCATCCCGTGATACCGCAGCATGTTCAGGAGAAGGCTGTTCTACTGGTGACTCTGTCGTTAGTGGTTGGGGTGATGGAGCTTTTACCTTTTCTTCTTTTTCCTTATTTTCGCCGATTAACGGCATGTCTTTACCGGAAAGGAACTCAACGAGTATTGCATAAAGGGCAAGTCCGCCGATTATAATAAGGCAAAAGAATACATTGGCGTTGAATTCTGATTCTCCTTTGGACAGAATGGAATGGCGTATGACCAAAGCCGAGAATATATCGACCGCAATCACCAGCACAAGCAGCCAGGGATGATGGCCTTTGAATAGGTCTTTCATACGGTGGTTGTTTAATCTTATATTCTAAAATTTGGTGGGTTTAACAAACAAAGTTAAAACACGATGGTACTTCCTATTGTTCATCTGGTTCCCTATGATGAAACATTCAACTTTCTTGACCATAGATTTGTTTGTGTTATATATTTGTTTTATCTTTGCAAATAAAATGATAGCACTATGGAAGCAGCAATTCAGAAGAAGGCCACAATGTTCCGTTTGAACGTTGATTTGATAGAACGCCTAAAGGAGATGGCAAAAAGAGAGCATCGCAGTCTCAATAATTTTGTTGAGTGTGTATTGCTCGATGTTGCGTATAATGAACCTAACGAAGTCACGAAAGCTGCAATGGAAGAATCCCGGAGCGGCAAACTCCGAGATGTGCCTCCAATTGATACCTCGTCGGTAGAAACTATGCTTAAGTCTATAGAATCATGAAGTCACTTCTTCCTTCAACTCAATAACATGAGTAAAGCATTTTATTTTATCTGTTTAACAGCATTGTTTGCGGCTTGCAATTATAGAGGTGAACAAACTCAATCCTCCAAATGGAATGATGGATATGATCCGAATCATTCTGAATGCTTTGATACTGTAATTTGCGAGAATGGAGATTCCTTATTGATTATGAATATAGCAACTGACTCTATTTTATGAAACCGGTATATATATGCTATTTAGATAAAGATGCATTTTCCCATGTTGTCTCAGATATAGAGTATATCGGCACAACTACATGTGTAGATTTATCAGGTGGAATTGAGGCCAAAGAGAACGATATTATAATCTTTGTCGGTACAGATTATAGATCCTATAACGAGCAACGTTTTATTGGAACAACGATTAAAGAAGTATGTTGGGACGATTTGCCCGCTACTGTCTATATTCTTAACAGTCTATATGATTTATCCTATATAGACACAGACTTTGAGTCATATATAGAGGCAATGGAGTATAAGAAAGAGCCGAATTCTCTTTGTCTGTTTTCTGAAGATGGAAAATTAGTTCAAATGCTCATCCCTCAGTTTTATAAATATATGAACCCTGAATAATAGCGTATTAATCAAGTCTCCCAAAACTGCTATAAGAGTATTAACGAAGTGTAAAGCCATCCCACAAGAGGCGAGATGACTTTACTCAGGATTAAAATGGATTATTTCAGGGTGATGGCGTTGGATGCCTCGCGCTTCTTCTCGCTGACCACATCTGCATAAATCTGTGTGGTTCTGACGCTACGGTGCGTAAGCATCTTTGAGACCACATATACGTCGATGCCCAGTGAGATAAGAATGGTAGCGAATGAGTGGCGGAGGCAATGAAAGGAGAGTTTCTTCTCGATGCCCGCTACCTTGACCCATTTCTTGAAAGGCTGTTGTGCCATAGAGCGACGAAACCCTCTGAAGATTAGTCCTTCGCCACGCTCGCCACAGTATTTGAGTGCTTCATCGCTGACGGGGAGTGTGGCTTCGGTGTCGGTTTTCTCAGTGCAGAGTCGGATGCAATAGCCGCCGTCGGGACTGCGTTCGATGTTTTCCCAGCGCAGTTGCAACAGGTCACTGAGACGCAGCCCGGTGAACAGTCCGAACATAGAGGCTCGTTTGAGAACAGGCACCTCACATTCGGTTGCATCAAGAATCTTCATCTCGTCGAGAGTGAGATACTCCTTCTTCACCTCCTGCCACTTGATGCCTTCAAGGAAGTCATTGACGTTCTCGGTGATGTATTTCTCCTTGTATGCCATTTTCAGCAGGCAACGGAATGTTGACCAATAGCCCGCTGCCGAGTTGTTGGAGAGTGGTATTTTCTTATCCGGGTGTCTGAGGTTGTGAGCATATAGCAGATATTCCCGGAAGTCCTCGCACAGGCTGGCGGTAATATCGCCGAATGTACAGCTGCCGCCGCAGAACTTCTTGAAGTGAAGGTAGACGCACATCCATTTGTCGTACTTACTCTTCGCCTTTTTCTCGAAGTAGGCGAGGAAGTCCATCTTCAGTTTCGCCTTGTCAAGAAACCCGAACTGTTCGTTGATAAGGCTCTGGTAACGGATGCAGCGGATGGCCTCGGCCTTCTCTTCCATTTCCTGATTGAAACGGCGTTGCATCTCATTGGCTGGTTCCGCATAGATGACTATACCGAGGGTCTCGCGGCGCGTCATCTTGTTGGTGTGGGGATTGCGTATCGCGGGGTAATAATCGAGATAGAGCGATACTTTTCCGCCGACATACGGGCGACGACGGAGGAACACTTTGGTGCAGGTGTTTGTCATTGCTTTTATGAGTTTGATGGTTGAAAATCAGTTACAAAAGTAGAGGGAGAAATAAAGGGGAACAATGCCGTCTCCGGCGGTTCCAATGTTTCTCCAAACCGTCTCCACGGGCTAAATCTCCGGAGAACCAAGCAGAGAATCAAGCTCTGAGCGGAGAATCAGAGTGTATTTGCCTTTCTTCACGCGGGTGATGTTGTGGTATTTCAGATAGTGGTGGAGCTGGTCGCGTGTCAGGTTATATTTCGCCATCGCTTCGGAATAGGTGTAATATTCCGGCTCCTTTGGCGCAGTCTGACCCTTTGCCAAATCGAAATGATATTTGGAGTACATCACATAGTTACCTAGTTTTATCTTCGGGATACCTTCCTTTGACACGAGCGTATAGATAGCCGACAAGGTCATGCCGTACTTGGCTTGAATGTCAGCCACAGTATACCATTCTGTTATTTCCTCCTTCGGCTGTTGACTCGCAAAGTAGCGGTCAACATGGCTGCGACTCCAAAGCGTCTTGCCTCGGCTCTGAGTTTTCGGCCAGCCCTCGCGCTCGGCAATCTTATACATTCCCGAATTGGACACACCGTATTTCTCCTGTACCTCCTTCGAGGTGTAGAACTCGGTGATGGGTTCTCGTGCCGGCTTTTCTCGTTTGAGATACTTATGACCTTTCTCAAATAATTGGTCTATGTCCTGACGGCGTACTAGAGTCTTGCCTTTGAACTGCACGGTTGCGATAGCGTTGTCGGCAAAGTATCGGTAGATGGTCGCACGGCTGACACCTAGTAATCGGCATACTTGAGTCGGAGAAAGAAATTCAAGTTTCTCGATTTCGACTTTACCCTCAACCTGTGCTGAGTATTCCGCTTTGAACTCGTGGAGTTTCGCCTGCCGTTTTCTCTCCTTATAGGCGAGGCCGGAACATCTGTGGCAACAGTATTCCGTGGTAGTCTTTCGTGCGACAAATTCATTGCCGCACCACTTGCATTTTTTGATGATTTCAATGTTACTGCTCATATTCGCTTTATTGGTGGTTATTTCGTCAGTTATTTCGCCGAAAGTGTCTCATCGCGTCTCACTACGTCTCATGGTGTCTCAAAAGTCCACTACCTTGCGGCACGCATTGACGGGATTGACCGACTTGCTACAAATCGGGTACAAAAACACAGGTAAAAAGGGATGAAAAGCGGTTATAAAGAGGTATGAGCATGAAAAAAGCCGCCTGATAACAAGCGACTTTTCAATGTTTTACACCTGATAGCACCCGTTGTCACCAATAGGCTACTTGCCGATGCACTATCCTTATAGTGCTGATTGCGTGCTACTTGAGCTTTTATAATACAAAGGTCCGGTGCATTTCTGATTTTTGAGGATTTCTGGCCTCCCGACCGGCTTCATCTTCAGGAAATGACCTCTTTCTCGTACATCTTGTACAAATGCAAAGATAGTGATTTTCCGCGAGATAGACAATTAAAATACGAGAAAACGATTTCGAGTAACTGCAAATTTTTGAGCTGAGGATTTTGTACCTTGAAAAGTAAGTCGGATAGAAGTTGCCAATCGGCTTATTTGAACGCTGTAATGCTACTGTATATTAGGGGTTTACAATGACCTGCATCTCCTTCTTTACTTTCTACGGTGGAAAGTGAAGAAGATGCGCAGGAGGATGTCATGGCACTCCATGTTATTTGCCCGGTCTATGGGTTGAAACAAGTGTAAGTCGGCGTCGGGGCAGCCTGATTTTCGAACGATAATCAGTCTCTTTCAGCGGGCAGTTTCCTCGTCGAAAATGCGGTTGAATAACTCGTCAAGCAGGGGTTTGTCGGAGATAATCTGATGGAGCTTTTTCAGATTCCTTGCATTGTCGCTCCACGGTATCCATACTTTCAGATAACCCTTCGGACCATATTTATCATTGAGATGCTCGACTGACCTACGGTAGTGTCCCTCTTTGTCAAGTTGTGGATAGTTGGCGAGGCCATATTGGATAGTCCGGCGGATTATTGTCTCGGCGTCGATGAAACGGTCAGCCTCGGCTACTAACAGGCCATATCCGTTGCGCGGCTTATGCTGATTGGATGCGCGGTGATCTTCGACGGCGCGGCCCATTGTCACAATCTGCTTGCGTGTGAAATGCGCCTTGATAAATTCGTCGGCTTCGAGAATCTTTCTGGAATCCTTGTGATGGTTCTCCCTGCCGTTGACCAGTCCGAGGTCATGGAATGCGGCTATGACGTAAACCATATCTGAGTTTATCGACGGGGTATGTTCGGCCAGTTTGAGGCTTTGTTCGATTACCATGCGGACATGGTTTTCCTGATGCGCCTTGTCAAATGAGGCATATCTTGGAATTATCTCCCTCTCGACATATTCGACGATTTCCGACGACACCGGTTTCAGTTTCAATTCAGGTATCTCGCTCCGTTCCCGTCTCTCTTTCAGAATCTGGCGGCGATGCGCCCGTTCCTCCGCCATACATTTCTTGCAGATATGCCGCGCATGACCTTTGCCGGAAAACTTTTCATTGGCGAGATACTGCCCGCATTTCCAACAGTAATGGCTCATCGTTGACGTTTTTGAGCGTAAAGTGTCAATTAAAGTGCTATGGCCGTGCTCGACAGTATTGCCGGGAGGTTGGTCTCGTCGTAAAACAATGCCTTTGCCAGCCAATATAATCCGCAGATTCCCGACAGAATGCCGGCTATCAGACAAATCTTCTTGCCTGTGATGATTACTTTCTTATTTTTCTTGATTTCCATACTGTTTACTCTGCTATTGATATTCTCCTTGCCATTGTATCAATTTTATCATGGTAGGTCTGACGCAAATCATCGGGCAGAAAAGAGATTCCTATCAGTTCATGCCATTTGGGAATGGCTTTAGAGAAGCGATTGAAAAGATTTCCGATTGCTTTCTCATCCATGCCGCTGTCGCTCATGGCCTTCTCGAAGTCTTCGCGCTTTATCCGTTTCTTTTTACCGTTGAGGGTAAGCGCCAGTTCCTCGTCATCCTCAGGCATGGCGAGTGCTGTTGACAGAAGATCGTATGCGGGTGTCAGCATATAATCTTTTGCCGGACGGAATAGGGAGAAGTTTTTCAGGTGCATGTCGGCATTCCCGGTAAGCCACGAGAACAGGACCACTTCCCAGAAATTGACAACATCTAACAGTGGCGCCGCTGAATATTGACGAATCAGTTTTGATATGCGCTCGTATGAACCCTTGTATTTATCCTCGGTAAGCCGTTCAGAAAGTTGGCACATATCTTCCATGGCTATCCTGTCTCCCTTCATCGTGCGGTCGACACGGCGGGTGATATAGCATAATTCGCCGTCGGCAAACCGAATCAGGGAGTGCGGCACAGTCTTTATTCCGGCGGCTTCAGCCATGTGCATGGTCAGGTCCTCGTTCTCCGGCAGATTGGCGAAACGGTCGGTCTGCGGTTTCAGTATAAAACGTCCCCAGAGACCTACGATGGTGAATCTCTGAGGCTCACCGGCATGACCGCGTGAGATGTCAAGCGAGAGTTTTGCCTGAACGCCTGTCACCGTTGTGCTTGCGGTGATGATTTCCCGCGCAAGTTCCTTTATATTCGCGCGGTTGTATGGCAACGCCGGGACGGTCGTCGATTCAAATATCTTACGGGCGCAGGCTTTGTGGTAATCAGCCTCGCCGTCTTTCAATGGCTTGTAGCAGTAAAGACATTTACACATCCTCATCCTCCTTTCTTTCGACGGGTATGACACTGACGTTGCCGATACAATCCTTGCAACAGGCAAGTAGCAACGAGAATCTGTCGCGGGCCGATATTTTCCAGCTCTGTTCCGCAATATCGAGGAGCCAACCTTCGGGGATCAGCCCGTCAAAGAACGGAAACAGCACATTGCTGTGATAAGGTTTGTCGGTCAACGGCATAGTCAGACTTATAGCGACCGCACCATCCGATTTAAGATAATCGGAATCATATCGGAATTCATAACCCGTATCGTCTTCGGTCAGAATCCCGGCAAGCATATTGTTCAAAAATACTTTTGCCTGTTTCATAATTCAGAGATTTTAGCAGGAGTCATTTCGGCGCCGAAAAGCGCCAGCACCTGATTTACTTTGTCAAGGCGCAGTGTCTGTTTGCCCTGTTCAAGTTCACGGACAAAGCGCAGTCCGACACCTGATTTCTGAGACAGGTCAACCTGCGTAAGTCCGAACTGCTTGCGCATCTCTTTTACGAATTTAGCCAATTGAGTCATACGATATACCCTTTGGGGTGCAAAGATAATGAAAATTATTGATATTGCACCATAAGGGGTATAATTTATTTCAAAGGGGTGCCGATTATACCCGTTGGGGTATGTCTATGCCATTACATACATGACTTAAGCGGCAAGAGGCTGGGCGGTCTCCATTGTTGGCGGCGATATGCCGTCATAAGGTGACGGTGGACGAGCCACTGACACCTTACGACCGCCCGGCCACTTGCCGCTTGTTTCAGCAGTCCACGGGTCGAGACAGTGATAATCTGCCTTCCTTCGTTGTCGGCTTATCACAGACTCGCCCATCCGGGACTGGTCATTACCATTTTATTGTTGAGAACGATGCTTAGCTTCCGTAATGAATCTGAAAGAGTTCTTTGCCGACAGCCTCGGCCGCGACTTCACCGGCATTGACGCCGAAGCCCTCAACCTCGACATCATGCGCCGCAGCATAACACTAATTTAATTCTATTTTAGGCCCTTTATCAGCGAAAATATTAATACTCCTCCTCCCTGGCAGCCGTTAATAAATATAATAGAAAACATCAAAAGCAACCGATGTCCTTCTCCAGGATTATCAGTAAATCCTAAAAACAGTAACGTATTTATAATAACTGCAATTATGAGGTTTAATAATGCCGTACGCTTATTTTTATTGGAACATAACGCTATTGTTGCCAATAAAAATATTTGGCTAAACAACATAAGGGTTCCTCCTGCTAAACCTCGCCTATGGTCGATTATGTATAAAAGAGCAATTAGATAGCAGAGACATACACTCCAGATCGACCAAAACATCTTCTGCCACTTCTTCATTTTGTATTGTGCTTTGTCGTTATTAATATTGTCGGCAATGGCATATTGCAGCCGATATGTGTATTTTCATATCTCAAATAATTAGCTGTGTCTATATTATCGGTAGTCAGTCCTCGGACATTCAGGAAATTTTGCAGATACTTTCCTCTTTCATTTTCATTTAGCCAAATGCCAAACGTCATCCCCTCCAACTCGTAAGGCTCACCGTCAATCAGTATAAGGAAACTTTTTTGCGGTGCAGTCTTAATCTCAACAATACTATTAGCGTCTGTTGAATCCGGCTTAACGGTAATGTTGGCAATATAGGCCGGTAATATATCGGGGAATAGACGTGATATAACAATTCGTGCGCTATCTGATGAAAGCTCATCAAGTGAGCATAATTTATCCTCATCTACGGCTACTCCGTCAATGATAAAACTTGTGCGCGTTGGTTCAATACTATGTTGCGCCCATACCAAGAGCGGCAGCATTAGACATACTGCAAGGATTCCGATTGGATATTTTCGACTGCGTACCATATGCAAAGTTACACATTTTCGGCGATATACATCGCATATCGCTGTAAATTTGTACAATAGTCTGCGGGTTGGTAGGTTGGTAGATTATCCTGGTGAGCATGGTGAACGTCAAGTTAGTTATCGTATTTCTGTGCCAATATGCCGTCATTCGTTTTCACCGACACGGAGTCTTAGCTCCAGATTATGCGGTAATATCAACTCAGGAAGCGTTGCTTGCTCGTAATTGAAAACGTGCGGAGCAGGGCTATTCTTTTGCCTTTTGGCTGAAAAATCTCCAGACCTTCCCGTTGGTCGGCTCGTATTTTTAACCCAAAGGGCGAACAGCCCTTCTTTTTCTCCGCACGGCAGTCTTTCAACGAGCAAGCAAAACTTCGATAGTCGATAAGACGCATAAAAAAAATGTCGCACGATGAAAACGAACAACAACATATCAAACAGACGAGGCAGAGCATCCATCTCCAGTCTCAACCGCATAAAAAGGGTTCTCCTTTGGGTGGTGGGGATAATAGGTGCAATACTCGGATTGGTGTTGTGGGCGTTTATCCGACCGATATTCCGAGGCGTTGGCTGGATTGTCTCCGCTCTCACCGCGATAGCGATAATCTATTGGCTACTTACCCTTTAACAATTCACTGATATGGCTACACACAAATCAAACAACGCTGCAATCGCAGCAATGCAGCAGATGCTACAGGAGCGTTGCATCGCCGAACCTACATTCGCTATCAAAATGGCGAACCCATTAAAGAGCATGGAAGGAGCGGTTAACTATCTCTGTTCCCAAATCCAAAAGAGCGGTATGTGCTGTGTCGATGATACCACCGTGATGAACATTTTAGTCCACTATTTCGACGAGAACGAGATTGAGGACTGCGGAAAGGTCAACTGCAACATCGTGGTATCAAAGCCGGAACTCTCCGATGAGGACAAGGCAGAACTCAAGGAGCAGGCTATGGAGCAATACCGAGAGGAGCAACTCAGAGAAATAAGACGGCAGTCAGCACCGAAGGCTCAACCCAAGCCTAACACGGCACCCAAAGCCGGAGAAGAAATCAATGTTCAACCCAGTCTTTTCGACCTCTAAAATCCCAAGAAGATGAAACCGAGAAACAAGAAGCAACAGCATATCGTGGAACTGAGTGGGCGACTTCGCCCGCTCACCACCGCCCAAAAGAAATGGGCATTCAGCCACACCATAGACCATTACGCCTATCGTCTCAAATCTGGCAAGGCGGTATGTATGGACTGCGGACACGAATGGCAGGAGGTAGGCTTCGGTATCTATCGTTGCCCCAACTGCGGAGAGAGAGTCGAGATACGTAACACCAAAGAACGTGTACGCCAAGATAAATCCTATTTCAACGTAATCACCACTATGGAGGACTATCAGGTAGTGAGGATGTTCCTGATGATAGTCGAGATGCGCAAGGGAATGAAGGCGAAACCCGCCTACCTTGAAATCGGTCAGTATTGGATTGACCCCAAGGGACACGTCACAGTCGTTGGACTCCAGCGCACACTCGGCTACTATGTTGACTCATTCGCTTTCGGCTCTCCATTGGAGATAAGAAGCGACAGCGATGCTTTCCGTCACATCGCAGGGCAATGGGTCTATCCTCGCATCAAGGCGACCGACACCATCAAGCGCAACGGGTTTAAAGGTTGTTGTCACGCAATGCACCCCGTAACCCTCTTTCAGCAGTTGCTGACCAATCCCAAAGCCGAGACACTGATGAAATCCGGCGACATTGAAATGCTCCGCTATCTCTGCCAGCATCCGCAGGAGGTTGACAAGTATTGGAACTCCATCAAGGTAGCCAAGAGAGTCCGATATACATTCAAGGCACCGAGTATGTGGTTCGACTACATCAAGATGCTGGAGCGTATGGGCAGAGACCTCCATTCCCCGTCATTGGTAGCACCGAAAGACCTCAAGCAAGCCCACGATGAATATGTGGAAAAGGTCAACCGACAGAGAGTGAAGGAGCAGAGAGAAGCCAACCGTAAGAAAGCAGAAGCCGACCAAGCCGAATTTGAGAAACTCAAAGGTCGCTTCATCGGACTGACGATGACAGACGGAACAATCCGGCTCCATACCCTCGACAGCATAGCCGACTACTATGAAGAAGGCACCAAACAGCATATATGCGTAGGTTCAGCGGGCTACTACCTCAAAGACGGCACGTTGGTGTTCACAGCCACAATGGGAGGCAAAACCATCGCCACCGTTGAAATCTCGTTGAAGGACTATTCAATAGTTCAATGCCGAGCCTTCGCAAATAAGGTATGTGAATATACCGAGCAGATAGCCGGCATCATCAAAGCCAACAAGAAGATGATTGCCGAGCGCAAGAGAGCATAGCCAGTGCCATATCAGCGATGAAGGTGGCGGAGAATAAAACCTCTGTCACCCTCATTTTGTCAAAAATTTCGGCCGCCAAAAGGCGGCGAAGAGTGGGTATGCCATGCTGTCACAATATGTTTAAGCAACTTTTTGAGGTTGCAAAAAGAAAATGCAACCGATTTTAGTTGCACAATTCAAGGGTAATGCTTATATTTGCACAAAAATTCAGATTATGAAAATAGGAGCGATAATAACCGGTGATATTGTGGATTCCACAAAGATGGTTGCTGAAGAGCGCAACTCAATGTTGCGAATGCTGCAATCGCTGCCGGTTCTGTTGTTGCCTTTGGCAAAATTTGATTTGGAGATTTTTCGAGGCGACAGTTTTCAAATCAGAGTCGGGAGATCGGTTGATTCATTAAAAGTCGCTCTCGCCATACGGTCTCATATCCGTTCCTTTAAGTTTGCAGAGCATAACCGCCAATGGGATGCTCGTCTGGCAATAGGTATCGGAACATTGGAATATGAAAACGGAAGCCTCGCCACAAGTGACGGCGAGGCATATAGAGCCTCCGGCAGAGGGCTTGATTCAATCGGCAAGAATCGGCTTACGATAGAAACACCCTGGGAGGAAGTAAACAAGGAGTTGCGGGTATCGACTGCATTTGCCGACGACATCATTACCGGCTGGACACAGAGCCAGAGCCGCGTCATGTTTCAGAGTCTGACAACAGGCCTCAGCCACGCGGAAATCGGTGATATTCTCGGAATTTCCCGGCAGATGGTGGATAAGGCTCTGAGAGCCGGCAAGGAAGATTTAATGAATCTGTACCTTGACAGATTCGCAGAACTTATTAAAAAACATCTTGGATGAACACAATCATACTCATACAACTCATCGCGGCACACCTGACTGGTGATTTTCTCCTCCAGAGTGATAAAATGTGCGCCGACAAATTCTCGAAGGATTCATCAGCAAAGTACATGGCTTTAACTGTCCATGCTTTGATCCAGGCGGTGCTGGCATACGTTTTCGTCGCGCAATGGAACTGCTGGATTATTCCTTTGGTAATAGGCATCACCCATTTCATAATAGATTGGGCCAAAACATCATGTCGGAAGAAAGAACTCATAAGTTTCTTATGGGACCAGCTTGTGCACTTCTGTGTCATAATAGGCTTGTGGTGGTTCGTATTTGCAAGAACGCCCCAATTCGATGTGACAAATGAAATGTTCTCAACAAACTTCTGGCTTATTGCTACGGCATACATTGCAATACTTGCGCCTACTTCGATTTTGATAAAATCATTTATCGAGTATGAGAAATGGCTGCCATCCGATGCTGCATCACAGGGATTGCCCAACGCAGGAAAGTGGATTGGGTATCTTGAAAGAATTCTGATTCTGACGTTCATATTTACCGATAATATAGAAGGAATAGGATTCCTCTTGGCGGCTAAATCGGTTTTCCGGTTCGGGGAACTGAACAAAGCCAAAGACATAAAGATTACAGAATATGTGCTCATCGGCACATTTGCCAGTTTTACGATTGCCATATTAATTGGTTTTGGAATCAACTGGCTCATAGGTATGAATTTTGAATAACAAGATAAAACAGACAATATGACTAAAGCAGATATAGTTAACGAGATAGCTAAAACGACCGGCATCGACAAGCCTGCCGTTCTCTCAGTGGTAGAACAATTCATGTGCGTGGTGAAGGACAGTCTCGCACACGGCGAGAACGTTTATCTTCGCGGCTTCGGCTCATTCATCGTAAAAACCCGTGCCGAGAAGACAGCACGCAATATCAGTAAGAATACCACTCTCATCATCCCGGCTCACAACATCCCAGCGTTCAAACCCGCCAACTCCTTCAAAGAGGGAATCGCTAAATAATGGCATCAAGGCGTACTATAATAGAAGAGTGGATGGTGGCGCAGAAACGTCACCATCTTAATGATATGCAGGTACAGATGGCTCGTGAACTTGGATTCAAGCCGGATTCGCTCCGCAAAATAGACAACCACAAACAGGAACCGTGGAAAACGCCATTGCCACAGCATATAGAAAACCTCTATGAGAAACGCTTCAAGCGAGAACATCCCGAAGTCGTTAAATCATTGATGCAGCAACTTCAAGAGGACGCGGCAAAACGAGCTGCAAAGAAGAAGGCAAAGGATGCACGGCGTAAGGCAGCGCAGGAATCGGATGGAAAATCCAGAGCGGACTGACCCCGTGCGCCAAGTCTTGATTGACCCCTTGAA
>OGYL01000924.1_pt1 | contig 23531 bp, 25 predicted proteins | sample 1576541 | NCBI WGS metagenome assembly OGYL01 (sample SAMEA3541551, study PRJEB24748) | human gut metagenome | biome: human gut; feature: human-associated habitat; material: faeces | place: China | collected 2012 | reverse complement strand
ATTCTTTACCTAAAAATTATTCATCCCCCAAATTTCCGTGAAGAGCCAAATTTTTCTATTGACTAACACCCCAGGGGGGTGTAGTATATAGCCGTAAGAAGTAAGGATTTCAGAAAGATCGGTGATGCAAATGGCAGAAGATAAAGAAATGGCATGCGAAGGCTGCCGCCATACGGAACGTACGGAAAGAGAAAGAAGCAATCTGATGAAGAGGCTTCGCACGATTGAGGGACAGATCCGCGGCATTGAGAAGATGGTCGAGAATGACGCGTACTGCCCGGATATTGTGATGCAGGTTTCCGCCGTTTCCAATGCATTGAACAGTTTCAACAAACTTCTTCTCGCGGCCCACATCCGCGGCTGCGTGACGGAAGACATCAAGGAAGGCAAGGATGACAAGGTCGATGAACTTTGCACCATGCTGCAGAAACTAATGAAGTGATTTCTGGTCCAAATACAGCGGCCTTGCCGCTATGAAGGGGTGATTCAAGTGAGTGAGAAAGAAAATAAATGCCAGTACATGGTGACGGGCATGACCTGTGCAGCCTGCCAGGCTCATGTGGAAAAAGCCGTCAGCAAAGTGCCGGGCGTCGATAAAGTGACGGTCTCCCTTCTGATGAATTCCATGTCTGTCGAAGGATCGGCCAGTGCTGATTCCGTCGTTGCTGCTGTCGAAGCGGCAGGCTATGGGGCCAAACCCATGGATAGTGAGGTCAAGAGCGGATCTACTTCAGGATCGCTCGCAGCCGAGGAAGAAGCGCTGAAGGACAGGGAGACGCCGAAGCTGAAGAAGAGACTTATCCTCTCGCTCGTATTCCTGGCCGTCCTCATGTACCTTTCCATGGGACACAATATGCTGGGATTTCCTGTTCCGTCCTTCCTGGATGGAAATTACATCGGGCTTGGCATCACGCAGATGATTCTTGCGCTGATTGTCATGTTCGTGAACCGTGCATTCTTCACGTCCGGTTTCCGTTCCCTCTTCCAGGGAGCGCCGAATATGGATGCGCTTGTCGCTCTCGGCTCGGGCGTTTCCTTCCTGTGGTCGCTCTCCGTCCTCTACAAGATGACGTACTTTGCGATGCAGGGGGAATCGATTGATATGCTTTACCGCGGGCAGCTTTACTTTGAGTCTGCGGCCATGATTCCGGCCCTGATTACCGTCGGAAAGCTTCTGGAATCGCTCTCCAAGGGACGTACGACCGATGCTTTGAAGGGGCTTATGAAACTTGCGCCGGAGACGGCGAATATCGAGCGGGACGGCATGGTCGTGACTGTCGGTATCAGCGAGGTCAAGCCTGGCGATATCTTCGTCGTCAAACCGGGCGAATCCATTCCGGTCGACGGGGAAATCATAGAAGGCGAGACGGCCGTCGATGCATCTGCCCTGACCGGCGAATCCGTTCCTGTCGACAAGGGAGCAGGCGATACTGTCAGCACCGCAACAATCAATACGACAGGCTTCATCCGCGTCAAAGCAACGCGTGTCGGTGAAGATACGACATTCTCCCAGATCGTCCACATGGTGAGCGATGCAGCTGCTACGAAAGCGCCGATTGCGCGCATTGCAGATAAAGTATCCGCTGTCTTTGTTCCAGCCGTCATCGGGGTTGCCATCGTCGTATTCATCATCTGGAAATTCCTCGGTGCTGATACGGCGACTGCTCTTGAATACGCAATCTGCGTACTCGTCATTTCCTGCCCCTGCGCACTGGGCCTGGCAACACCGGTTGCCATCATGGTCGGAAACGGCATGGGCGCCAAGAACGGCATCCTTTTTAAGACGAGCGAGGATCTTGAAAACGCAGGCAAGGTCAAGATCGTTGCCCTGGATAAGACAGGCACGATTACGACCGGCCGTCCTGAAGTGACGGACATCGTTCCGGCCGAAGGCGTCAGCGAGGAAGAACTCCTTACGACTGCTTACTCTCTGGAAGGAAAATCCGAGCATCCTCTGGCCCGCGCCATCGTCGAAGAAGGGGAGAAGAGAAACCTTAAAGCACATGCTATGGATAACTTCCGCATCGTTTCAGGAAGCGGGCTTCTTGCCAGCGATGAAGGCGTTTCTGTTCACGGCGGATCCCTTGATTATATTTCCTCCTATGTAAGCCTTGGCAGTCTCAAAGAAAAGGCAGAAGCGCTTGCCGATGAAGGAAAGACGCCTCTCTTCTTTGAAAAAGGAAAGAAACTCCTCGGCATGATCGCTGTCGCCGATGCGATCAAGGAAGACTCTGCAAGAGCCATCCGTATGCTCCATGATATAGGCATCGAAACCGTCATGGTGACCGGCGATAATGAAAAGACAGCGAAAACGATTGCCAAAAAGGCAGGCGTTGACCGCGTCATTGCGGGCGTCCTTCCTTCTGGTAAGGAAGAAGTCATCCGCGAGCTGCAGAAACGCGGCAGGGTTGCCATGGTAGGCGACGGCATCAATGATGCGCCGGCCCTGACCCGTGCTGATACAGGCATAGCTATCGGTGCAGGCACGGATGTAGCTATCGATTCTGCCGGTATCGTACTTATCAATTCGCGCCTGACGGATGTGGCGGCAGCTATCCGCCTTTCCAGAAAGACGCTGAAGAATATTTATGAAAACCTGTTCTGGGCATTTGCCTACAACGTCATCCTGATTCCGGTTGCAGCCGGCCTTTACCCAGGTATCCACATGAGCCCGATGTGGGGCGCGGCTGCCATGTCCCTTTCAAGCTTCACTGTCTGCATGAACGCGCTCCGTCTGAATTTCTTCAAGATGAAGGATGGGGAAGAGAGCGGGGAAGCTACGAAGGGAAATACTCCTGTAAAGGAAGCTCCTGTTCCTAAGAAAGAAGCACCGAAAACAGCAAGCGCTCCTTCCAAAGATAATCTCAAGAAGGAAGTGCTCCATGTCGAAGGCATGATGTGCGAAAACTGTGAACGTCATGTGAAGGAAGCTTTAGAAGCGCTGCCATTTATAGAAAGCGCAAAGGCCGATCATGTGAAAGGCACGGTAGATATTACCTCCGACGGGGAGCCGGACAGAAAAGCGATGGAAGATGCCATTTCCAAAGCAGGATATACATTGAAAGACGAACCTTCCACTGAAGGAAAGGCGACAGTCCTCGTAGGCGGGATGATGTGCGAAAACTGCGAGAAGCATGTGAAGAAAGCACTCGAATCTCTGCCGTTCATCGAAAGCGCCAGTGCCAATTATACGACCGGGCGTGTGGCCATTACTTACAGCTCACAACCCGTAGAGGAAGAGATAAAAGATGTCATTTCCAAAGCGGATTATGAATATCAGGGAATAGAATTCCCAAAGGAGGAAAACAAGATGAAAGAAACAGTTAAGATTGAAGGCATGATGTGCAATCATTGCGAAGCCACCGTCAAGAAAGCTCTCGAAGCATTGGACGGTGTAGACAGCGCTGAAGTATCCCACGAAAAGGGTACTGCCGTCCTCTCCGTGAGCAAGGCAGTCGCAGACGCTGATATCCAGAAGGCCGTCGAAGACAAGGACTACAAGTTCGTCGGCATCGAAAAGTAAGAAAAGCAGAAAGAGGATGCGGGCTGGAAGGCTCTGCATCCTCTTTTTCATTTTCAGCGGTAATAGAAGCTGGGAAGGCAATAAAAAAGATCCCGCATTGGGATCTTCTCTGTGGTGCCGGAGGCGGGACTTGAACCCGCACGATGTTGCCATCGCCAGATTTTGAGTCTGGTGCGTCTGCCATTCCGCCACTCCGGCATATCAACAAAAGTTATTTTAGCATATGACTGGAAGATTCGTCAATGGTCATTGAAAACGATTCATTTTGACCTTTTTATTTTCATCACTTCATCAGCGTGCTATGATAGTATATATTAGCCGAAAAAGAAATGAGATGGTCATATGTTCAAATTACTGCTTCTGGGCCTTCTGGCTCTCTTCAGCCTGTATCGGCTGCATGAAAATTATGATTTTCTGACACTTTGCGCAACGGCCATCGTCGTTGCCGCATTTTCGCTTTCCTGTCTCCATTTATGGAGAAGAAGGTAGGAGGGGCGCTGCCCCATAGAAGAAGGGCCTGGCCCTAAGGAGGGATTTCTTTTGGATGTAAAAACATTAGCATGGCAGGAAAAAGAGACGGTAGTCAGCCTTCGCCGTCATTTCCATGAAAATCCGGAATTATCGCAGAAAGAATTCAAGACGATGGATACCATCGAGGAATTCCTGCACAAGTATGGCATAGAAACAGTCAGAGTGCCGCACGGCGGCGTATTCGGCTTCCTGGACAGCGGGAAACCGGGTTGGACGATGCTCATGAGAGCAGACATTGATGCGCTTCCCATCAAGGAAGACCCCGTCAATATGGCAAAGGAAAGAGTCTGCATTTCAGAAAATGAAGGCATCATGCATGCCTGCGGCCATGACGGCCATATGGCGATGCTCCTTACCGAAGCCAAAATCCTTGCCCAGCACAAGGATGAATGGGAAGGAAAGATCGTCTTCATGTTCGAAGAGGCTGAGGAAATGGGGGAAAGAGGCATTGCGCCGCTTCTCCGCTACCTCCGCGATAACAAAATCCATATCGATACCTGTTTCGGCACCCATGTCATGTGGAATCTTCCGGCAGGAAAGGTCGGCATCCTTTACGGAAGTGCACTGGCCGGAGCTTACTTCTTCCGCGTGAAGCTTCACGGGAAGAGCGGCCACGGATCCCGTCCGGACATGGCACAAAGCCCGATCGAATGCTTCATTTCCATTGCGAGCGAACTTCGTTCCTACCGCATGCGTGCCGTCGATCCGTCCGACAGCCTGACATACTCCTTCGGATGCGTGCAGGCAGGCCATGAACCGAATATCATTCCGGATGAATTGATGTTTGCAGGCACCGCCCGCTGCACAAAGAATGACGACGGCCTTGCTTTCCGCGATACCTTCCTCAAAGTGACGAAAGGCATTGCCGAGCTCCACGGCCTGACGGCAGAAATCGTCGAAGACCAGTACTTCCCGGTTACCGTCAATACGAAGGAATGCGTCGATCTTGCCAGAAAATCTGTCACTGAAGCCCTTGGAAGCGATGCGCTTGATCCGGACTGCCCGATGTGGATGGCCACGGAAACCTTCTCCATTACGGAATCGACATATCCGGGCGTCTTCTTCTTCACCGGCATCAATGATCCGGAAGTCGGAAGCGGAAGCCCGCACCACACACCGAAATTCGACATTGCAGAAGACGGCCTCGTCACAGGCGTTGCCGCCGCTCTTGCCTATGTCACAAGAGCTCTGGCAGAAAAGCCCGAAACACCGTTCTTCCATCCGACGGACCTTGAAAGCATGCTGAAATTAACCTGATCAATAAAAAATAAAGCCTCCCGTAATTTATAGATTATTTATGGAGGCTTTATTTTTTTGTTCTTTTCTATGGAAACGCCTTCGATAAAGTCCTATAATATAGATAGATAAAGAAATGGTTTCGGAAAGAAGAAGGCGATGATCATGTTAAGTTCAATTGTATTGATACTCGGGAGTCTGCTCTTCATTGGCGCAGGCATATTCTGCATCCTGCAGCCGGAGATCTCGCTTCTGATCGTTGGTTGGTATATCGGATTCGTACTCGTCCTGGGCGGCGCGCTCCAGATAATCCGCTTTTTCCAGATTGATCCGGGCTACCGTTCCTTCTGGCATCTGCTTATTGCCCTGCTCGACGTAGTATTCGGCATCTGGATGCTTGTCAGCATGGTATTCACGCTGGTTGCCTACATGCTTCCGCTTATGTTTGCCATCTACATCCTGCTCCGCGGCATCCTGATGATCGTACTCCGGAAGAAGAAAGAAAAGGAAATGAAGCACTCTTCGCTTTACATGCCTGTAGCTATCATTGAAATCCTGATCGGCGCAGCCCTTGTTTTGAGACCGGATGCAGCAAGCATCATCTTCATGTACTGCGTAGCACTGGCACTCATCTGGACCGGCATCTCGACATTCATGATCTGGAGACAGAGCGAAGCAGCTGACGATTCTGAATCATAAAAGCAATTGTAAAGGGACTATGATAAAATGTGCAATCATTTTGTCACAGTCCTTTTTTCGTGAACAGTATCAATTTCAGGCAATAAAAAAACCGCAGCGCCATCACTACGGTTTTTCTTCGGAAAAGAATTAAGCCTTTTCTTCCATTGCTTCTTTGTAAGCTTCCTTTGCTTCTTCCTTAGCTTCTTCTTCAGCTAATTTAGCTTTTTCAGCCTGGATTTTAGCAACAGCAGCCTGTACATTCGCGTTCAGACGGGATTTCTTACGAGCTGCGGCATTCTTGTGAATGACGCCTTTCTGAGCAGCGCTATCGATAACGCTTACAGCAGCACGGATAGCTTCGTCCTGGTTTTCCGTAGCAGCAGCAGCGACAGCTTTCTTAACGGAGCTGTGGATTCTGGATTTAATAGCAGAATTTGCAGCCTTCTTTGCAGCGTCCTGTCTCATGCTTTTCATATTGGATTTAATCTGTGGCAATGATTTCACCTCCCGTCTGCATTATTCATACCATGACATTTTATCATATTTCATCAATCAAGGCAAGAAATTTTCTGAAAATTCAAAAGGTACGATGTTTTGCGGAAAAGACGGGAAAAGTCAGGGCGAACAGGAGAATTTTGTTTGAATCGAAGTATGTCTTTTTGTACAATAGAAATGTAAGAGCCGGAGGTTCCGGTTCGGAAGGAGACCTTATGCTATTCGTCGGAGTAGATCTTGTCAAGATAGAACGCTGGGAACGGATTCTGGAGAAATTTCCTGCCAGGGCAGAGAAAATTTTCACGCCGGATGAAATTGCCCATTGCGAAAAGAAAGGAAAGAAGCGGGCTGAGTCCTATGCGGCTCTCTGGGGAGCCAGGGAAGCGGCCGGCAAAGCGCTGGGAATCGGCATCTTCGGATCGGCCTGGCAGGATGCCTATGTCACATGGTCCAAGTGGGGAGCACCGGAGCTTCATCTGAAGGGCACGTTTGAAAAGCGGGCCAGGGAGCTTGGCGTCACGGAAATGTCGATTTCCATTTCGCATGAAGATCATATGTCCATCGCGGTGGTCGTGATGGCAGGAGGCAAATCATGATTCTGACAAGTACGGCGGAGTCCAGGCTGCTGGACAAGATCGCTATGACAGAGTACGGACTGCCGGAAGCTGTCCTGATGGAAAATGCAGGACGCGCTGTCGTCAGCCGCATGAGAGAGTTTACGGACTGGGAAGGCGCATTCACTGTCATTGTCTGCGGCACGGGCAATAATGGCGGGGATGGATTTGTCAGCGCCCGCTATGCAAGAGGCGCAGGCGCCAGGGTCCTGGTCATCCTCATGGGGGATCCGTCCCACATGGGAGAGTCGGCAAAGATGTACCGGAAGACGGCTGAGAAGATGGGGATTCCTGTCATTGAGGTGATGGAAGCAGAAGAAGCGGTTCCCTACCTCTATGATGCGGATATCATCATCGATTCTTTGATTGGAACGGGCCTTGCAAGCAAAGTGAAGGGCGAGAAGGCAGCGCTCATCGATATCATCAATGACACGGATGCGCTCGTCGTTTCGACCGACATTCCAAGCGGCCTTGTGACGGATACGGGAAGACCGGCAGGGACGGCTGTCAATGCGGATTTCACCGTCGCTCTGGGTTCGGTGAAGCGCGGGCATGTCCTTTATCCGGGAAGCGAGCATACGGGCCGTCTTCTCTTTTCGCCGATTGGCATTCCTGAGGAAGCATCCGAGGATTTCCCTGTCCGCCTTCTTTTCAGGGAAGACATCGCGCCTCTTCTTCCTGTAAGGAATCAGATTTCCCATAAAGGAAAGAACGGATTCCTTGGCATTTTTGCAGGGTCGTCCGGTATGGAAGGCGCAGCCCTCCTTGCGGGGCAGGGCGCCCTCTATGCAGGGGCCGGCAAGACAGCCATCATCACGACAGGCGATGCTGCACCCATCATGGCAGGAAAGTTCCCTGAAATCATGGTTTCCTCCATCGGAAACGGTCCGCACTTCACGGAAGACATGGCGGAAGCTGCCCTTGAGAAGGCCAAGGCGTATGACGTCATCGCCATCGGGCCCGGCATCGGCAGGGATGGGGAAACGGTGAAGTTCGTGAAGAAAATGGTCGAAAACTTTGAGAAGACGATCATCCTTGATGCGGACGGGCTCTACGCGGCCGCCGAGGCGAAGATCGATTTCAAGTCCTGCCCGGGCCGGTTGATCCTGACGCCTCATGTGGGAGAGTTCGCAAGGCTGACAGGCCTTTCTGCTTCCGAAATCGAGGAGAAGAGGATTGATGCTGCGTCCGATTTCTCCAAGAAGAACCGTCTCGTCCTTGTCCTTAAGGGCGCGCCTACGGTCATCGGCCTTCCTGACGGCCGCTCCTACGTCAATACGACGGGAAATCCAGGCATGGCGACAGGCGGCATGGGAGATACGCTGACAGGTGTCATCGGCGCGATGGCGGCGCAGGGCATGAGCCCGTCTTCCTCGGCAGCGGTCGGCGTCTATCTTCACGGCCTTGCCGGAGATCTGGCGGCAGAAACGACGGCGGTGGGTTACCGCGTGACCGATCTGGCACGCCTCCTTCCAAAGGCAAGGGCGCAGATCACTGAAATGGATGAATAGTAGTTGGGGGTATTAAAGACTGGGGGATTTTATGCATTTATTCAAAAAGTTAGCAAAAGCATTCATGATCATCCTTCTGGCAGCTGTCACAGGCTTTGCACTGGCAGGCTGCGGGGGAAGCGGCGCATCATCAAGCTCAGCGAAAGCGCCGGCAGCAGGCGCTGCAAAGACGCCGGCCAAACCGGGAGACAAGCTCATTATCCGCATGCTCGATATCGGGCAGGGCGATGCTTTCCTTCTTGAAAAGGACGGCAAGTTTGCCATGATCGATACAGGCGATGTCGAACACAGAGAGGCACTCGTGAAGTACCTTCATGAATACGGCGTCAAGGAATTATCCAATGTCATCATCACGCATCCGCATGCCGATCACATGGGCGGCATGAAGGCTGTCTTCGACAATATCAAAGTCGACAACATTTATGACGACGGCGTTCCGACAAATACGAATACGTACAAGACTTACCTGAAGAATATCAAGAGAAAGAACATCCCGTTCCATATTCCGAAGGCCGGCGAAACGATTGCTCTCTTTGACGGCGTTGATTTCCACGTAGCAGGACCGGTCAGTGAAATCACGGACCAGAAGGGCCGCCCGGATCTCAATAATAATTCCATCGTAGGAAAGCTGACATACGGAGATTTCTCCATGCTCTTTACAGGGGACGCAGAGAAGGAAGAAGAGTCTGCCATCCTCAAGAGCGGCTTTGGTCTGAAGAGTGATGTCCTCAAGGTCGGCCATCACGGCAGCCGCACAGGCACGACGCCTTCCTTCCTGAAAGCAGTCGCTCCCAAGGGAGCATTCATTTCCTGCGGACAGGGCAATGATTACGGCCATCCGCACAAGGAAACGATGACGAAGCTTGAAAATGCAGGCATCCACATTTTCCGCACGGACCGCGACGGCACTGTCATACTCACGACGGACGGAAGCACGTACCAGATTGCAAAGGAGCACTAACATGAAAAAAGAAGCCATTGTAGACCGCATTGAAGGGAAAGTTGCCGTTCTCCTGACAGACGACGAAGAGGAAATCCATATTCCTGCTGCCTGGTTCGACGATATGCATGAAGGCATGGCCATCGACATGGAATTCACCGAAAATCCTGAAAGGGAAAAGGAATCCATGGAATCCGCCGAAGACCTTCTGGCAGATATCAAGAAAATGAACGGAATTGAATAATCAATAATCATAAAGGGGCTGCAGAGATGTAATCATTACTGCGGCCTCTTTTATTATGGAAATCTTCTCCGATGCCATATTTCATTTGCGGCAGGACGCGCCGCGGCGTAATATAGAGAGAAGCTGAAATACGGCAGGAATGGAAGCAGCCGGGAAGGATGTTTCCTGTTTTTGAAAGGAGTTTCATATGGCACAGACTAAGAGAGAACTCGTAAAGGCAGCTCTTGACTGCAGACCGGCAGACCGCGTGCCGGTAGGTTTCTGGCATCATTTCCTGGCAGATCAGAGACACGCAGACGCACTGGCCGATCCTTCGGCATGGAAGGACAATCTGGCGGGCCATGAATCGTTTTACCAGTCATGGCATCCGGATTTCATGAAAGTCATGACGGATGGATTTTTCCTCTATCCGCACCAGCAGCTTCATGACCTGAAATCGATCAGGGATGCTGCCGGCATCAGACCGCTTGGCAGGGATTCGGAATGGGTCCAGAAGCAGGTAGAGCTCTGCGGCATCCTGACAGAGCGGTACGGGAAAGACGTCATGGTTTTCTACAATCTTTTCGCGCCGACAAGATGCATTGAATTCCAGCAGACAGGAAGCGATGCGAAGACAGTCATCACCCGTTTCATGAAGGAAGATCCGGAAGCCCTGAAGGAAGTCATGGCCGTACTGACGGAAGATATCGCAACACTGGCCCGCGCTGTCATCACAGAAGGCCATGCAGACAGCATCTACCTTTCCGTACAGGATATCCCGCATCCGGACATGACGAAGGAAAAGTACCGCGAATTCATCACGCCTTCCGAGAAGGCGGTCCTCGAAGCGGCCAATGAATCATCTGATTACAACCTTCTTCATATCTGCGGCTACATGGGATGCCACAATGATCTGACATGGTATAAGGACTATCCGTTCAAGGCCGTCAACTGGGCTGTCGCTTTTGAAGGCGTGCCGCTTGAAAAGGGAGAGGAAATCTTTGATCACCGCTGCGTGATCGGAGGATTCGACAACAATCCTGAGGGCGTCCTCTACAGCGGAAGCAGGGAAGAGGTCGAAGCAGAAACGAAGAAGATCCTGGACAAGGCGGGAACGAAGGGCGTCATCTTAGGCGCTGACTGCACCGTCCCCAAGGATATCGACCCCGTGCGCTTTGAATGGGTCAGGGAAGCTGCTGAAAAATACTCGAAATAAGGATATCTTTCTCTTTACATCAGCGTGGTTCCTTAGCGGAATGAAGAACAAAAATGATGGAATAGCATCTGTCTTATAAGAACCGGTTAATTTTCACTTGACAATATCGCCTCATATAGTGTAAAGTATTTAAAGTCAGTTATATGGAGCGATACTCAAGTGGCTGAAGAGGACGGTTTGCTAAATCGTTAGACCGGTTTCCGGTGCGGGAGTTCGAATCTCCCTCGCTCCGCCACAATAAAACGTCAACCGAGGTTGGCGTTTTTTAATTGTAAAAAGTATATAACGATATGATTCGAACTGTATGATTCCTTAGAAATATGTTATAATTTATAGAAGTGAAACGATACCAGAACATCATATTTCGAAGGGGGCCAAGTTATGTCTATTTCATTTATTCTGCGCATGATTTCCTCCGCCGTCAGCGGAAATTCTTCTTCGGCAAAACCAGAGAGCATCAATGGCGAAGTCGAAAGAGCCAGACGCAGAGCTACGAAAAGAATCAACAGAGCTAAGGTGCGCGCTCAGGATGAGCTCGGGGAACTCGACCGCGTCAGGATCACACTGATGTCCGGCGACATGAAGAAATTCACGAACCTGTTCTCCCAGCTCGAGAATGTAGATTTCCATGACTGCGAAAATCTGACCGGACTTGATCATTTCAATAAGGAAAGAAAGAACTGGAAGGAACTGGAAAACCTGTCTGCCAAGGCTATGAGCGTCGTCACTCTGACCGGTGCTATGGACGCTGTAGGCTTCGGCGCAGGCGTCCTCGATACCTTCGCCATCGTTCCGCAGATCAAAGGCCTTGACATTGCAGCCGCTGAAAAGCATGATACGGCAGCCCTTCGTGAAATGGGCATCCGTCTGCAGGCATTCCAGCAGGAAGTGAAGAGACTCTGCACCCGCATGCAGGAAATCCGCCGCGAAGCCCGTCAGGCAGAAGATGCGCTTCTTGACCTCTCCGATTACTTTGAAGACGGTATTGAAGATATCCGCCGCATCCAGTCTACTTCCGGCAATGACTGGAAGAAGTACACACCTGCTCAGAAGATCCTGATCGGCCGTACTGCACAGATTGCCCGCCTGATCCGCGCACTCTCGGAAGTCCGTTTCCTGACAGACGGCGCAGACCTTCGTCCGGAAATCCGCGAGGCTCTGGAAGCATCCGAAGAACTCCTTGATGAACTCGGCGCTTAGTCAGTAATAGGAAAGCAGCGGCAGGACCGCTGCTTTTTCCATGCCATAAAAGGTACTAATTCTTGCCTGTTTATAGTACAATAGCAGAGGTGAAACGGATATCTCTGCCAGAGGAGGATACCTATGAGAAAATTCAGGACTTGCCTGATGACGCTGGGCTTCTGCCTGGCCGTGTGCAGTTTTTCCGAGGCAGCTGCGAGCGACCCTTACTACCTGAACGGGGATAAGAACTATCCCATGATCCAGAATACAGGCGGCATTTACAATGACGGCACCACGGGACTTTTCCTGGATCTGTCCACCGTGACGATCGAGGATGTCTTCGAGGACGGCCTTGCAGCCAGGGTCAAGCTCATGAATCTTGTCTCCAATAAGGAAACAGGGGAGGCATGGGTTCATGTCCGTTTTGACGTAGATGGCAGGGTATGGGCACAGAGAACGGATGGGAAATGGAGCGAAGTTTCCAAAAATTTCGACGATCCTGCTGCGCTTGCCGTCATGTTTGTCCGTGAAGAAATGGGCGACGATGCGAGAAGGAGCATCCTTACATCACAGATTTCTAAAATCATGGCATCCAAGAAGGAGGCGCTGGGGAAAACAGCACCTTCTGATGATGCAAAGCTTCCTGCCGCTGACGGCGGCGTCAAGCGAAAGGGAGAAGTCGTAAAATCATCTTCCACTGACGTTTCCCAAAAGAATACGCCTGCTGCAGAAGATTCCGCTAAGGAACCTTCAAAGAAGGAAGGCAGTGCTGGAAAGAACGAAAAGCCTTCGGAAAATCCAGATGCAGCAAAGAAACAAGACGATATTTCCGACGTCAAGGTGACCATCACCGAAGCGCCGAAAGTCGAAATCGTCAAGACACCGCCTGTACAGGTGGACATCACACCCGCTCCACCTTCCCCGAACGGGAATTAAGAGAAGGGCGAACGATAATCGATAAGAAAGAGGAGTATCATGGCAAAGAACTACTATGAATTACATGTGGCAGGCTGCACAAGACAGCTTCCAATCCTTCCAGTCAGCGACACATTGTCGATTGCAGGCTTCGTTATCCTCGGGGATACGGAGATCGTTACCAGGGCATCCGAAGAACTAGCTGCCAGGGTTCCGAAAGACACAGATATCATAATGACCGCTGAAACGAAGGGCATTCCCCTTGCGGCTGAACTGGCGCGTGTCCTTGGCATGAAGCGCTACATCGTTGCAAGAAAGTCTGTCAAAGCGTATATGCAGAACCCGATCTGGGTGGAAGATGAATCCATCACGACGAAGGGCAAGCAGCGCCTTTACCTCATGGACACGGATGTGGAAATGCTCCACGGCAAAAACGTCCTCCTTCTTGATGATGTCATCAGCACAGGCGGATCCATGAAAGCCATGAAGGCCCTTGCTGAAAAAGCAGGCGCTCATGTCATTGGCGAAGCTGCCATCCTTGCAGAAGGAAATGCAGCAAAGAGAGACGACATCATTTTCCTTGAAAAACTCCCTCTTTTTGAACACGAATAATTCTTTTAACATCCGGGAAGCGGTGAATCTGCTTCCCGGATGTGATATAATAAACGATACGAATTGTATCTTTTGACTGATTAGGTTCCCATAGGAGGAAACAGATGAAGCATCAGGAAATAGTCATCATTGTTGACTTCGGCGGACAGTATGCCCAGCTCATTGCGCGCCGTGTGCGCGAATGCGGCGTATACTGCGAAATCCTGCCGTACAACAAGCCAGCCAGTGAGATTCTGGTCCCCAACCTGAAAGGGATTATTTTCTCCGGCGGCCCGTCCAGCGTCAATGCGGAAAATGCACCGCAGATTGATCCGGACGTTTTTAAGGCAGGCGTGCCGATTTTAGGCATCTGCTACGGCATGCAGCTCATGGCAAAGACCCTGGGCGGCGAAGTCGTAAAGCCAGAAGCGCATGAATACGGCCATACTGAATTCTTCCGTGACGGCAGCTCCGCACTCTTTGAAGGCGTTTCTGAAAAGACAGCCGTATGGATGAGCCACGGCGACTCCGTTACAGACATGCCTGCAGGCTTTGGCCTGACCGGTCATACAGCCCTGACACCGACCGCAGCTATGGCAGATGAAGCAAGACGCTTCTTCGGCGTACAGTTCCATCCGGAAGTTGTTCATACTCCGGAAGGCACCACCATGCTGAAGAACTTCCTCTTCAAGATCTGTGAATGTGAAGGCGGATGGTCCATGGGCAACTACATCAATATTGCTGTAGAAAGCATCCGTGAAAAAGTAGGAAATCACAACGTCATCTGCGCACTGTCCGGCGGCGTTGATTCCTCCGTTGCCGCTGTCCTTGTCCACAAGGCTATCGGCGATCAGCTGACCTGCGTTTTCGTCGATCACGGTTTCCTCCGTCTTGGCGAAGCTGAACAGGTCGTCGACACCTTCACAAACAAATTCAACATGAAACTCGTCCACATCGATGCATCCAAGCATTTCATGGACCTTCTTGCAGGCGTAACCGAACCTGAAAAGAAGAGAAAGACCATCGGCGCTGAATTCATTCATACCTTCCAGGAAGAAGCCAATAAGCTTGATGACGTGAAATTCCTCGTCCAGGGCACACTCTATCCTGACGTCGTGGAATCCGGCACAGCCACCGCCGCGACCATCAAATCCCACCACAACGTAGGCGGCCTTCCGAAGGACATGAAGTTCGAACTCATCGAACCGCTGCGCGAACTCTTCAAGGATGAAGTCCGCCAGCTCGGCCGCGAACTTGGACTTCCTGAAGAAGTCATCAACCGCCAGCCGTTCCCGGGACCAGGTCTTGCTATCCGCATCATCGGCGAAATCACCCCGGAAAGACTCGACATCCTCCGCAGAGCTGATTTCATCGTCAGAGACGTCATCAAACAGCATGGCCTCTACAATGATATCTGGCAGTCCTTCGCTGTACTGCCGGCAGCTATCCGCTCCGTAGGCGTACAGGGCGACGAAAGAACCTATGACTACACCGTAGGCATCCGCGCTGTAACAAGCTCTGATGGCATGACTGCTGATTACTTCCGCTTCCCGTGGGAAGTCCTCGACGAAATGTCCAGAAGAATCTGCAACGAAGTGGCAGGAGTCAACCGCGTCGTTTACGACGTCACCTCCAAGCCGCCGAGCACCATCGAATGGGAGTAAATAAAACCATCCCGGAAACTCGCTATTTAAGCGGCTTTCCGGGATTTCTTTTTGCCTTTTGATAACAGTTTGATAACAGGAGCATTTGGGCACTTATTCTGTGCCGCAGGTGGTTTGCGGGTGTTTTACCTGTTGCCGGGCTGTTGCCACTGCTTCATCCATTGAAAACGGTCTTGCTGATTTGCTGTCAGCAAGGCCGTTTTTGCTTGTATGGAAAAGGTGCCTATTTCTTGTCTTTGAGGGCTTCTACGAAGTAATCGCTAAGCCCTTGGGACGGAACCTTGAGCCACCGCTGCGTGGTGTCAAATTCGGGGTATCTGTATCGCCACTGGTCATATTCCTCTTTGGTGATTTCCCTGGCTTCAAGCTTCTTAGCCTGTTCAAGCCACGCAAAAAGCATCTGGGACATCTCGTGATAGGTTTTGCCTGTGCTCTTATCCAACTTAATGCAGACATCGCCATCGACCTCTGTCACACGAAGGCCGCGCAAATCTTCAAGGGTGAATAAGGTGTGCATCAGCCCAATGTTGCTGTCGATGTCTGGTACGTCCAGTGCATGGGGAGATACCTCCAAAACATTGGCAAGGGTTTTGGTCAAGTCGGCTTTCGGTGTTCGTGTGCCGGATTCGTATTGTGCCATACGCACATCGGCGGTCTTTTCGGGAAAGCCAACCGCCTGTCCAAGATATTTTTGTGTCATCCCACGCAAATTGCGCAGAAAGTGGATTCTTTCACCAATCGCCATATTGCCATCTCCTGTCTGTACTCTATTGAAATGAGTATAGCATATATGCTTAGGGATAGTCAATAAAAACTTTAACAAAAAAGTTAAATATTTTTCCGCAAACCGCTTGACTTTAACAATAATGCTTAGTATAATGAAAATGAAAGCTAAGCAGATATGCTTAGTAAACAACCGTCGCATATCACGGTAATGGTGTGTATCGCCCGGGCGAATCGGGAGGCGATTCAGAAAGTACCCCGACACGAAACCTGTGGCGTGGGCAGCCACAGGACGTAGGGTGGCATCTGCGGCATGTCTAAGACAAATGAAAATAGGAGGAAATAATTTGGCAGAAAAACTGTTTATGCGGGTAAAGGAGGTTGCGGAGGCCTTGGATGTATCGGAGCCATACGCCTACAAGCTTATCCGCAAGTTGAATGAAGAACTCAAGCAAAAGGGTTGCATCGTCATTGCCGGACGCATTGACTGCAGGTTCTTCTACGAAAAGTTCTACGGCTCAACCACAAAAAACTGAGGAGGTACAAAAAATGCCAATATTTAAAAATGAAGATACAAAAACGTGGTATGTTATGGCGCGATATACCGACTGGAAGGGAGAACGCAAGCAGAAGTGCAAGCGTGGTTTTGCCACCCGCAAGGATGCCCTTGATTGGGAGCGAGAGTTTTTACAGCAGAGGCAAGCGGATGTAGAAATGCCTTTTGACAGCTTTGTGGAGCTGTATAAAAAGGACATAAAACCTCGCTTGAAGGAAAACACTTGGCTTACCAAGGAGAGCATCATCGACAAAAAGATTTTGCCCTACTTCGCCAAGCGTAAGCTGTGCGATATTACGGCAAAAGATGTTATCGACTGGCAGAATGAAATTCGCACCATCAGGGATGCCCGAGGCAATCCCCATTCAACAACCTATCTCAAGACCATCCACAATCAGCTCAGCGCAATATTCAACCACGCCGTTCGTTATTATGACCTCCGGCTCAATCCGGCGGCGAAGGCTGGCAACATGGGTGTAGAGGAACGGAAAGAGATGTTGTTCTGGACAAAAGCTGAGTATCAGCAATTCTCCGATGCCATGATGGATAAGCCAATGTCCTACTATGCGTTTCAAGTGCTTTATTGGTGCGGTATCCGAGTAGGGGAGCTGTTAGCCCTCACGCCCGCCGATTTCGATTTTGAAAGAGGGATACTCTCCATCTCAAAATCTTATCAGCGGCTCAAAGGCAAAGACATCATTACCACGCCCAAGACCAAGAAAAGCAATCGCAAAATCTTGATGCCGGATTTTCTCTCTCAGGAGATGCAGGATTACATTAAGATGTTCTATGGTGCAAAATCCAATGACCGTATTTTCCCTATCAGCAAGCACTATCTGCACCATGAAATGGACAGGGGCAGCAAAGCGACCGGGGTGAAACGCATCAGAATCCACGATATTCGTCACAGCCACGTGAGCCTCTTGATTGATATGGGATTCTCCGCTCTGGCAATCGCTGACCGCGTTGGACACGAGAGCATAGACATTACTTACCGCTACGCTCATCTTTTTCCCTCGAAACAAAAGGAAATGGCAACTCAGCTTGATTTTCAGGCTACAACGAAGGAGTGAATGATATGTCATTAAAAGTATACGATGGACAAGGTCGCTGGCGCAACAAAACCGTGGCGTTTCGTATTTCGCCTGAAGAGGATGAACAGCTTGAAACCGCCGTGCGGCTCTCAGGGCTCACTAAGCAGGATTATATCATCCGGCGGCTGCAAGACCGCGAGGTAGTGGTGCAGGGCAATCCGAGGGTATATAAAGCTCTCCGCAATGAGCTTGCGGCAGTTCTGGTAGCGTTGGGGCGCATCGAGGCTGGTGCTGGTGTGGATGAAGACTTGCTGGACACCATCCATCTGATTGCTGCCATAATGGATGGAATGAAGGAGGATGTGGATGGCATTTGAAGAAAAAGCGACTGCCCTAATTCCATCTGTTGGCACAGATGAAGGACAGCCGATTTCAATAAATACTAACCAAAGTATAGCAGACGCTTCCGCCGAAATCAACGATGATTTTGGTTTTGAAGAAGTAGCCCGGCAGATGCGACAATATAACTCGCCGGGGTATATGCGCACTTTTTCTATGAGCGACCTTTATGATAATGTGTACGACAGCAGACCGCCCATCGTGGACGGTCTGCTGTACTCTGGAACATATCTGTTTGTGGGTGCGCCCAAGGTCGGAAAATCCTTCTTCATGGCGCAGCTTGCCTATCATGTCAGCATGGGTATTAAGCTCTGGAATTATGAGGTGAAAAAGGGCACTGTGCTTTACCTCGCGTTGGAGGATACCGAGAAGCGATTGCAGGAGCGCCTCTTCCGCATGTATGGTACAGATAGTGCAGACAATCTTCACTTCACCATTTGGGCGAAACAGCTCGGCAGCGGGTTGGATGAACAGCTTCAACGGTTCGTAAACGAGCATCCTGATACCAAGCTCGTAATTATTGACACCCTACAAAAAGTTCGTGAGGCTGGCGGTGATAAATTCAGTTACGCAAATGATTATGAAATCGTTGGCAAGCTGAAACAGTTTGCAGATAAAAACCATATCTGCCTTCTGCTGGTGCATCACACGCGAAAGCAACAGGCAGAGGACAAGTTTGATATGATTTCCGGCACGAATGGTTTGCTGGGCGCTGCCGATGGAGCGTTCCTGCTCCAGAAAGAAAAACGCACCAGTGATGCTGCTGCGCTGGACATATCCGGGCGTGACCAGCAAGACCAGCGGTTACATCTCCGGCGGGATGCTGACCGCTTAATATGGCAGCTTGAAAAAGCGGAAACTGAACTTTGGAAAGCGCCGCCCGACCCATTGCTGGAAGCTGTGGCTGCGCTTGTGACACAAGAACAGCCAGCGTGGAGAGGAACCGCTACCGAGCTGGTTGAGCTATTGGGAATGGAAATGAAACCTAACACACTCTCCATGCGGCTCAATGTCAATGCCGGGCGATTGATGGATGAGTACAATGTTCGTTATACGAATGAGCGCAGCCATGCAGGGCGGTGCATCACGCTGACGTTGCTTTCCGAAGCGTGACGATGGTGACGGTCGTGACGGTCTTTTCGGTAGTGATGTCGGTGTCAAAAACATCGTCACCATCGTCACGACCGACACGGGAGCGGAGAAAATGTCAATGGGGCATACCTGCGGGTGGAGATTGCCGAAAGGCAATACAACCCGAACCCATTGATGTTTTCTCACGGATAACACTCGACAACTGAGGGATGGCAACGCCATTTCTCCTGCCTAACGGCGAGTGGACAAAGTTTAGGTTAGCCGTGCGGCCACCCTTTTCAAAGGGTGATGAGCACTGGGGAGCCATCCGCAGATGGCGGGGCAAAGCCCCGAAGCCACCCCGTAGGGCGCAACAGCATCTTTTGATGGCCGCAGGCTGTCAAAAGTGCTTTTGCGTTACTTTTGACAAAAGTAACAAAACCCCGGCTCACGCCGGATGGGAATGGAAAGGAAGGGAATGCCTCTGAAACGTACAATTAGCGTTATGCTGGGCAAGGGTTCGGTGAACCATAACAGCCGCAAATTTAAGGCTGAAAATATAGATGCTGAGCGCACTTCACAGAATATTACTTACTGCAATGAGCCCATAAAACAAGTATATCATAATTTGTTCAATGATGCGCTCCAGCGATATAACGATAAGCAAAAACGAGCTGACCGCCGTATTGATAATTATTACGAAAAAATCCGTACAGGCAAACAAGAGAAACTTTTTTATGAGGTTATTTTGCAAATTGGGAGCAAGGACAATATGGCGGCGATTTCGAAAGATGGTCAGCTGGCTGCTAAGGTGCTGGATGAGTATATGCAGGATTTTCAACAGCGCAATCCGAACATGCGGGTGTTCTCAGCGCACCTGCATATGGATGAGGCTACCCCTCATTTGCATATTGATTTTGTTCCATTTGCCACAGGCAGCAAGCGCGGTCTGGATACTCGTGTTTCTTTCAAGCAGGCGCTTGCCGAACAGGGTTTTGCCGGTGGCGCTCGTGGTGACACCGAGTGGAGTCAGTGGGTACGTTCTGAAAAAGAACAGCTTTCGCAGGTGATGGAGCGCCACGATATTCAGTGGGAGCAGCTTGGCACTCATGATGAGCATTTGAGTGTGATGAATTACAAAAAGGAGCAGCGCACGAAAGAAGTTAAGGCTTTAGAAAAATCCATCTCCAAAATTCAGAATCAGCAGCTTGAAGTTCAGGCTGTGGATAAAATTGAAGCCAAGCCTGTGCCACTTTCCTCAAAAGTCATGCTGTCGCAAGAGGACTATAAGACGCTTACCACAGCAGCAAAAAAATATGTGGCGCAGGAAAATAAGAAAAGCAAGCTGCAAAAGCTGCTTGACGCTGCTAATAGGAAGATTGCACAGCTTGAGAAAAAGGTGTCTGACCTTCTGAAATCCATAGCCGAACTCACAAAGCAGCTTGACCAATATCGCTCTGTTCGCGGGCAGCTTTCCGTTGGTGCCCTGAAACAGGAAAATGCAGAGCTAAAAAAGAGCAACGCCCTATATAAATCCATTATTGAGCAGCATGGACTTGGGCGTCTGCTGGGTAAAAGCAAAAGCCAGCGTCAGGAACGAGATTCGCGCTAAAAATATAGGCAGGGTTTGTGGGGAACGCAAACCCTGCCTGTTTTTACTCAAGAGCTATGTGATTGGATGAATATGTTTGCTCTTTATATAGATATAGCGGCTCGTAAAATATGGCAAGATAAAATATAGCGCAAATTAGGATTTAAATAGAATTTGTAAGAACATGTTATGTTGCTTATAAACGGTTGACTTATATTCATCTTTTGATATAATCTATACTGTGTTCTTCCATGTTGCGATGATATGATTTTTAACAATAGAGGGTATGGGATGATTACTAAAAAACTAGGGAATCGGATTCGAGAGTTAAGAACCCAAATTGGACTTAGTCAAGAGAAATTTGCTCAGAAAATTGGGATGGATAGAACGTACTTCGCAAGTGTAGAGCTTGGGAAAAGAAATATATCAATAATCAATTTAGAAAAAATAGCAGATGGGTTAGAGGTTACATTGTCAGAGCTTTTTAAGGATGTATAAATTATCGCTTGCTGAAGGTTTGAAATGCAATATACAAAATGAAATGATTACGCTGATGAAAGGAGATTTAAAATGGAGTTAACAAGTTATTCTATCAAAAGTAAGCAATACGAAAAATCTCTGGATTCAGCATATAAAAAAGATAATGGAATCTTTTATACTGATATTGAGTTATCTCAGAAAATAATTGAATTTTTGAACATTCCACAAAATGCAACGATTATGGATCCTTGTTGTGGAACTGGCAGTTTTCTAGTTGCTGCAAAGCATCTTGGGCATTTATTTGTTTATGGGGCAGATATCGATAAAAAAGCGGTTTCAATAACTAAAAACAAACATGGTATTGAAAATGTAAAAACTATTAATACGCTTGCTAATACTGGGGAGCAAACATTAAAAAAATTCGGACTCAAGGTGCCTGTTGACTTCTTAATTGGAAATCCGCCCTATGCCCCCATTGCAAAAGACATAATTATTGACACAAATGATTACTTGTTTTTGAGAAACGTTAAGGATTCTGGCAGCAACCTGTATATTGCTGCTTTATATAGGGCTTTTGAACTAGTAAAACCACAGGGAACTATCTCTTATATTATACCTAAAAACTTTCTCCATGTTGCTGCTTATGGAGTGTTACGAAGAATGATTTTGAAGGAGAAGAGAATAGTTTCTATTATTGATATTGGTAAATATTTCAAAAGTGTTCGAGGAGAGCAAATAATTTTAACTCTTGAAAATAGCCCTGCTGAGAAAGCTAATATCTCTATTTACAAATATGAAAAAGCAGAGTTTGTGAAAAAACTGGAAGTGCCTCAAGATTTCTACACAGATGAAATATTGCTGTTTAACAGCAAAGAAGATTTTACAATATATCAGACTCTAGAAGGAACATATAAAAAGTTTAGCGATATTTGTACTGGCTATGTTGGAAGAGGAAAATCTAAAGATGAAGGTGCAATAACAGGTAAGGATATTCGAAAATTCTCTTTCAAAGAAAGAGCCGTCCCTAAAAAAGGCAACAAGGTATTTATACAGAATATTTACAGCGCAGAAGCTGGTATAATTGCAAGCTTTGCCGGTAATTTAGAAGCGGCGGAAACGGTAACAGTTTTTACCGACGGCGATGAAAAGATGTGCAGATATATCCTAGGGGTTTTACATTCAAGACTTTGTAATTATTATTTATTAAAGTTTTGTTATAACAACTCAAAGCTAACCATGCACACAGATGCTAAATATTTAAAAAAACTACCCTTGGTTATTGATGATAATACTTTTTCAAAGGTGATAAGTGTTGTCAAATCATTAGAAATTATAGAATATATGAGTGCCACTTGGTTCGAGATGATAGAATCTCTAAACGAACTCATATATACAACCTATAAAATCAAAGATAATGAGCGTACTCATATTGATTGTCAAATGAAAGATATTCAGTCTCAGAGGTGGAATAATGATAAACGATGATAAAAGATGCAATGACTTAACCGGAAAAGAGTGGTTACAGAACTCTTTTAGCATATGGAGAGATTTAACGAAAACAAAGGAAGAAAAAGATCTTAAACATCCGGCTTCGTATCCTGTGATGCTGTGTGAGAAATTGATTAAAACTTTTTCTAAAGGTGGGGATAATGTTTTAGACCCGTTTAATGGGATAGGCTCAACACTTGTAGCTTCGCATAACCTCAATCGGTCAGCTGTTGGTATAGATTTATCGAAAGAATTTTGTGATATCGCAAAAAAAAGGATAGGACAAGACGATCATATTACAATTATAAATGGCGACAGTTTTGTTGAAATAGAAAAGCTGAAAGCTGACTCCTTTGACTTATGTGTTACTTCTCCACCTTATTGGGATATCTTAAATATGAAGCGCAGTGCTGATGGGAAAGAAGCTGTAAATTATTCTGATAACGAAAATGATGTAGGAAATATTCCAAATTATAGAGATTTTATTAATTGTCTAGGAGAATTATTCGCAAAAGTCAATCGAGTTTTAAAGCCAGGTGCTTATTGCCTTGTGAATGTGATGGACATTAGAAAAAAAAGTGAATTTTACCCTTTGCATAGTGATTTATCAACAGAATTGCAGCGACGTGGATTTATCTTTGACGACATTATTATTTGGGATAGACAACAGGACTATAATAACATGAGACCGTTAGGCTATCCGTATAAATATCGCATTAATAAGGTTCATGAGTACATTTTGATATTTATAAAGGAGCAGGAGAGGCTAAAATGAATAGTGATTTTTTAACATTTTTGCGAGCTAGCAGACAAAAAATTTGGCTCTTCACGGAAATTTGGGGGATGAATAATTTTTAGGTAAAGAAT
>OGYL01000915.1_pt1 | contig 23617 bp, 21 predicted proteins | sample 1576541 | NCBI WGS metagenome assembly OGYL01 (sample SAMEA3541551, study PRJEB24748) | human gut metagenome | biome: human gut; feature: human-associated habitat; material: faeces | place: China | collected 2012 | reverse complement strand
GGGCGCCCCACGTGGTCGCCCCTACAGAAAAAGGGCTTGTCGTCGTGCGACAAGCCCTTTTTATACCATTTATTTATATTATGGAAGCACGTCTTGCTATACAGTCATGAAGCATATCCAGATGGTATATTCTGTTTGACTTGTGTATATAATCATTGTACAATAAACTCAAGAAATAGAAACGAACAAAAGAGGTCGTATGTCCGAACGCACGCGTATCGCCGCCAGACATAAACGGGGGTATGCGGCGTTTTTTTCTTGACGACCTGACATAGGAGGCTATGCTTCATGAAGCATGATCTACATGACGTGTGTATGCAGATACGGCGGGATACGGTGCGGTCCATTTACCGTGCCGGTTCCGGTCATCCTGGCAGCTCTCTATCGGCTGTCGAAATCATGGCCACACTTTATTTTACAGATGTCTTTACCTGTTTTCCTGACCGGCCCCATGCGCCGGAACGGGACCGTTTTGTCTTATCCAAGGGCCATGCGGCCCCGGCTTATTACAGCATTTTGGCCCATAAGGGCTATTTCCCCCTGGCCTTGCTCGATACGCTGCGGACGGTTGGCAGTGCCCTCCAGGGCCATCCCAATTTGGAAAAACTGCCCTGTCTCGACTGCGCTGTCGGCTCTTTAGGCCAAGGCCTGTCCATTGCCAACGGCATTGCCCTGGCCTTGAAACTGCGCCATGAAACACCGGAAGTCTTCTGTCTCATCGGCGATGGGGAACAGCAGGAAGGCCAGATTTGGGAAGCTGCCGCTTTTGCCTCACAGCACCATTTGGACAATGTTTGTCTGATTGTCGATTGCAATGGCCTGCAGCTCGTCGATTCCTTGGTGTCGATCAAGAATATGGAACCGATGGATGCGAAATGGGAAAGTTTCGGCTGGCATGTCCTCCGCGTGGATGGCCACGATACAGATGCCCTGTACGACGCTTATGGCGCTGCCAAGGCCTATCGCGGCAAGCCGACGGTCATCCTGGCCCATACGGTCAAGGGGAAGGGTGTATCATATATGGAAAATCAAGCGAAATGGCACGGTGCGGCGCCGGATGAAGCCCAGTACCGCCTGGCCATGGATGAACTGACAACGGAGGTGCCGTAATGGAACGAGTACCGATGCGCGACGGCTATGGGAAGGCCCTGCTGGAACTGTGCCGCCTTCACGACGATGTCCTCGTCCTCGATGCGGACGTCGCCAAATCGACGCGGACCGAATGGATCCGCCAGGAATATCCTGAAAAATATATCAATGTCGGCATATCGGAACAAGACCTGGTCGGTACGGCAGCCGGCCTGTCGCTGACGGGCTTCGTCCCCTTCATTTCGACATACGGCGTCTTTTTGACAGGCCGGGCGTGGGGACAGATACGCAATACGGTCTGTTATAATAATCTCAACGTCAAGCTCGGCGGCGCCCATGCCGGCATTTCCGTCGGCCCTGACGGCGCTACCCATCAGGCTCTGGAGGACATCGCCCTCATGCGGGTCATTCCCCATATGATGGTCATTACGCCTTGTGACTGGTGGGAAACGTATAAGGCGACGATGGCCGTCTATGATATCAAAGGGCCGTCATATGTCCGCTTTGGCCGCAATCCGGCGCCCGTCGTCACCGATAAGGATACGCCTTTTGACCTCTATAAGGCGGCCATCTTCCGGGATGGGAGTGATGTGACCCTCTTCGCCAACGGCCTCATGGTCCATGAAGCCCTGACGGCGGCGGATGAACTGGCCCGGGAAGGTATTTCGGCCCGCGTCGTCAACATCCACACGGTCAAACCGCTGGACCTGGATACGGTCTGTACTTGTGCGGCTGAAACGGGGGCCGTCGTCGTCTGTGAAGAACATCAAATCATGGGCGGTCTGGGAGGGGCCATCTGCGAAGCCCTGGCCCAGTACTGCTGTGTCCCAGTAGAACTCGTCGGCATCCAGGACCGCTTCGGCGAATCGGGGAAACCGGATGACCTCCTGAAAGCCTATAATCTCTCGGCCAGCGACGTCATCCAGGCCGTCCATAACGTGTTGAAGAGGAAGTAAAGTGGCTCGTGGTTCGTGACTCGCAGCCTCCCCTTGAGAGGGGAGGTGGCCTGAAAGGCCGGAGAGGTTAAATTTAATACCATCCGCTAACAATGGACCAGAAAGGGCCGCCCTTTGGGACGGCCCCTACGATGAAATAGGCTGTCGCACGTGCGACAGCCTATTTTGTCATGCTAAGTCCGTATAGAATTTTGCGATGTATGCAAAATCGGTAATTCGTTGTTCCTTTATCGTTAACTGATGTATAATAGGAATAACTACTTTTTGGAGGCGAGTTATCTTGTATACGAAAGCGTTATTGACCGACCTGTACCAGTTGACCATGATGCAGGGCTTATTTTTTGAAGGCAAGCACGAACAGCAATGCGTGTTTGACCGCTATTACCGGACCAATCCCTTCCAGGGGGGCTATACGGTCGTGGCCGGGCTGGAACATCTCATCGATTATGTACACAATATACATTTCAGTGACGACGACCTGGCCTATCTGAAGAGCACCGGTTTTTTCCAGGACAAATTCCTCGATTACCTGAAAGACCTGCGCTTTACGGGCGACATCTATGCCATGCCCGAAGGGACCGTCGCCTTTCCTCAGGAAGTGCTCCTGCGCGTCCAGACCAAGAAGGACGAAGCCTTACTGTTAGAAACGTGCATGTCCATGATCATGAACCATGAAAGCCTCATTGCCACCAAGGCTCGCCGCGTCCGGACGGTGGCTGGTAAGGACAACCTCATGGAATTCGGCCTGCGCCGGGCCCAGGGGAAATCGGCCGGTGTTTACGGCGCCCGTTCGGCCATGATCGGCGGCTTTAACGGGACCAGCAACGTCCTGGCTGGCGCCAAATTCGGCATGCCCGTCCTAGGGACCATGGCTCACAGCTGGGTCATGAGCTTCTCGTCGGAACTGGAAGCTTTCCGCGCCTATGCCCGCCAGTACCCGAACAACCTCATCCTCCTGGCCGATACATATAATACGCTGAAACAGGGCGTCCCCGATGCCATTACGATCTTCAAGGAAATGAAGGCTGCCGGCACCCTGCCCAAGGCTTATGGTATCCGCCTGGATAGCGGCGACCTGGCTTATTTATCGAAAGAAGCCCATAAGATGTTTGCCGATGCAGGCTTCCCGGATGCCATCATTGCGGCCTCGAATGACCTCGATGAAAACCTCATTTCCGAATTGAAAGCCCAGGGCTGCGCCATCAACTCCTGGGGTGTCGGCACGAACTTGATTACGGCCAAGGACAGTCCGTCCCTGGGCGGCGTCTTCAAACTCGTCGGCCAGTATGACGATGGCAAATTCGTGCCGAAGATCAAGATGAGCGACAATGCCGAAAAGATTTCCAATCCGGGCCTGAAGAACGTCCTGCGCATTTACGATAAAGATACGGGGAAAATGAAAGCTGACATCATCATCCTCGAAGGTGAAAGCATTGACGAATCGAAAGACCTGCTCCTCCAGAGCGATAAGGCACCGTGGCGCTCGCGGACGATTCCTGGCGGGACTTACCGTGTCCAGAAGATGCTCTTCCCTATTTTCCAGAAAGGCGAACTGGTCTATCAGAAACCGGACCTCAAAACCATCATGGCCTATGCAGACCAGCAGGTCCAGACTTTGTGGCCCGAATACCTGCGCCTGGTCAACCCGGAAGAAATGTGGGTCCAGCGCAGCAGCAAGCTGTCGGCTTTGCGCGATAAAGTCTTGAAAGAAGAATCGGCTCATTTCTTTTAGGGAGATGATTCCATGAAGGGAGCTATCATCGGCGATATTGCCGGCTCCATCTATGAATTCGATGAAACCGCGGAATCCCTGGATTTTCCTTTATTCGTTAAAAACAGCCGTTTTACCGATGATACGGTGACGACTGTAGCCGTAGCGGCAGCCCTGATGGAGGGGAAGGCATCCTGCTGCGGCTATATCGAACCCTTGCGGCGCCAGCTCCGCTACTGGTGCCGGAAATATCCCGACGCCGGTTTTGGCGGCCTGTTCCGCCGCTGGTTCCTGGCCGACGAGGCACCGGCTTACGGCAGCTATGGCAATGGGGCGGCTATGCGCGTCAGCCCGGCTGGCTGGATTGCCGATACTCTGGAGGAAGCCCAGGCGCTGGCAGAGCTGACAGCCGTCGTCAGCCATGACCATCCCCAAGCCATCAAGGGTGCCATTGCCGTGGCGTCGGCTATCTTCCTGGCCCGGCAGGGGAAGGAGAAAGAGGCGATTGCCGCATATCTGCGGTCGCATTTCTATGATCTGTCCCGGACACTGGCCCAGATACGGCCGTCTTATGGCTTTACCTGCACGACGGACGATAGTGTGCCAGAAGCCATCGAATGTTTCCTGGAAGGGACGGACTATGAAGATACGATCCGCAAGGCGATTTGGCTCAACGGCGATACGGATACGCAGGCAGCCATTGCCGGCAGCATTGCCGAAGCCTATTATGGCGTGCCCGATGCCTTGTGGCAGCAGGCCCTGCCATATGTCGGTGACGAAGAAATGAAGGGCGTCATTCGACAGTTCTATGAAAACTATATTGGTTCGAGGGGGAACTCTTTTGATTTCAACAGAGACAAGCAAGAAATATGAAAAACTCCAGCAGATCTTAAAGGACATGGGCAGTGTCGTCGTCGGCTTTTCCGGCGGCGTCGACAGCACCTTCCTGACCTATGCGGCTCACCAGGCTCTGGGGGACCGGGTCCTGGCCGTGACGGCCGTTTCGGCGACCCTGCCGGGCAGTGAAGCGGCTGATGCCAAGGCCATGGCCAAGGTCATCGGCGTCGAACACCGCCTGGCCCATTCGACGGAATTCGAGGACCCGGACTTCGTCCAGAATCCGCCAGATCGCTGCTATATCTGCAAGAAAATACGCTTTACGTCGCTCGTGGCCCTGGCCAAGGCCGAAGGCTATCAGTGGGTCGTCGACGGGGGGAATGTCGATGACCTCGGTGATTACCGGCCGGGTATGAAAGCCCTGCAGGAATTATCCGACGCCGTCCGCAGCCCGATGATCGAAGCAGGCCTGGCCAAGGCGGATATCCGGGCTTTGTCGAAGGAATTCGGCCTCCAGACCTGGAATAAGCAGAGCGCTGCCTGCCTGGCCAGCCGCGTCCCGTATGGCGTGGAACTGACGCCGCACCGCCTGGCTCAGATCGATGCGGCCGAAGCCGCCGTAGCGCCTTACGTCCAGGGGTCCCTGCGCGTCCGCTATCACGGCGATGTAGCCCGCATCGAAGTCGCCGTCGATGAAATCCCGTCGGTCCTGGCTCATCGGGAGGAAATCGTCCGGGCCATCAAGGATACGGGCTTTACGTACGTCACCCTCGATTTGGGCGGCTATGAAATGGGCAGCCTGAACGACGTAATCCATACTGATGAGGAAGTAAAGTGATATGGCTATTTCCAAGAAAGTAAAAGATGAAATGCTGCAGCGGTTCCAGGACCAGTACGGTATCATGAAACCGGCTCTGCACTATAATTCTCCTTTTGAATTGATGATTGCCGTCATCTTGTCGGCCCAATGTACGGATGAACGGGTCAATATCGTGACGGCCGGCATGTTCCCGGAATATAACACGCCGGAAAAGATGCTGACCCTGGGGACAGCGGGACTGGAAGAAAAGATACGGACCTGCGGCCTCTATCGCAGCAAGGCCAAGAATATCCTGGCCAACTGTGCCATCCTTTGTGAAAAATATCATGGCCAAGTGCCGCAGACTTTCGATGAGCTGGTGAAACTGCCCGGCGTCGGCCGCAAGACGGCCAATGTCCTGGTCAGTATCTTGTTCAATACGCCGGCCATTGCTGTCGATACCCACGTCTTCCGCGTGTCCAACCGTCTGCAGCTGGCCCAAGGGACGACGCCGCTGGAAGTCGAAAAGGGCCTGCAGAAGGCCATTCCCAAGGAATGGTGGAGCCGGGCCCATCATTGGCTCATCTGGCATGGCCGCCGGGTCTGCAAAGCCCGCAAGCCTTTATGCGACAACTGCTTTTTGGCTGACCTTTGTCCCAGTTGTCAGAAGTAAAACGTTAAATCAAAATAAATACATTGACAAGTCGTTAAAAATTTTATAAAATAACACCAATACAGACAAATTTCATAAGTTATATCGAGAGCAGCTGAGGGACGGGCCCGATGACGCTGCGGCAACCTGCCTAAGGTAAGGTGCCAATTCCTACAGGCTATTCCTGAAAGATATCATTATGACTGAGGCGCAGCTTGGAGGCAGCGCCTCTTTTCTTTTGGCGTATTATGTACTTATTTTCACATCATTCAATCATTCTTAGGGGGTATTTTCATGAACAACAACTCTTCTGGCGGCAAGGCTATCCGGGGGCTGGATGTGCTCATCCTGGGATTCGCCTTCTTTGCCACCTATTTTGGCGCCGGCAATTTGATTTTCCCGCCCCAGCTCGGTTTGAACAGCGGCAGCGATTTCCTGTCCGGCTTGGCTGGCCTGACCCTTTCGGGTATTTTTCTTCCTATCTTCACGCTCATCGTCATCGGCCTCAACGGCGACGTCCACTCCATTACTGAACGGGTAGGGAAGAATACGTATAACGTCCTCCTGGCAGCCCTCATGCTGGTCTGTACCTTCGTTTCCATTCCCCGTACGTGTGCGACGGCCATCCAGCTCGGCATCCAGGGCAACCTGCCGGCAGCACCGTTCATCCCGCTGGTCATCGCCTATTTCGTCATCAGCTTCTTCTTTGTTGCCGACCAGAACAACGTCATGGACCGCATGGGCAAATACCTGACGCCGCTCCTGGCCCTGATCCTGGTCATCGTCGCCTTCGTCGGCATCTTCAATCCCCTGGGGACGCCCGTCGCTCCGGCTGTGGACCATCCCTTCGTCAATGCCTTCCTCGGCGGCTATAACACGGGCGACGTCCTGGTCAGCTTCATCATGGCCGCTGTCTTCATCAGCTCCATTTACGGCAAGGGCTATACGACCGTCGGCCAGCGCAATAAAGTGCTCATCTACTGCGGCATCGTTTCCTTCGTCCTGTTGCTCATCATCTATGGCAGCCTGCTCTACATGGGCGCCTGTGTCAGTGGTGACTATGCGCAGAATATCGGCCGTGCGGAACTCCTGGTCGCCATCATCCAGCGCGTCGGCACGTGGGTCATGGTTCCCATGGGCATCGCCGTCGTCCTGGCCTGCCTGACGACAGCCATCGGTCAGATTGCCGCCGTTGCCGAATTCACCAGCACGGCTACGGGCAACCGCATCAGCTATAAGCAAGTCGCCATCGTCTGCTGCATCTTGTCGGCCCTGACGGCCCTCCTCGGCGTCGACGGTATCGTCACCTACATCGGCTGGATTTTCGGCGTCTGCTATCCGCCGTGCCTGGCCCTCCTGGTCCTGGGCATCATCGGCCGCTTCATGCCAAACAACGGTGCTTACAAGGGCTCTGTCTACCTGGTCACGCTCTTCGCCCTTTTGGAATCCCTGCCGGGTCTGAGCAGCCTGGGCTTTGCTAAAGCCATCGTCGCCGCTACGCCCCTGTTCACTTACGGCTTCGGCTGGATCGTGCCCTTCATCATCGGCCTCATCGGTGGCTCCATCATCGGCCATTTCGTATCCGCCTCAGAACCCGTAGAAGCCGAAGCGAAATAAGATAGTTTGTGGTATGGAGTCTGTAGGGGGCGCCCCTACTAGCCACTAAAAATAGACTGCCTTTTGGGCAGTCTATTTTTTTCTGACTTGCATAATCAATGACTTATCTCTATAATTAAAGAATAATCTCGAGTAAAAGGAGGTAATTTCATGGATTTGAAAAAACTATATATCGATGGCCAGTGGGTTGCGCCCTTGTCTGGCCAATATATTGATGTAGAAAATCCGGCGACGAAAGAAATCTTCGCCACTGTCGCCGCAGCTGGTGCCGATGATGTCGCTGCCGCTGCCCAGGCGGCTGCCAAAGCTTTCCCGGCCTGGTCGGCTATGCCGCTGGAAGACCGCATCACCTTCATGAAGAACCTGCTGGTCCAGATGATCAGATTGGAACCGCAGTTCGTCGACGCCGTCGTCAAGGAATTAGGGGCGCCTGTAGCCTTTGCCAGGACCAACCATATTGGCTACCAGTTCGTGCGGACCCAGTCGTATATCGACTTGGCACCGGAATTGCCACTGGTCGAACATCTGTCCCAATCCGTCGTCTACCGCCGGCCTTTGGGCGTCATCGGCTGTATCACGCCGTGGAATTATCCTTTAGGGCAGATTATCCAGAAAGTCGTACCGGCCCTGCTCGTCGGGGCAACGGTCGTCCTCAAGCCGAGCCAGCATACGCCGGTGACGGCGTACTACCTGGCCGAAGCCTTTGACCGGGCCGGTTTCCCCAAAGGCGTCTTCAATCTCGTCGCCGGCCGGGGCAGCCAGGTCGGCAATGCCATCTGCGACGACCCGAATATCGCCATGGTATCCTTTACGGGGTCGACGGCAGCCGGCATCAAGGTATCCCAGCGCGCCCTGGGGTCGATGAAGCGCATCAGCATGGAATTGGGCGGCAAGTCGCCTTTCGTCCTCTTGAAGGGGGCGGACTACGAAAAGGCTATCCGCATGTGCTTCAATTCCATTTTCCTCAACAGTGGCCAGACCTGTACGGCCCTGTCGCGCCTGATCATTCCGCGGGATGACAAGGAACAGATTGAACAACTCATGCTGAAGATACTGCCGGAATATACTATTGGCGACCCGGCTCTGGAAACGACGAAAATCGGTCCTGTCGCATCGTATGACCAGTGGCAGACCGTCGATGCCTACATCGCCAAGGGGCTGGAAGAAGGGGCGACACTTCTGGCTGGCGGCCGTCCGGATGCGCCGGACCACGGTTACTATGTCAAGCCTGTCATCTTTACGGACGTAACCAATGACATGACCATTGCCCGCGAAGAAATCTTCGGCCCCGTCCTCAGCGTCATCGCTTATGATACCGTCGACGAAGCCCTGGCCATTGCCAACGATACGCCTTATGGCCTCAACGCTGCCGTCTGGGGACCGGACAAGGAAGAAGCCTCGAAGGTGGCAGCAGCCGTTTTGTCGGGCAACGTCTACGTCAACGACAGCCCGCGCGACGTCACAGCGCCTTTCGGCGGCTTTAAGGACAGTGGTATCGGCCGTGAAGGCGGCAAAGATGGGATGTTGGAATTTACAGAACCCCAGGCCATTTTTAATGCATAAACAGTTATAGGAGGAGTTTTAGCGTCATGAATTTCGATGAAGAAGCCATGAAAATCCGCCGCGGCAAACACGGCGTTATTGAAACCATTCCCCGGGAAGTCCTCAAGACCCACGACGACCTGAGTATTCTCTATACGCCTGGCGTTGCCCAGCCGTGCCGGGAAATCACTAAGGACCCGGATTTGTCTTTCGATTTGACCTGCCGTGGCAATATGATCGCCGTCGTATCGGACGGGACCCGTGTCCTCGGCCTGGGCGACATCGGCCCAGAAGCTGCCATGCCGGTCATGGAAGGGAAATCCATCCTGTTCAAGGTATTTGGCGGCGTCAATGCCGTTCCTATCTGCCTGGATACAAAGGACCCAAAAGAATTCATCGAAACCGTGAAGCGCCTGCAGCCGTCTTTCGCCGGTATCAACCTGGAAGACATTGCCTCGCCGAAATGCTATGAAATCGAACAGACCTTGAAAAAAGAAATGGATATCCCTGTCTTCCATGATGACCAGCACGGTACGGCCATTGCCGCCCTGGCCGGCGTCATCGGTGCCTTCCGCTATGTCCATAAGGACTTGAAGACAGCCCGTATCGTCATTAATGGGGCAGGGGCTGCCGGCGCTTCCATCGGCCGCCTCCTGGTCCGCGCCGGAGCTCGGAACGTCACCATGGTCGACCGTCCGGGGATTCTCTACGCTGGCATGGAAGGGCTGAACCCGGTCCAGGCGGAACTGGCATCCCTGACCAATCCGTCCCATGCCCACGGGACCCTGGCTGATGCCGTCAAAGGGGCCGACCTCCTCCTAGGCGTATCGGCACCGCACATCTTCACTAAAGACATCATCCAGGCCATGGCCGACGATGCCGTCGTCTTCGCCATGGCCAACCCCATCCCGGAAACGGACTACGCCTCTGCCAAAGCGGCCGGTGCCAAAGTCGTCGGCACTGGCCGGTCGGATGCACCGAATCAGATTAACAACGTCATGGTCTTCCCGGGTATCTTCCGCGGCGCCCTGGCCGTCCGGGCCCGCAGCATCAACGAAGACATGAAACTGGCTGCGTCTTACGCCATCGCCTCCCTGGTCGGCGATGACGAACTGGCCGAAGACCACGTTATCCCCGACGCCTTCGACCAACGCGTCGCCCCGGCCGTCGCCGCAGCCGTCGCCAAAGCCGCCATGGACAGCGGCGTCGCCCGCATTACCCGCGACCCGGAAGAGGTCCGCCAGGAAGCGGCAGACACTATCGACAAACTCCACGCCATGCTCGACTTGATCCACGGGTAGGGGCTAGCAGTTAGTAATTAGTGGCTAGTGGTTCGTGGCTGAAATCTTGATATCCTGAAGGGACTTGCCATACCGTCGTGGCAGGTCCCTTTTGTATATGGAAAAATCATAAGACGACACCTTATTCGTGTTATACAAAGTGGGGGTATTTGCTACAATGAGGTTAAATCAAAAAGATGAAATCAGAAGATCTACTGACAGCCTTACATGATGAATATGACATTGATTTGACGGCTAAAGGGAAGAAGGATGTCACGACTATGTGCAACTTAGGTGAAGGACTCTATGAAAGAGCCATGGAAAAAGGCTTGGAAAAGGGTATAGAAAAAGGCATAAAAAAGGGCATAAAAAAGGGCATAAAAAAAGGCGTTGAGCAAGAAAAACGAAATTCTGAACGGAAAGACCGGGAAGCAGCGCTCGAAATGATTAAAGATGGTCTATCCTTTGAGCAAATTGCCCGGTACATGAAACTTTCTATCGAAGCAGTCGCTGAAATTGCCAAGCAAAATAAATTGATATAAGGTGATAGTTTGTAATACGGAGTTTGTAGTTTTCAGAGCAAACCTTTAAATTTCAAGCCATCCACTAACCCCTAGCCACTAGCGGCTAACCACTAAAAAGAGGCTGTCTTAATGCGACAGCCTCTTTTTCACATCTTGCAATGTCTTGACAGTAGTGTTGTCAAATCTTTACCGATACGGTATAATAGGGTAAACAAAAAAACGGTCTATCCCGCAAGGGATGATGAGCCGTTATGTACTTTAAATAAAAGAGGTTGTCACATGAAGGTGTCTTTATGGGGCAACCTCTTCCCTGAAAGGATGAAGTTTGGTGTATATCGAAGATGAGATTGCAGCTCTGAAAAAAGAGAAGCAGGCTATTATCCTTGCTCACTATTATGTACCTGATGAAGTTCAGGAATATGCAGATTTTGTCGGTGATTCTTTTGGCCTGGCCAAGAAGGCGATTGAAACGGATGCCAAGGTCATCGTCTTTGCCGGTGTCGACTTTATGGGGGAAAGTGCCAAGATGCTCAACCCGGAAAAGAAGGTCCTCATGCCCAATGCGACGGCCAGCTGCCCTATGGCTCATATGGCTGACGTAAAGACGATTGAAAAAGTCCGTTCCCAATATGATGATCTGGCCGTCGTCTGCTATGTCAATTCGACGGCTGCTGTCAAGGCTGTGTCCGATGTCTGCGTCACGTCGTCGAATGCCGTCAAGATCGTCCGGAAACTGCCGAACAAGCATATTTTCTTTACGCCTGATCGGAATCTGGGCCATTACGTATCGACGCAGGTCCCGGACAAGCATTTTATCCTCAACGACGGCTTCTGTCCGCGCCATGATACGGTTGACCCGGCTTATGTGAAACAGGTCCAGGCGGCTCATCCCCAGGCCTTGTTCCTGGCCCATCCGGAATGCCGCAAAGAAGTCCTGGCCCTGGCCGATTATGTCGGCAGTACGTCGGGCATCATCGACTATGCCGGCAAGTCCGATGCCAAGGAATTCATCATCGGTACGGAAGGCGGCGTCTTTTATGAATTAGAAACGCGCAATCCTGGCAAGACCTTTTATCCAGCCATGGAAGATGCGTATTGCATCAACATGAAGAAAGTCACGCTGGAAAAAGTCCGCGACTGCCTGCGCGATGAAACGAATGAAGTCCGCGTCGACCCGGATGTCGCCGGAAAAGCTGTCCGTTCGCTGGAACGGATGCTGGAATTAGCCAAATAGAAGAAGGTAATAGCAATGGAAACAGAAAAAACAGATATCGTCATCGTCGGTACCGGGGCCAGCGGCCTCTTTGCCGCCCTGCATCTGCCCCGGGATAAACGAGTCCTGATGATTACCAAAGATGAAGTAGAAAACAGCGATTCTTTTTTAGCCCAAGGGGGCATCTGCGTCCTTCACGACAAGGACGATTACGACAGTTTCATGGAAGATACACTCAAAGCCGGCCACTATGAAAACCGGCGTGAATCCGTCGATATCATGATCCGCTCGTCGCGGCCGGTCATCAATGAACTCATCGGCTACGGCGTCGATTTTGCCCGCAAAGCCGACGGCTCTCTCGATTATACGCGGGAAGGCTGCCACTCGCGGGCTCGTATCCTCTTCCATGAAGATATTACGGGCAAGGAAATCACCAGCCATCTCTTAGCGGCTGTCCGCCAGCTGCCCAATGTGACTATCCGCGATTTTACGACTATGGTCGACATCGTCACCGATGGGAACCGCTGCCTGGGCATCATCGCCCGCGACAGCCAGGGCCGTTATCGGGCTATCCAGGCCGATGAAACGATTCTGGCCAGTGGCGGTGTCGGCGGCTTGTATGACCATTCGACGAATTTCCCGCATCTCACTGGCGATGCCCTGGCCATTGCCATGCGCCATGGCGTCGAACTGGAACACATCGACTACGTCCAGATCCATCCGACGTCGCTCTATTCCAAAAAGCCGGGCCGGAGCTTCCTTATTTCTGAATCAGTCCGCGGTGAAGGGGCCAAGCTGCGCGGCAAAGACGGTCAGCGTTTTGCCAACGAAGTCCTGCCCCGCGATTTGATGACGGCCGAAATCCGCAAACAGATGAAGAAGGACGACCGCCCCTTCGTCTGGCTCGACATGACCGTCCTCGGCGAAGACGTCATTAAGCATCATTTCCCGCACATTTATGAACGCTGCCTGGAAGACGGCATCGATGCGACGAAGGACTGGGTCCCGGTCACGCCGGCCCAGCACTACTTCATGGGCGGCATCCACGTCGACAAGTACAGCCAGACGACGATGGACCATCTCTATGCCGTCGGCGAAACGAGCTGCAACGGCGTCCACGGCCGCAACCGCCTGGCCAGCAATTCTCTCCTGGAAAGCCTGGTCTTCGGCAAGCGCGCAGCCCAGCACATCGTGGAAACAGAAAAGCAGCCCCAGCAGGTAGTCAGTGCCGCCGACTTTGCCCAAGCCTGTGCGCCGTCAGAAGCCTTCATCGGCAGTCATGAAGATACACTGGCTGAAGAATACCGCCGTCATGTCTTAGGTGAAATGGAAAGGGAGCGTGAATGTGATGAACAGCGTAACCATGAAATTGCAGGCTGATCCTTTGATTTTACAGGCCCTGCAGGAAGACATCACCGGTGAAGACGTGACGACCAATGCCATTTTGCCGGAAGACTGCCAGGGTGAAGCGGAACTCCTGTGCAAACAGGACGGCATCATCGCCGGCCTCGATGTCTTTGCCCGGCCCTTTACTCTGCTGGACGACAAGGTCTGGTTCGAGTTCTTCGTCAAAGATGGCGATAAAGTCCATAAAGGCCAGAAACTGGCCAAAGTCGTCGGCAGTATGCGGGCCATCTTGTCGGCCGAACGGGTAGGCCTGAACTATTTGCAGCGCATAAGCGGCATTGCGACCTATACCCACCAGGTCGCAGCCCTGCTGGAAGGGACGGGGATGACCCTCGTCGATACGCGCAAGACGACGCCGAACATGCGGGTCTTTGAAAAATACGCCGTCACCGTCGGCGGCGGCAAGAATCATCGCTACAACTTATCGGACGGCGTCCTCCTCAAGGACAACCACATCAGTGCCGCCGGCGGCGTGGCCAAGGCCATTGCCATGGCCAAAGCCTATGCGCCTTTCGTCCGCAAGATCGAAGTCGAAACGGAAACGCTGGACATGGTCCGCGAAGCCGTCGAAGCCGGTGCGGACATCATCATGCTGGATAACATGAGCCACGACATGATGAAAGAAGCTGTAGCCCTCATCGACGGCCGGGCTGAAACGGAATGTTCCGGCAACGTAACCAAAGAAAATATCGCCGCCCTGGCCGATATCGGCGTCGATTACATCTCCAGCGGCGCCCTGACCCATTCCGCGCCCATCCTGGATTTATCCCTGAAACACCTGCACAGGATATAGTGGTTCGTGGTCCTTGACAAGAGGAAAATCAGCGATATAATGAAGACAAAGAAAAGACAACGATGTCGTCCATGATGTCGTTGTCTTTTTGCTTTTTATTATATCGTATTTTGGGAGGGGGCCTCTTTATGTATGTATGGCGAATGGAAAAGATCATGGCAGAAAATTTCCGCCAATGGAAAACGCTGCAGCAGTATGAAAAGTATCAGAAAGGGCGCAAAGCCGTGCAGCCTAAGAAAGAGGACCTGCATCTTCGCGACGGCGTCCATTCGGAAACGTGATGAAACTTGAGAGAACGCGTGTTTGACAAAAAGCCTCTGGATTTCTATACTAGTAGTTGATAGTGTAGAAAGAAAGAGGCTTATTTATATGGATATAAAGAAAGAACATTGGAGCCCGCTGCTCCTCGACTGGTTTGCCGCCCATGGCCGGGATCTGCCCTGGCGCGACGAATCGCCGCGGGATCCGTATAAGGTCTGGGTGTCGGAAATCATGCTGCAGCAGACGAAAGTCGAAACCGTCCGTCCCTATTATGACAGCTGGATGGACCATTTCCCGACCATTCCCGCCCTGGCGGCGGCTTCCCAGGATGAAGTCCTGCGGCAGTGGCAGGGCTTGGGGTATTACTCGCGGGCCCGCAACCTCCATGAAGCGGTCCAGGAAGTACAGGTCAAATACGGCGGCCATGTGCCGGAAAATAAAAAAGACGTACAGTCCCTGAAAGGCGTTGGCGATTACACAGCCGGCGCCATTTTAAGCCTGGCTTACGGTCAGAAGGAAGCCGCTGTCGACGGCAACGTCCTGCGCATCTTTGCCCGCCTTTACGATATTGAAGAGAATATCTTGTCGACGCCGGTCAAGAAGAAAATCACGGCTCTCGTAGAAGAACAGCTTCCCGACGAAGCGCCAGGGACCTTTAACGAAGCCCTCATGGACTTAGGGGCCATGGTCTGTATCCCCAAGCATCCCCGCTGTCCGGACTGTCCTTTGCAAGGGCTCTGCCTGGCTCACCGGGCTGGGAAAGAATGTGATCTGCCCATCCGGCTGGTCAAGAAGAAATCGCCTGTCGAAGAAATTACCGTCGTTGTCGTCCGCCATGGGGACCAGTGGCTCGTCCACCGCCGTCCGCCCAAGGGCCTCTTGGCGTCGATGTGGGAATTTCCCAATGCCCTGGGGAAGGGGAAAGAGGGCATCGCTGCAGTCCGTCAGCTCTTGGCGCAAAAAGGACTGACCCTGGCTGCCGATGACCAGCCTGTAGGCTCCCTGAAGAGCGTCTTTTCGCATAAGACCTGGCAGATGACGGTCTATGAAGGCTGCATCACCCAGGGGAAAATCGGAGAAGAGGAGGATTGGCAGTGGATCGACTGCAAGGACTACGCGTCCTTGCCCTGGGCCGGACCGCACGGCAAGATCACTGCCATGGTATAATTGATGAAAGGTCTTTTCTTTATTAACTTCATGGTCATTACATCCTGTATCTGCGTCGTCGCGGCGCTGTTATGGGATTATGTCGTCCGCACGGGTCATCGCTGGCTGCTGCTCCTGGGGACGTTGCTGCTGGCCGTCTTATCGGCAGCCGGTCTCTACCATTATGAAGACCTCTTTCCCGGCCTCATCGCGTCGGGCTGGGAAGGTCTCTATGACGGCAAGGCCATGGCCGGCCTGATCTGGCTGCTGGCCTGTCTCTTGGCCTTTCCCTGCCTGGTCGTCGTCGCCATAGCCCGCTTTTTCTGCCGGCCCCGGCGCCGCCGGAGAGGGCGTCGGCGTCAACGGCGCTCGTTGGGCGTGACGCGCCGGTCTTTCCTCAAAGGCCTGGCGGCGCTGATCCCCGTGGCGGCTTTCGCCACCAGCGGAGCGGGCAATCTCTTGGGCGAACGCGATTTGGATACGACCTACCATGTCTTGAAATACAAGAACCTGCCCGATTATCTCGACGGCTATAAAATCGGCCAGCTCTCTGACCTGCACATGGGGCTCTTTTTCAGTCCCCGGCGATTGCAGGAAGCCCTCGATGCCGTAGCGGCACAGGGCGTGAACCGCCTGGAAATCACAGGCGACCTCATCGATGAACTGGCCCTGCTGCCCAAGGCCCAGGCCATCCTCAAAGCCAATGCCAGCCGCTTCCCTGACGGCATCGACTTCTGCTATGGCAATCACGAGTATTACCGCAGTTTCGATGCGATTACAGCCATGCTCGATGACACGCCGGTCCGGGTACTGCGCAATTCCACCTTCCAGGCCAGCCGCGGCTGCGGCCAGGGCCTGAGGGGCTGCAATGGCCGCGACGGCCGGTCTTTTTATATCGCCGCCACTGATTACAGCTTTGCCAAGGGTGATGAAGCCTTTGCCAAAGAACGGGAACAGTATGTCCGGGAAACGCTGGCTAAGGTTCCGGAAGATGCCTTTGTCGTCATGCTGGCCCATCATTCGGCCTTTATCGACGAAGGCTTTGCCCATCACATCCCCCTGACTTTGTGCGGCCATACGCACGGCGCCCAGTTCGCGCCCATTGCGCCCTTGGTCACGGCCCTGGGCTTCAAGTACCTCCGCGGCATGTTCCAGAAAGGGGACTGCCGGGGCTATGTCAACCGCGGCACAGGCCACTGGCTGCCTTTCCGCGTCCTCTGTTCCCGCGAGGCCAGTGTCTTTGAATTACGAAAACAAGCGTAAAGGATGAATGCCCATTATGATGATCAATACAGCTGTACTCCATATTTTTGATTTCAATACCAACGTCTGCATTGTATCCCAGAAGGACCTCGATTTCAGCAGCGATGTCGTCTACGAATACGTCAGCAAGCGGCTGAACCGCATCATCGGCGATGCCGCCCAGAAGACGGGCGTCTTCTATGCGACCAGCGCCTTTCAGATGAAATTGCAGGCCCTCGTCGACGGGACCCTGACTTTCGACGATTTGGCGTCCCAGATCGCCCGCGAGCTCTACCAGCTCGTGTCCCATTGTGATGAACCGGAATCGACAGACCTCCTGGTCATCGACTTCCAGGATGACGACGATGTCCGCAACCTGGGCATCCTCATGCTGGACAACAAGACGGCCTATACCCATCAGATCCTCGACGACGAAGGGACGGTCTACAACAAGCTCATCAAACATTACGCCATCCTGCCCGGGACGGCGCAGAAAGCCGAGGCCTATGCCCTCATCCGCCTGAACGATTTTTCTATCCATTTCGTCGACAAGAAGCGGAAAATGGACGGTGAAGACGTCTACCTCCTGCCGGACAAGCTCCTGCAGTGCACGTCGGTCATTTCCAGCAAGGAAGCCGTGAAGGTCGTCAGCAAGATTGCCGAAAAAGTAGCGGAAGAACACGGCGCCAGCACGGTCGAAGCCTTATCCAAAGCCAAGACCTATCTGGTGGAAAATGCCGAAACGGCTGATTCCTTCTCGCCGCAGGACCTGGGCAGCGACGTCTTCGGCGATTCGCCGGTCCTGCAGCGGGAATTTGAAGAACAAGTCAAAGAAGCGAAACTGCCTGAAGCCGTAGCCATCGAAAAGGAATATGCCCAGAAGGCCGGCCGCAGCCATAAAATCAAGACCGATACGGGCATCGAGATCACTTTTCCGTCGGAATATATCGAAAATACCGACTTCATCCAATTCATCAACAACCCCGATGGGACCTTGTCCATTGAATTGAAGAATATCGGGAAAATCGTCAATAAATAAGGGGGATTATTATGTCACGCAAGAATCGGCGCAAAAAAGCCAGGAATACTGCAGCCGTTCCGGAAGGGACAGCCGCAACGGCACAGCCGAAAAAGAAGAAAGGACCCGCTCACGGTCTGGACCGGAGAACCTGGGTCTTGTACCTCGTCGGCTTTTCCGCCCTGGCCTGGTCCTATTTTATCTTATTCACCCGCAACTGGTCGGACGCAGGCTTTGCCTTCACCGTCCTGGTTACGGTTCTCTGGCCCTGGTCTTTGTATAAGAATTGGAAGAAAGGGCCGAAAAAGAGGTAACGCTTATGGATATGTCCCATTACAATAAAGATTACGATACATCCCACCCTTTCCACGTCGTCGCCCCTTATGAACCTATGGGCGACCAGCCCGAGGCCATCGCCTCTCTGGCAGACGGCATCCGTTCCGGCCAATGGGCCCAGGTCCTCGTCGGGGCTACCGGGACGGGCAAGACCTTCACTATGGCCAAGCTCATCGAAGCCGTCCAGAAACCGACCCTGGTCATTGCCCACAATAAGACCCTGGCTGCCCAGCTGTGCAGTGAATTCAAGTCATTCTTTCCCGATAACGAAGTCGGTTATTTCGTCAGTTATTACGACTTCTATCAGCCCGAAGCCTATATCGCCTCGACAGATACGTACATCGAGAAAGACGCGTCCATCAACGATGAAATCGATAAATTGCGCCACTCGGCGACGATGAGCCTCTTTGAACGGCGCGATGTCATCATCGTCGCTTCCGTTTCCTGTATCTACGGCTTAGGCGACCCGGAAGACTACAGTGAACTCGTCGTATCCCTGCGACTGGGGCAGGAAAAGCCGCAGGAAGAAATACTGCACAAGCTCGTCGATATCCAGTACAGCCGCAACGACATGAACCTCGAACGCGGGACCTTTCGCGTCCACGGCGATACAATCGAAGTCTTTCCGGCGGCCTTCGATAACTCCATCATCCGCATCGAAATGTTCGGCGATGAAATCGACAGGCTCACGGAAGTCGACGTCCTGACAGGCGAAGTCATTGCCGAGCGCAAGCACGTCGCCATTTATCCGGCCAGCCATTATGTCACGACCAGGGACAAGATGGAACGGGCCCTGGGGACGATCCGCCAGGAATTGGACGAACGGCTGAAAGTGCTGAAAGACGGCGGCCATTTGCTGGAAGCTCAGCGGCTGGAACAGCGCACGCGCTATGACATGGAAATGATGGAAGAAATGGGCTACTGCTCAGGCATCGAAAATTATTCGCGCCACCTGGCCGGCCGCAAGCCCGGTCAGGCGCCGTATACGCTCCTCGACTATTTCCCCGATGACTTCCTCATCCTCGTCGACGAATCGCATGTCACCCTGCCGCAGCTGCGGGCTATGTACGCCGGCGACCGGTCGCGCAAGGAAAACCTCATCGAATACGGCTTCCGCCTGCCGTCGGCTTTGGATAACAGGCCGTTGAAATTTGAGGAATTCGTCGAACGCATCAACCAGATTGTCTACGTCAGCGCTACGCCTGGCCCTTATGAAATGGAAGTCCAGACCAATCTGGCCCAGCAGATCATCAGGCCGACGGGCCTGTTGGATCCGAAAGTGGAAGTCCGTCCCATTGCCGGCCAGATGGATAACCTATTGGGTGAAATCCGCAAGCGCACGGAAAAGGACGAACGCGTCCTGGTGACGACGCTGACCAAGAAGATGGCTGAAGACCTGACGGATTACCTGAAGGAAATGGGCGTCCGCGTGCGCTATCTCCATTCGGATATCGCCACCATCGAACGGGCCGACATCATCCGCGACCTGCGGGCCGGCGTCTTCGACGTCCTGGTCGGCATCAACCTCCTGCGCGAAGGCCTGGATATGCCGGAAGTCTCGCTGGTAGCCATTCTCGATGCCGATAAAGAAGGCTTCCTGCGTTCAGAAACGTCGCTTATCCAGACCATGGGCCGGGCGGCGCGAAACGTCCATGGACAGGTCATCATGTATGCCGACAAGATTACCGACTCCATGGCCAAGGCTATGGAAGAAACGCAGCGGCGCCGGGAAATCCAGGATGCATATAATAAAAAACATCACATTACGCCGAAATCGGTCAAAAAAGACGTCGTCGACCTCATCGAACTGACGAAAGTCGCCGAAACGGAAGCGGCCTATGGCAGCCAGAAGGGAAGGAAAGGCGGCAAGATGACCCGTGAGGCCCTGAACAAAGTCATCAAGACCATGACTTTGCAGATGAAAGAGGCGTCGAAGAACCTGGAATTTGAAAAAGCCGCCGAACTGCGCGACCGCCTGGGCCAATTGCGCCAGCAGCTGGCCGATATGAGCCACGATGATACCCTGCCTAAAGACATGCAGGGCGAAGACATGCCCAAGCGCCGCTACCGCCGCAAGATAAAGCGGCCTGATGCGAAGAAGAAGTAAACGTAGTTCGTAGTTCGTAGTTCGTGGGTCGTTCCTCGAAGCAGGTTTTAAATTTTAGCCCATCACGACGAACGATGAACGACAAACGATGAACGTTATGATAACGGGAGGCACGAAGTGCAAGATAAATATATTGTCATCAAAGGTGCACGTCAGCACAATTTAAAGAATATCGACGTCAAGATCCCCCGGGACAAGCTCGTCGTCTTTACGGGTCTGTCCGGCTCGGGCAAGTCGTCCCTGGCTTTTGATACGATTTATGCCGAAGGCCAGCGCCGCTATGTCGAATCGTTGTCGGCCTATGCCCGGCAGTTCCTGGGCCAGATGGATAAGCCCGACGTCGATTACATCGAAGGCTTGTCGCCGGCCATTTCCATCGACCAGAAGACGACGAGCCGCAATCCCCGGTCGACAGTAGGGACGGTCACGGAAATCTACGATTACCTGCGTCTGCTCTACGCCCGTGTCGGCGAGGCCTACTGCCCGAAATGCGGCAAGCCCATCCGTCAGCAGACCATCGAGCAGATGGCCGATGCCGTCATGGCCCTCGGCGAAGGCGAGAAGGTCATGGTCATGGCGCCTGTCGTCGACGGGCGAAAGGGGACTCATCAGAAGCTCCTGGCCCGGCTGGTCAAAGACGGCTATGTCCGCGTCCGCGTCGACGGCGAAGTTTATCTCTTGTCCGACGATATCCCCCTGGATAAAAATAAAAAGCACACTATCGACGTCATCATCGACCGCCTGGTCATCAAGAACAGTATCTTGACGCGCCTGACGGATTCCCTGGAAACGGCGGCTAAATTGGCCGATGGCATCGTCCATATTTTCCGCATGGCGACGAAAGAGGTCCTGACCTTCAGCCAGCACTTCGCCTGCCCGGACTGCCATGTCAGCCTGCCGGAAATCGAATCCCACCTCTTTTCCTTCAACAGCCCCTTCGGCGCCTGCCCGGCCTGCTCAGGCATTGGCAGCACCATGGAAGTCGACGCGCATCTGGTCCTGCCGGACCACAAGAAATCCTTTGCCGACGGCGCCGTAGCGGCCCTCAGCAGCAACCCCGATTCGTGGTTCATGCGCCAGCTCGGCGGCCTGCTGCGGCCTTACGGCTTTACCTTGGATAACTGCTACGATGACTTGCCGGAAGAATTGCAGGAAAAACTCATGAACGGCTCAGACGATACGTGCGTCTTTGAATACGAGAACCTGCGCGGCGAAGTGAAGCAGTTCGCCACGGCCTTTGAAGGCATCCTGCCCATGGTCCGCCGCCGCTACCGCGAAGCCTCGTCGGACATGATGCGCGACCAGTTCGGCCAGTTCATGACTGTCAAGCCCTGCTCGACGTGCCACGGTGCACGCCTGCGCCACGAAGCGCTGGCCATCAAGATCGGCGGCCTGAACATCGCCGAATTGACGGATTTGCCCGTCATATTTCCTTCAGCATCCGTTTCAGTATTAGCTTCAGCAATGATCAAATTTTGTTCCTGATCAGCTGAGAGATAAACAGTCTTGCTGTTATCTTCCAAAACTTTACCATGCTCTACCTTACGGTAAGGTGTAGTTATAAAACCATGATCATCGATCTTAGCATAACATGCCAAGTTGTTGATCAAACCGACGTTTTGTCCTTCAGGAGTTTCAATAGGACAAATTCTTCCGTAGTGAGTGAAGTGAATATCACGAACCTCAAAGGAAGCTCTGTCACGTGAAATACCACCAGGTCCCAAAGCTGATAGACGACGCTTGTTAGAAAGCTCAGCCAAAGGATTAACCTGATCCATGAATTGTGACAATTGAGATGAGTTATAGAATTCAGAGATAACAGAAGTCAAAGGCTTGATATTCAAGACATTACTTGGCTTGTTCAAAACATCAGAGTTTTCGTTGTTGTCTTTCTTTCCCATACGCTCACGAATGGATTTCTCCATACGAGAAAGTCCTTGACGGAAATAATTTTGAAGCAACTCACCGACACATTTTACACGACGGTTAGAAAGATTATCAATATCATCTACAGATCCGACTCCATCGATGATATCGAGGAAGTAAGAGAATACTGCAAAAATATCAGAGATTGTTACATAGTTCTCGTTTAAGAGAGTATCAGTACCGATGATAGTTACAATCTTCTTGTTAGCCAAGAATTCATTGATGGCCTTGTCATCTTTTCCTTCAAGCTCAAATGTATCCCAGGAAAAGTCTGCATGCATTGAACTTTCGAAATTGGAATCGATAAACTCATTCTTGTTAGATTTGTATGAAGGGTTGCTTCTAACAATTTGAGTTAATCCACCCTCATCTTTGGTAAGAGTCAAAGTGTAACGCTTATCATCATCGGCATCAGTTCCAAAGTCATTTTGCTCACCGAGTTCAGTGAAGACTTTGACTCTGTTGATCAATCCGTGATTGTCAAGTTGTTGGAAAATATGGAAGAAGTTGTCGCTGTCAGATCCATCAAAGGTCATTCCACCTTTTTCATAGCTGACGACACCATCATTATCGGTGACAATCTTCTTTTCGAAGAACTTCTCATTCTCAAGTTTCAAGACATCAGCAGAAGAAAGTGTGTGTCCAGCGAAGAATTCAACGACACCATCTCTGTCGACCAAATCTTCAGCCAAGGTCTTTCCGAACAAACGATTATAGATACCTAACTTCTTTGTCAACTTGAAACGACCAGCTCTACCGAGATCATAATGTTTCTTGTCGAAGAAGTGATTCTTGATTAATGTAATAGAAGCAGCTGCAGGGTTAGGCTCACCAGGTCTAAGCTTAGAGTAAATTGTTCTACAAGCAGTAGTTTCACAATCATCTTCAGCAGTTCTTTCCATCTTATTCTTACGAATAGTGTTGTCGAGCAAAGTATTTCCGTTTCCGAACAAATCCAAAATAGTTTGGTTATCGGAAAGTCCCAAAGCACACATCAATGTGAGAGATGAAACTTTTCTTTGCTTATCGATACGAACACTCAAAGTATCCTTTGCATCAGAAAGGAACTCAATCCAAGTTCCACGTTGAGGGATGATATCTCCACCATACATAAAGCGACGGGTAAAAGTATTGATCCACCGATATATCAAACATTGTGAC
>OGYL01000913.1_pt1 | contig 23645 bp, 21 predicted proteins | sample 1576541 | NCBI WGS metagenome assembly OGYL01 (sample SAMEA3541551, study PRJEB24748) | human gut metagenome | biome: human gut; feature: human-associated habitat; material: faeces | place: China | collected 2012 | reverse complement strand
AACAAGTTGGGTATGTCGCGCAACTCACGCTGGGTGCCAACGTGGAACGTGCAAACGTGAACCACGCTGCCTGCCATTGTCCCGTCTGCGGCAGTTCGCTGCTGAAGTCCACAAAGTGGTTCACCACCGCTTGTGCACCCAGCGTTCCGATGGTAGCACCCAGTCCGTTGGTCATGATGATGAACAGGCCCTGTGCGCTCGAGCGGATTTCCTTGTCCGTCTCACGGTCGACGAACAGCGAGCCGGATATGTTGAAGAAGTCGAAGGCCACTCCATAGACAATCATTGAAAGCAGGAACATCCAGACGCCGCTGCCTGGATTGCCTGCGCCGAACAGGCCGAAACGCAGCACCCATGCGAACATGGCGATGAGCATCACCCGCTTGATGCCGAAACGCTTCAGGAAGAACGGTATCAGCAGGATACAGAGTGTCTCGGATACCTGCGACAGCGAGATCAGGATGTTGGCATGCTGTACGCCGAAGGTGTCGGCATATTCAGGTATGCTGCCGAAGCTGCTGATATAGGGGTTGGCAAATCCGTTGGTGATTTGCAGTGACACGCCCAGCAGCATGGAGAAGATGAAGAAGATAGCCATTTTCTTTTGCTTGAACAGGGTAAAGGCGCGCAGGCCCAGCGCTTCGACCAGCGATTTGCTCTGTCCTCCCTTGCTCGTGGGGCAGGCCGGTAGGGTCAGGGCGTAGCACCCGTACACCAGGCCGATGATGGCGCAGGTGAAGAACTGTCCGTAGTTGTTCTGCAGGCCCAGGATGTCTACCAGCCACATGGCGCAGATGAATCCGATGGTTCCAAAGATACGGATAGGGGGAAAATGCTTGATGGTGTCCAGCCCCGCTTTGTCCAGCGCCGTATAGGCCACGGAGTTCGAAAGAGCCAGGGTAGGCATATAGAAGGCTACGCTCAGGGCATAGAGGCCGAAGAGCGGTCCGAATTCCACGTCTTGTCCGCTTGTCATACCATAGTAGCCGGCGAGTCCCATGAAGATGGCTGCCATGAAGTGGCTGAAGCTCAACAGCTTTTGGGCTGGCACCCAACGGTCGGCTATGATGCCCATGATGGCCGGCATGAAGAGTGATACGATGCCCTGCATGGCATAGAAGATGCCGATGTGTCCGGCAAGGTTGACATTGACCAGATAACTTCCCATAGAAGTCAGGTAAGAACCCCACACGGCAAACTGCAGGAAGTTCATGATGATCAAGCGAAGTTTGATGTTCATAGTTTTTTTGTTTGGCGTTTAAAATTAACAGGTCGAATAGTCGACATAACCTTGCAAAAATACAATGATGCCGTTAGAAAAACAAGCGTGTGGAAGATTTTTTATGGAGAAAGATGCGGAGAAACCGCTGCCAAAAGAGGAGGAAAGGGTATATAAAAAAAGAAGGGTATCTATCCCAGACACCCAATCTTTATTAACCTTAAATCTAATACCATGAAAAACACAGTGCAAAGGTATGGGTTTTATGTTATACAACATAATAATTGAACATAAATCTGCGTTTTGTTTGCACTATTTAACGTTTTGGCTGCATTCTACCCCCTTTTTGAGGGGATAGAACTTATTCTACATACAGCACGAGCCCTTTCAGGTACTCTCCTTCGGGGTGGTAGATGTTCACGGGATGGTCCGCCGGTTGCGTCAGCTGGTGCAGGATGCGCACGTTGCGTCCCGACATGGCTGCTGCCGTGAAGACCGCCGTGCGGAAGTTTTCCTTGCTGACGGCTTGCGAACACGAGAAGGTGAACAGGATGCCCCCCGGCTTGATCTTCTCGAACGCCTTGACGTTCAGCTTGCGATAGCCTTGCAGAGCGTTGCGCAGGGCGTCGCGGTGCTTGGCGAAGGCAGGCGGGTCCAGGATGATCAGGTCATACTGGTCGCCCATGCGGTCGAGGTACTTGAAAGCGTCTTCGGCATAGGCGGCATGGCGTGCGTCGTCGGGGAAGTTTAGGGTGATGTTCTTGTTCGTCAGGTCGATGGCTTTGGCCGAGCTGTCTACCGAGTGCACCAGCTTGGCCCCGCCACGCATGGCGTAGACAGAGAAGCCTCCCGTGTAGCAGAACATGTTCAGCACGCTGCGTCCGCGGGCATAGCGCTCCAGCAAGGCGCGGTTCTCGCGCTGATCCACGAAGAAGCCCGTCTTCTGTCCCTTCAGCCAGTCGATGTGGAAGTTCAGCCCATACTCCGTGGCCACATTGTCGGCGCTTCCGCCTTTCAGGAAGCCGTTTTCGGGGTAGAGGTCGGCCTTGAAGGGCAGGGTGGTTTCCGATTTATAATAGATGTTGTCCACTTCGCCTTCCATCACTTCGGCCAGGGCCTCGGCGATCGTCATGCGGTCCAGGTGCATGCCGGCCGAGTGGGCCTGCATCACGGCCGTACGATTGTATACGTCGATGACCAGCCCCGGCAGGTTGTCGCCCTCGCCGTGCACCAGGCGGTAGGTGTTGTTGTCTTCGCGGCCGGCGATGCCGATGCTGCGTCGCATGTCGCGGGCCACAGTCAGGCGTCGCTTCCAGAAGTCCTTGTCGATGGCCTCGTCCTGTCGGAAGGTAAGGACGCGTACGGCGATGCTTCCTATCTGGAAGTGGCCTTTGGCGATAAATTCTTTCTTAGAGGTATAGATCTCTACTACTTCTCCTTCTTCAGGTTCGCCGTCCAGGCGGGCAATGGCGCCCGAGAACACCCATGGGTGAAAACGCTTGAGCGATTCTTCCTTGCCCGATTTCAGATATACTTTATACATGGTGTCAATTATGAATTCTCAATTATAAAATCTCCCGTCTGCTTCAGTTCCTCCAGCTTGTGGTAGATGTTGAGGCAGGCCCAGGCATCGGTGGCTGCATAGAGCTGTTGCGGCTGCGTCAGGTTTTCGGCTTCCCAGTTGCTTAGGCGTTGCGATTTCGATATCTTCTCGTTGAACAGGATGCCGTAGATTTTTTGCAGGCTCATGTCCTGTATGCCGAAGGGGCGCACGTATTCCTGCAGCTCCACGTAGGCTCTGGGTTCGAAGGGTGCCCGTTTGCGCAGCATCATGAAGTCGTCGTGCAGCGAAAGGCCCACTTTGGTGATGTGCGGGCTTTCCAGCAGCTTGATGACGGGCAGGGTCAGCCCTATCAGGTTCAGTCGGAACAGGAAGCAATGGTCGTCGGTCGACACCTGCAGCAGCGCTACCTTGTGTACGTGTCCCTTGCTGAACGAAGGCCGTGTTTCGGTGTCGATGCCCAGTATCGGTTGTCCTTTCAGGTATCTTGCCGCCTTATCTGCTTCTTCCGGCGTGTCCACTATGTGTATATTGCCGGGGAAGGCCGCTTTGGGCAGTTCGCTCAGTTCCTCTTTTCCGATGGTTCTTCTTATGATCATAGTTGCTCTTGTATCAATCCTCGATATCCTCCTCTTCCTCTTCTTCTTCCTGCGTGTTGCTGTACTTCACTTCGTGGAGGGCCCGTAGTGTGTTCACCAGCTTTTGTCCCCAGTACAGGCGGAAGTTCTCCTGGCAGATGGCCAGCGAGTCGTTCATCGTCTCGTTCAGTCCCAGTTGGAAGACAAAGATAAAGTCCTTGATGTCCTGGTAGATGTCGGCCAGGTCTTCCGAGATGTATCGGGTGATAGGCTGGTCGCTGTATTTCATGTCGCTGACGAACACGTCCAGATAGTCGTCGCGGTCGGCGAGGATGCTTGCCAGGTTCATGCGTACGATTTCGTACGTTTCTTCGGTGACAAACGTTTCGGGCGCTTCGTCGCCTATGGTTTCGCAGGGTGGCAGCATAGACGCTTTCAGGTAGAGCAGGGGCAGCAGTTTCAGCGTGGTGTCCACGAAGTTGGTTCGTTTGCTGCCTTCGGCTTGTTCGACGAACTTGCAGAACTCTGCCGCCACGGTGACAAACTCTATCACGTTGCGGTCGAATATCACTTGGCTATCTTTCTTCTTCATACGTTTTTTGTAAATTGGGACAAAGATAGTGCAAACCGAGCGTAATGCAAAAAAATAAGCTCGCATATTGTTTTTGCATGGCCGAGGTGCAGCTGCTTCCGAAACAAAACAAGCCATACCGTCCTTGCAGACGATATGGCTTGTTCCAAAACCAGATGCAATGTATCTCAAGTCCTGCCGGCGTCCTATCTTTCCGCCCTCATCGGGTTATGCAGGAAGTCCTCGTACGCCAGGCGGATACCTTCGTCCAGGCTTGTCCGTGCTTCCCATCCCAGGGCCTTCGCCTTGCTCACGTCCAGCAGCTTTCGTGGCGTGCCGTTCGGTCGGCTCGTGTCCCACAGGATACGTCCTTCGTAGCCGATGATCTTCGCCACCTTCTCCGTCAGCTCTTTGATGGTCAGCTCCTTGCCCGTACCGGCGTTCACCGTTTCGTTGCCGCTGTAGTGGTTCATCAGGAACACACACAGGTCGGCCAGGTCGTCCACGTACAGGAACTCCCGCAGCGGACTACCGTCGCCCCAGCACGTCACCTCCTTCAGTCCCTGCACCTTCGCTTCGTGGAAGCGCCGTATCAGGGCCGGCAGCACGTGGCTGTGTTCCGGGTGATAGTTGTCGTTCGGTCCATACAGGTTTGTCGGCATCACGCTGATGTAGTCCGTCCCGTACTGCCGGTTCAGGAACTCACAGTACTTCAGCCCGCTGATTTTCGCCAGCGCATACGCCTCGTTCGTCTTCTCCAGTTCCGACGTCAGCAGGCAGCTCTCCTTCATCGGCTGCGGAGCCATGCGCGGATAGATGCACGAAGATCCCAGGAACTCCAGCTTCCGGCAGCCGTTCTTCCATGCCGCGTGTATCACGTTCATTTCCAGTATCATGTTCTCGTACATGAAGTCCGCCAGCGCCTCCTGGTTGGCCACGATGCCACCCACCTTTGCTGCGGCCAGGAACACATATTCCGGCCGTTCCTCTGCGAAGAACCGCTCCACCTGGTCCTGTCGCGTCAGGTCCAGTTCCTTGTGCGTACGTGTCACGATGTTCGTATATCCCTGCCGTTGCAGTTCCCTTACGATGGCCGATCCCACCATTCCCCGGTGTCCGGCCACATATATTTTCGCTGTCTTTTCCATTATTTGACGATTCCTTTCTCCAGATATTCCGCCAGGTTCGTCCGCATCACGCTCGCCACGTGTTCGGCAGCCACCTTCTGCATGTCGTGCGCCACCATGATGCGCACCAGCTCCTCAAACGAGGTCGTCTGCGGGTTCCATCCCAGTTTCTCTTTCGCTTTCGTCGGGTCGCCCCACAGGTTCACCACGTCCGTCGGACGGTAGAAGTCCTTGCTCACCTCCACCAGACACTTGCCTGTGGCTTTGTCATATCCCTTTTCGTCGATGCCTTCGCCCTTGAATTCCAGTTCGATGCCCGCATGCTTGAAGGCCAGGTAGCAGAACTCCCTTACCGAGTGCTGTACGCCCGTTGCGATCACGAAGTCCTCCGGCTTCTCCTGCTGCAGGATCAGCCACATGCACTCCACGTAGTCCTTCGCATACCCCCAGTCGCGCAGCGAGTCCAGGTTACCCAGGTACAGCTTCTCCTGCTTCCCCTGTGCGATGCGTGCCGCCGCCAGTGTGATCTTGCGCGTCACAAACGTCTCTCCGCGTCGTTCGCTCTCGTGGTTGAACAGGATGCCCGAGCAGCAGTACATGCCGTACGCCTCGCGATATTCCTTCACGATCCAGTAACCGTACAGCTTTGCCACGGCGTAGGGCGAGTAGGGGTGGAACGGCGTCTGTTCGTTCTGCGGCACCTCCTCTACCTTTCCATACAGTTCCGAGGTCGAAGCCTGGTAGATGCGGCACGTCTCCGTCAGTCCGCACAGTCTGACGGCCTCCAGCACGCGCAGCACGCCCGTTGCGTCCACGTTTGCCGTAAACTCCGGCGAGTCGAAGCTCACCTGTACATGGCTTTGTGCCGCCAGGTTGTAGATTTCCGTCGGGCGCACCTTGCCGATCACCTGCAGCATGCTCATCGAGTCCGTCAGGTCCGCGTAGTGCAGGTGGAAGTTCGGTCGTCCTTCCAGGTGAGCGATGCGTTCGCGATAGTCTACCGACGAACGTCGGATGGTTCCGTGTACGTCATATCCTTTTTCCAATAAAAATTCGGCCAGGAACGATCCGTCCTGGCCTGTTATGCCTGTGATAAGAGCTGTTTTCATTAGCAATATTCTTGATTAAATTCCTGTTTTAGTTTATGTTTTCTTCTCCATTCACTCCACAATAATCCTGGTAGCGACGACACGATTCCCCAGCATCGTTTCAGTTGTTTTTTCGGCTCTTTGAAAATGCGGTGTACAAATTCCAGGTGATGTTTCACCATCCATGCCGGTGCCCGTTTCACGTCTATTCCGCTGTAAAATTTGAATGCCGCTCCGATGGCAATCATGACTCCGTGTTTCAGATGCGGTTTCAGCATGCTCATAAAAATTTCCTGTTTGGGAGCCCCCAGTGCCACCCATATAATGTCGGCGCCATCTTTCTTTATGGTTTGTGCGATGCTTTTGTAGTCAAATTCCTCCACCTTTCGGTAGGGCAATTCTATGAACTGCATCTTTTCCACGTCCGGATTCACCTTCATCAGATTTGCCTTCAGGCCGTTCAGTATGGCTTGCGAAGTCCCCATGAATATCATTCTGTATTTACGCATCCGTACGATGTCCATAAATATCTGACTTCCACAATATTGGTCATAGTGCATGCCATAGATCCATTTCAGATACAAGGGGACATAGCTGCTGTCGCAGATACTGAACATTCCTCCGTTCACTACTTTCAGGTACTCCGGTTTTCGGTTCGCAGTGTTTAGTATCACTCCGTCGGCTACGCAGATATAGTCTGCACCGCCGGTTTGTACTTGTCGGGCAATAGAGTTCTGTACGGATTCTTTGTTGAATTCGTAGCGAATGTTAAAATAAGTTTGCATGGTTGTGTTTTGTTATTGAAGAATCGCATCAATTCATCGATTCTTGAATGTTATGTTTGTTGGTTTAAAGAGCTTATTTTATAAATATTTCTATTCTAGTATTAGATGCATTAAATTAGTCCATTTTTGGTATACCACTTCCGTTGCATATTCCTGCTGTAACTTCCGGAAAGCCTTTTCTCCTAATTCTTCTATCCTTTCCGGCTGTTCCCAAAGTTCGGTAATTTGCCGCTCCAAGTCTGTTATATCATTCGGAGTAAACAACCTTCCGATAGCCTTTTCTCCCTTCCCGATGATTTCTGTAAATCCTCCATGATCCGGTCCGATACTCGGTTTGCCATATTGTGCAGCCTCCAGAATTGCCATGGGGAAACCTTCATAACACCGGCTGGGCATTACTATAAAACGACTGTTGCGAATAAAGTCTTCCAGTTCCTTCCCATGCAGATATCCCATGAAAGTGACGTTTCCCGGAATCTCTATGCTTGTGGCACTGCGTTGTGCTCCGGCAAAACGGAATACTATTTCCGGATGCCTGTGTGCTACTTCTATCAGCAGGTCAAATCCTTTTTCATAACTTAACCGTCCCATGTATGCTACATAATTTCCTATCGAGGATGTATAACTAGCAGGTGCATCCGTGCTGTTAGGAATGACAGTAATTCTGTCCGCAGCAAATCCTGCTTCTATCAGTTTCTTTCGTTGAAAGTCTGTGATGCAAGCAAACTTATCTACACATTCACTGTAAGCTTTGCTCAACCTTGCCACCGCATTGCGTGCCGCATAGCCAACTGATTTCAACAACGAGTGTTCGCAGTTATACCGCACGCATCCCCATTCGTTCCTTTTCTCCAAACACCGTTCACAAGGCTTTCCATTACGCATAAACAGTCCCGTAGGGCAGATCAATCGGAAATTGTGTACTGTCATTACCACGGGTACTCCGGCTTTCTTGCATTCAAATAACGCAGCTGGGCTGATGAAAGGGTACAAGTTGTGTACATTCACTACATCCGGCTTTTCCCGTTGCAAAGCCTCCAGCATCGCTTTCACTCCACTTGGGCAATACAATCCCGCACAGAATCCCCGTATTTTGCCCGTCAGGCTTTCCCGGCTTCCTGCGGTCGTTTGCCGAAGTTGCGCCACTTCGTGTCCGTGTGCAGTCCACATCGTAGCTAGTCGGTCAACCACAGCTTCTTCGCCGGAGTATTTCCCGTAGTCGTTATGAACGAGTAGGATTTTCATATATTTATTAGTCTCTGCTGAAAAGATCCCGAGTATAAACCTTTTCTTTCACTTCATTCAGACAATCATCTAAACGATTGGCTATGATAACCTGAGAATTTGATTTAAATTCATTCCAATCATTTACTACTTGTGACCCGAAGAATGTACTTCCGTTTTCCAATGTCGGTTCATAAATGATGGCTGTTGCTCCTTTCGCCTTTATTCTTTTCATCACTCCCTGAATAGAAGATTGTCGGAAATTATCACTGTTTGATTTCATGGTAAGCCGATAAACACCTATCACACATTTCTTTTCTTCATTAGGAGCATAATCTCCCCGGTTGTAATAATCATAATATCCCGCCATATTCAGTACCCGGTCTGCAATAAAGTCTTTACGAGTTCGATTACTTTCTACAATTGCCTGTATTAGGTTTTCAGGTACATCTGCATAATTTGCCAACAACTGTTTGGTATCTTTGGGTAGGCAATAGCCTCCATATCCAAAACTGGGATTATTGTAGAAATTACCAATTCTGGGATCTAAACATACGCCGTTGATAATGGATTGGGTATTCAATCCTTTCATTTCTGCATATGTATCCAGCTCATTGAAATAGCTGACACGAAGAGCCAGATAGGTGTTGGCAAATAGTTTCACAGCTTCGGCTTCTGTCAATCCCATGAACAACGTATCAATATTCTCTTGGATGGCACCTTCCTGTAGCAAAGAGGCAAAGGTGTGGGCTGCTTCGTCCAATCGTTTGTCTCCTTCCGGTCTTCCAATAATGATTCTGCTGGGATACAGATTGTCATAAAGTGCCTTGCTTTCACGCAAGAACTCAGGAGAGAAGATAACATTTTCCGTATCCATCTTCTTTCGTACACTTTCTGTATAGCCTACTGGAATGGTACTCTTGATAATCATGATGGCGTTTGGATTGACACGCTTTACCAAATTTATTACTTCTTCCACATGGCTCGTATCAAAGTAATTCTTTACCGGGTCATAATTGGTCGGTGCGGCAATCACCACAAAATCTGCATTGCTATAGGCTTTCTCGCCATCCAGCGTTGCTGTCAGATTCAAATCCTTTTCAGCTAGGTATTGCTCGATATAGTCATCCTGAATAGGTGATTTACGTTGATTAATCAAATCCACTTTTTCCGGTACAATATCGACTGCTATCACTTCGTGGTGTTGGCTTAACAAAGTAGCGATACTCAGTCCAACGTAACCGGTACCGGCAACAGTAATTTTTATTTCATCGAATGGTCTCATAACTTATTTACTCATTATAATAAGAGTCTACAAATAGCCGAAAGTAATTATATGTTAAGAATTTTTCTTATTTTACTATACACTCTTATCGCCATAGAGTGATAGCGATAACATGCTTTCCATATTTCTTTACTAGGTGTAATATATGCATCAAACAAAAAATCTGTATTTCCAGATTTATCTAGATTTACTTTAAAACGTGAATACTGTTGTTTACAGTTAGTCGCTTCTTCGCCAAAGCCTTCATTGTTGACTTTGGATAAAAAAGGACAGACCGCATATTTTCCTGATTTAAATTGATTATAACAGAACCGTATAGCCCAGGATTTATTTCTTCCTTCCATGTAATCTTTCAGCATAGAAAACATGTCGCTGCCGTTTCTATTAAATGCTTTGATTCTTTGTGGGTTTGAAGAAAATTCCTTCCAGTCTTTCATGTTCCAATCAATTTGCTCCCATCTGTCTTTCCAGGTAGCCCATCCCCATGAAGAAGATCTTCCGGACAAATAAACATCTCCTACATAATTCTTCGGACGTTTTATTTTCAGTCCATAACCACAAACAGAAATAATACGGTCATCTTTCTCATAAAAATCCAAAGCTTGATTCATGAAAGATAGAAAATTGGGAGTGCATATAAGGTCATCTTCCAATATGATTGCTTTCTCATACTTTTGAAAAATAGAGCTGACACCGGTAATAATAGAAGTTCCTAACCCTTTATTTGCTGTAGAGACAGTTACATTTGGAGTAATTGTTTGGGCTATTTCTACAACAGCATTTATTTTATTCTGATCATTCTCGTTACGTGGGCCATCTATGAATACAAATTTCTCCGATTCTTTATATAAATAGTTTGAAGCTAATGATTCTTTTAGCCTCTTCAATGCTTCAGGCCGGTTAAATGCAAAAATGATGATAGGTGCTAACATCTTAAATTATATTTTTACAGGAAGTAGATTTAATACTATATAAATATACAGTTTATAATTTAAGGGATTGTATCTGATAGAGATAAGTGCTTCCCGAATACTTTTTTTACGCATTTTTAATCTCAGGTAAATTGAACTTCTCATCTTATGCCACAATGCGTTGTATAATCTTAATCCCTTACTTGGATGAGCTTTAAGCAACGCTTTCAATTCCTGTCCTACAATATCCTGCTCGGCAGGTATCCTTTTGGGTTTTTCACTTATAGAATATCCTTCTACATTAAAGACTGCATAAGCCTGTTTGGCATAAGCTATTTTGCCATTGACTGCCAATCGTGCCCATGTCAATAAATCCTCTCCGGATTTAATACCAACAGGAAAGCCACCCACGAGTTGCATAGCACTCTTCTTCACCATTACAGCAGATGTCCACAAAGGTGGATGTGAACAACTGGCTACCTCGAAATAGTTGGAAAGAATACCATCTTCACCTTTGAAAGAAAGTTTTCTGATGATGGTGCGTGTTACTTTCCCTTGCGTATCTTTAAATTCGTAGTTACAGGCGAATACATTGCATTCGGGATATTTTTGTGTAAGTTCATATTGAGTCTTTAAATAGTCTAGCTTCCATTCATCATCCGCATCGAGGAAAGCAATGTATTCTCCTTTTGCTTCTTCTATTCCCCGGTTGCGTGCAGCCGATACACCTGCATTGCTTTGATGAATCAGACGAATACGAGGATCGATCACTTTTTTAACTTCTTCTATACTGTGATCTGTTGATCCATCATTTACAATGACAATCTCAAACTTTTGAAAGGTTTGTTCCAGTACAGTTTGTAGGGTGGAAACTATACTTTGTTCTTTATTGTATAAAGGAATTACTATTGAAATCATGATTCTTTAAGAATGAAGTAAATCTGTTTGCTAAAACGTTGTTTATCACTTGTTGGCCTTTTACATTCAGGTGAATGGGATCAAAGAATAATTCATATTGATCGGCATATTCCGGATTTAAGTCCCAATAATAGACCGATGAGGAATCAACTTTGCTTTGGATATAATCATTGAATTTCTGATAGGCTACAGGCTCGTATTCGTTTAAGACTTTAGCAATCGGAGTATTCACCAAGATGGTCACAATTCCTCTTTGTTTCAATAGTTTCAATGTCTTTTCAAAATTTTCTATCAGATCCTGTTCGAAATGAATATGTCTTTGTTCTCCTCTCTTTATCTGTTCCTGTAACTCATTCACATTCAGATTCCCAATTTTATAATTATTCCAATTTCCTAGCCAGCCTCGTAATGAACTGTTAAGCAGAGCATCTGAGTAACGGGTTGTGCAAACCAATTTATGAAGCCAGTAATCGTAGCGGCCCGTAGATTCCTTAATATACGTATCCATAGCTGGATTTCCCATAAAAGGATAAAACAGCTTGTATGAATTTTGGCTAAGTCCTTTACCTGTAAACATGAATTGATCCACGCCATAAATCACTACTTTTAAGGAATCTTTGTTTGGCAAAGACAGATAGTGTTTCAACATGACATAGCGGTCGGCTACATTTACACCTTCTCTGCAATATTTGGATACCGTAATTCCGGTTTTGTGTTCAAATCCGGTCTTGTCAACAGCCAACATCAGGTGAGAGTGTCCAATGAATAAGACAGTAGCATTCTTGTCTAAGCCGAAGTATCGATTCAACCCTTTGTTGATTCCCCAGCCTAAACCACGATCCAGACAGATAAACAAGGTTATAAACAGAATGATAGAAATTATTTTTCTCATAAATCAGAATTGGAAATAAACGAATTGATCGGATGAGACGCCCAAAAGTCCTATCCCCAATAATAAAAGAATATATTCGATGGCATATTTTTGTGGCATTTTTTCTTTGTATATCAAATATTCCCGGATCACAAACAATACCAGCAGGACGGCAGTAAGTAAGGTTGTAAAAGATGAACTTCCCAAACCGATTGGGGAATAGATGTCACTAAAAATTTGGGTGATAATCTGCCATGCTGTTGAACTGTTTTCAATGCGGAAGAATATCCAGGCTAAGCTGACACAAACAAAAACAAGCAAATGGTTCAACAAGTTAGTATGTTTCAGTTTACAGAAGTGTTCTATTAAATAAAGGACTGCATGGAGTGCTCCCCAAACGATGAAACCTAAAGTTGCTCCATGCCAAATACCACTCAACAAGAAAACAGTAGAAATATTCAGTATCCATCTCAGTTGGTTAACTCTGTTTCCACCCATCGAAAAATAGACATATTCAGTAAACCAGGATGTTAATGAGATATGCCATCTGCGCCAGAATTCTTTAATGGTAGAGGCAAAATAGGGGAATTTAAAATTCTGCATAATTTGGAATCCTAGTATTTTCCCGCTTCCTATCGCCATATCTGCATAGCCGCTGAAATCACAATAAATTTGGAAACTGTAAAAAATAGCGGCGATAGCCAAAGTGCTTCCGGTTTTTGTATCGGGGCTGCTGTATGCCCAGTTTACATATTCAGCCAACCGGTCAGCAATCACTACTTTTTTGAAAAGTCCCCATACGAACAGTTTACCACCTTCCATCACCGTTCCCCAATTTATGTTTGTCGGTTGTTTCAGCTGAGGAAATAAATTTCGGGCTCGTTCAATAGGGCCTGAAAGTAGCGTCGGGAAGAATGCGATGTAAAGGGCTACATTCAAAATGCTTTTTTCTTCTGTGATTTTCCTACGATATAGATCAATAGGATAAGACAAGGCCTGGAAGGTAAAAAAAGAAAGTCCTACCGGTAACAGGATAGATGCATCAAGTATATAGGCATACTTGAAAAATACCAGAATAGTCAATGACAAGACAATGGCGACAGCTGTTGCTAATTTTGCACTTTTATTATTCTGTTGGCATTGACTGATCCACTTACAGCATGCATAGGTTACCAGAGTTGTATAGATCAATAGAAATATGAAACAGATGTTTAGCTGTGCATAGAAGTAATACGAAGCTACTAATAATCCTATATTTCTTATTTGCAAAGTCTTTTTTTTGTTTGTTAACAGCGTAAACAAAAAAACGACAAATAAAAATGCAATGTATTCAAATGAATTAAAAAACATTATCCCTCCTTTTCTTTAGCCATCATGCCCAACATCATTCCATAAAATCCGCAGGGATAGGAAATGGTTGCCATTGAATAGTTGATTACATTATCTGTCATCATGGTTAGCAATACACCAGCAGTTGAAGCACCAGCCACAATCGCACAGATTTGGATTCCTGCATGGTGATGATGATTCTGATAAACAATAAAACAGTGAAATATCAGAAACAAGAAACTGCCTCCAAACAGAACAATTCCTATTAAGCCGTTGTCACATAACATTTGTACATAATCTGAATGCACAATTCGGATGGTGCCGAAAGGATGTCTGAGGGCATAAAATGTTTCCTGTAAATTTCCTGTTCCTGTTCCTGTTAATTCTTTCCCTTCATAAAAATGTTTTAAAGACCATTCCCACATGGCAAAGCGCCCGTTCGAATTGATATTCTCTGTAGATATTTCGCCACTTCTCAGTTGTGAAGTATTGGCACTGTTTTTGTCAAAAAACATTTTTTCTTTGACGGAAGGAATGGCAAATACAGCAATAATGAATAGCAAAAGTACTCCAAATATGACAGGCAATGCTTTCAGTCTATATCGGAAAAGAAAAAATATCATTAACGCTAAGGTTGTACCCATAATGCTGGTTCGAAACACCCAAAGAATACAAGGTAGCATAAACAGGATTACATAAAAGATATTTTTCTTTTTTTCATCCGTATAGTAAACCAGTGCCAGAGAAAATACACACATCGAAATAAAATTAATAGCTCTTGCGGTTCCATACCAGAATACCCCGGGGAAAAGTGTTCCTTCCAGCATGGGGATAAAAGCTACTATTAATGCAATTAGTGCCACCATACGAGCTCCCAATCCTGCTTTCAGGAATACTTCTGTATCACGTACTGCTGCTGATGCAAATAGCATGATTAATAGAGGATAGAGGTATTTCAGGATGACCCGGAAACCGTATCCGGGAGCGGGACTGTAGGCTAAGCCTATAACCAACCAAAGTATAAACACGGCATAAACGACGGAAGCGGCTGTCCATTGCGGCTTTCGTTTACAAATAAATAGCAATCCGATCAAGCAGAACACTTCCAATACCAATAAGCGGATTGCCATCAGGTCCAATCCCGCTGGGGCAGAAAGAGCAAGCAAGCCTGTGGAAAAGGTCAGTACCCAGAATCTTTCGGGGCCATCCAGCCACATTTGTTCCTGCTTGTTTAATGGGTTCGTCATGGTTCCTCCCGAAGAGGACAGCCATTTGTAACCGATCAATGTAATAATCAGGAAGTAGAGGTAATTGAGTAAAATCATATTTCAGATTTTTTGATATAAGTTGTTAAATAACAGACTGAAACGTTCGAAGCTGAATTGTTGTACGTAAGTGGTTGCTTCGGTGGAGAACTGCTTCCAAAGAGCTGGTTGTTCTATCAGTTTATTGATTTGGGTAGCCAAATCCTTTACTTGTTCCGGTTCGTGAAGCAAGCCCACTTCTCCATCCCGTATCACTTCCGGTAAACCGCCGGTATGAGCAGCTACGACGACGCAACCACGTGCCATGCCTTCAATGGCTGTCAGTCCAAAGCCTTCGCTTCGTGAAGGCATCAACAAGATATCTATGCGGTCGTAATAGCTTGATAACTTCTCCTGTGGTTGCCGTCCTGCAAACTCTACAGCTTCTTCCAATCCTGCTTTATGTACCTGCTCCTCCATCTGTTTTCGCAGACTTCCGTCACCAACTATCAGTAATTGCATTTCTGGGTGACACGCTTTTACCTGTGCAAAGGCAGGCACTACCAAATCCATCCCTTTGATGCTTTCCAAACGGCTGACGACACCAATGGTCAATGGCCGATCCTGGCTTTTGGCTTGTCGGGAGATGGAAATACCTGCAGGCAGGGCATTGTATATCGTGAAGTGATTCCGCTTCTTCAGTAATGTTTGTTCGCCATATAGTTGGGAAGTTCCGAAAAACGAACGTTCTGCTAATTCCGTAATACAGGTAAATGCCTTTACATAATGTTGCTGAACAAAGTGTATCAGTCGCAGATTGGGATAGATGTCAGCAGCCGTATGCGCGGTCGCTATGATTTGACGCATGCCTAAAAGGCGTAATAGCAGAATCGGAATTGCTCCCGGTGCCATGTATTGTACATGTACCACTTCCGGACGGTATTGCTTTAATACCTTCCGAAGCCCTTTGTAGAGGAGGATGATTCCTTTCCAACCTCCGATGCGTGTTCCGTCTTTACTCAGACAAACTACTTCACTTCCTGCCTGTTGGAATCGGGTAACCATCTCTGGGCTATATTCAAAATAGCATACACTGACGATTTGATGCCCGCCTGTAACCAATGCCCGTACCAAGTTGAGGGTCTGTATTTCTGTACCGCCAGTCAGTAGGCAGGGGATGCAAACCATTACTTTCATTGTTGGAAACGTTTTCTAATTTTATGCAAGTAATAACAGATAGTCGGCATCGGATCTTTTCGATTAAAGTTCAGCTGACATCCTGTTTTCAAGAAATCAGATATCCATTGTTTTTTAGAAATTGTACCATTTTTTACATGGCAATAATCAATGGAAAGATCCATCATATAGGTATTCTTTACATGAAATGTTGTAGGCTTATGAACATCAAACATAAGTGCAGGAAGATTAACGCCACTGGCGGTTGCAGCGTATGCAAGGCCGTCGTTCCGAAAATTGACTTCCATAAAATAATTCTTATTTCCTTTGTGCAATAACTCTACGCTAAAGGGACCGTGATATCCAACCTGTGATATAAACTTTGTGATAGGAGCTGTATCAATCTTTAAATGTTCTATGGATTGGAATAATCCAAAAGAACATGGACTATAAATCGTTGGATAGTGCCGTATTTTTTTGATCCCTCCGGGAATATAAATGCCGTGGTCTGTACTGACCCCAATCAGGTTTATCTCATATTCTTTTTCAATATATTCTTGGACAATAAAATCTGAACATGAAGATGATTCTGTGAGACAGTTTTTCACTTCATTATAGTTCCTGCAAATGTGAATATCCGTTTTTTCTCCCTGAGTACTATTAATAGGCTTCAGTAATAAAGGATAATTTGAGTCTTCGGGGAATTTATTATTTCGGTTATATATAGATGATTGTGGAACAGTAAATCCACAGGTTTGGGCTAATCTACATTGGCTGTCTTTGTTCATCATATTTCCCAATTGCAAGCCACGCATGGGGGTCATGTAGTTTTTACTCAATTCCTGTTCATGTGAGTCAATGAACTGTGCAGCTTTATCATTTGTGCAAATGATAATTTGTTTTTTAGTTCCATTGACAATCTGCTGTAAAACTGGCAAGCAATCATTAATATTAGTTAAACGAAATATTTGCTTTTCCTTTAAATACCTGCTTTTAGATACATACAGACGATCACTATTTCCAACAAGTAACAAAGTAATATCTATTTTGGCTTCTCCAAGGCTACGGATGAGTCCTAAAGTATTATTGAAAGAGTCTCCAATGATGATTGCATGATATAGTTGATATTTCATTAGTCTGCCTTAAAATAAAGTTCACAATTCCATTGATTTGCTTTCACGAATATGCGTGGCAGCACTCCGCTCCATGGCTTCCCGCAAGGAGCAAGCGGTTTTACATAGGCATCAATGGCTTTTAATTTCATCCGATGTTCTCTTTGATTCATTTTGAGTACGAACACATTTTTCCAATCAATGTTCCATGTATTGTAGTACCAGAACCAGACACAGTATTCGTACAACTGAATTGGAGTAGATTTGGTTCGGATGATTTCTCTTACTATTTTCCCAGCTTCTATATGGTCGCTCCATCCTTCACCCTTGTGCGGTATGAAAATAGCATCCGGTGAAATTTCTTCGATCAATGTTTGTAAGTGTTGAGTCTCAGGATTATTGTATGAGATATGACCGTCCGGATAATTTAAGAAATGTAACTGGTTAAGTGGAAGTCTTAATATCTCTGCAGCCTTTCGTGATAAATTCCGGCGGGAGCCAATCAGTGTTGATTCATCAATATGGCAACAGCCTTGATGGCTTTTCCCTCCTCCGGATAAGATGACGACATGCACTCGCTTCCCGTTTTCAATCATACGTTGTATAAGGCCGGAACAACCTAAGGCTTCGTCATCGGGGTGGGGAGCTACAATCACGACCTTGTCTTTAAACTGTAATTTGGTGGAGCGGAGAAGTAGGCTTTGTATGATTATTGCTCTAACTTGTCGGATATAATCTTTTACTAATCTAAACATTTTCGATATGCCTTATTTTTCATATTTGTATATGAATTATATATTAAGGAAGCCTTTGAAATAGCTCTTTTCTTTATTCGTTTAGTATACTATCCTAGGTTCCCATTTCAAGAAACTATCTGTATATTTGCTGTAAACAAATTGGTATATAAATCAGATTTATTGAATTGCACATTCTTTAAATAATTCTTCCCATTTATCTACAACATTTTCTACAGAATATTTTTCTATATCTTGTTGGGCATATTCAGACATTTGTTGAAGTAATGTAGGATTATCCATTAGTCTTCTCAATTCCTTTATATATTCTTTTACAGAAAAAGGTTTGATTAGTATCCCGTTACGTCCGTTATCTATAATATCGGTTACAGAAGCAAAACTATTGAATGCTATGGGGACGGTTCCACATTGCATAGCTTCAGTCAATACCATTCCCCAACCTTCATAACTGCTTGTCAAACAGAAAATACTTGCTTCGAGTTGGTAAGGCAATGGGTCTTGAAATCCTTCAAAACGGATATTAGGAATTCCCTTGGATAAGGATTGCATCCTTTCTCTCCAATATCCATTTTTATTGTATCCTACAATTACAAATTCCCATTCTGGATAATCTCGATATATTCTTTTCCAGATTTTTATAGCAAATGTTGGATTTTTCTCAACACAAAATAGTCCGACCCAAAGTATTTGTTTTTTCTTTTTTGTATTAGAAAGTAATAATCTAATTTTTTCTGTCTTGTAGGAATTAGGATTAGGGATTGCTCTGTATTTATTCTCATATCCCGAACAGATTTCGTTTATCTCATGAAAGAAATTTTCTGATAATGTACATACATAATCTGTTTGGGGTAGTAGTTGTCTAAAATGATTAATACGACTATTTTTTATTCTGTATTTAATTTTAGGATATAAAATAATACGTACTATTCGTTTCAACTTTTCAATGCTGGAATTATTCCTTAGTGGATATAATTCACGCCAAAGATGTTTGTAAGAAACCCACGGAGTAGAATGTAGGACAGATATGACTTTTATATTCCAATCCTTGGCTTTCAACCATAAACGTGAATCGCTGAAGTTTCCGGATTGGTTGATTACAATATCAATTTGATTTCTTTTTAAATAATCTTGATAATAAGTGATGTTTTCTGAAGATAGCAAATCGCTTGATGGCAAATATTCCAAAGGGGCAGGATAAACATATTCATGTCTGATTGTAATTCCACAAGGATAAATGAGGTAGAATACTTTATATCCTCTGCGTTGCAGCTCTAACGTCAAAGTGTGTGTAACTCTTCCAATACCTCCTTTTTCCGGATGGAAGGGAGTAATGTAGGCAAACAAGATATTAGGATGTTTCATAGAATAGCGTTTTTACTTAATGTTTGAGCTTCTACCATTCCGTCCTCGATTGAACAATAAGTCCAACTTCCATAACGGCCAATGGAATATACATTGAAGTCTTTAAGTAGATTCTTCTTCTCTTTTACATCACTCTGTGATTTCTCTGTTATGTGAACATAAGCTGGATTCATTATGACATGATGCTTTGAAATAAGTTTCTGGTTAGTTATGATTCCGCACTTCTTCAAATCTTCCATTACCCGATTGTACCATTCTTCTACATTGATTGTACAGTCTTTATAAAACCCTAATTCAATATATAAAGACATTCGGTCCGTGTTAAAGATGTTATCGTAATATCCTACTCTGTAGAAACAGATATCTTTATTAGGGATGTATACCCAATTGTTGACTTTATCATTTCCTTTGGAATCAAAACCTAAATTGAAGACAAGAACTTGATTCCAGGTATATATAGAATTATCATAATTGATTCCGCATTTATCTAATAGGAATGGGAAAGGTATCGTTGAAATTAGGTTGTCGTATTTTATCGTTCTTTTGTTTGTAGTCAACAGGTGGTCTTTGAGATTGATTGATATTACTTCCTCATTCAATGATATTTTTGTTTTATCAATTCGATGATATAATGAATTGATGTATTCTATTGCTCCTCCCCGTGGATATGTAAAGCTTTCATTATATGATTGGGTATTGTTGTTTTTGAAATTAGAGATAATTTCCTCTTTATTCGCATAGGGGAAGAAACGTCCCATCGCATTTGGATCCAAAGAATTGAGATTGCAGGCATATAGTTTCTCATTATAGGGAATCAGAAACTTTTCTGCAATGCTTTTACCGAATTTGGAATAGAGCATTTCGCAGAAGTTGAGACTTTCTGAATAAGGATTGTTGAAAAGATCATATAGGCAATCAATAAATTCTTCTTTCTCCAGTTGATGTATATTTTTCTGGAATGGAAAATCAATATACTTGCCTTTGTATAGAATTTGAGTATGCTTGTGGCATTTTAGTATGGTTTGCGGATCTATGTATTGGCAGATATATTTTTCTAGTTCAGGATGACGGAAATGAAAAAAATGTCCGGAGTAATCCCAAATAAAACCATCCTGTTTTATGGTTTTACAATATCCGCCTACTTTAGAGTCTGATTCAATAATCAGATAATCATTCGAGGTGAATGACGCATACGCCAATCCGGTAGCTCCAGCTCCAATAATTATATCCATGTTCTTAGTTTTAATACATTAATTTTCGTAATTCTCCAGATAAAAATATAGGGTATGATTTTCTTAACTGTTGTTCGATTTAGATGTTTATATAAATCAGGAATTTCCTGTTTGATATATGTGTCTAATTTGCGACATTTCATTATACTCTCTTCTTTTAGTCCAGCAAACGTTGGTGATAATAAAAGATAATAAGAGAACCTAGTGATTCTTAACAATTTATTTTCAAACGTTATTTTGATATCACTTCCTTTATTGAAAATGTGATTTTTGTAAAATGCTATTAACTTCTTTAAGAGTTTTAAATAGTCGTCGATATGAGCATTATACCCGGCAAGGCTTGTGCTTTGACCTTCGCGTCCAATCCAATATTTATAAAGCACCAGTTGAGAAAACAATATGTTTTTGACATATACTAATGGTACTAGATTATATTCAATATCAGCATAATATTTTTCTGCTACTTGAATATGGTTATCTTGAAGTAGATTTGTTCTGTAAGCAATGGTCGCCATCGGTAAGTGTTTGATATCATGATGTTGCGTCCGCAGATATTCAGATAATGAGATAATATGATTACATAACTCCAAAGGATATATTTCTGATTTATTAGTTCCGGAAACATATTCATAAGAGAATGAGGTTGCAACTAAATCTACATCTACGTTGTCAAGAAGTTGGAGAAACTCTGAAAAGGCTTTTGTATCAAACCAGTCGTCAGAATCCAATATCTTGAAATATTTTCCTGTAGCTAATTCTATAGCCTTATTAATAGCTGTACCCCATCCACCGTTAGGCTTATCGATAACTTTTATGATATTGGGGTATTTATTTTCATACTCTAGTGCGATAGTCAGCGTATTGTCTTTTGAACCATCATTTATAATCAAAACTTCAAGCCCCTGAGTATTTTCTATATTGGTAATACTATCGAGGCATCTGCCTATATATTTTTCCATATTATAAGCAGGAATTGCGACAGTTAATAACTTTTCCATTTGTAGTATTCAAGTTATGAAATATTGATAATCTTAGGTATAAATCTCTTGCTAAAGCTTCTCATACCTTTTGTCCCTATAAATAGGAGGATATAGCATAAGGCGGAATAAGAGATTGTTATTATAATGGCGAATAGTATCCAGTGGCTCCAGTTATTTAATTGATAATTGTAATTTCTGATGAAATATGTCAAAATGGGGAATGGAATGATTATCAAGAATAAATATTTCAACCAGTTTATCCAGTATTTCCATATAGGCATTTGAAAACCTTTTGAGAATAGAAAATATGGTTTCCATATCCCTATGATAATTGTTCGACTGATGATACCTCCCATGATAATACCCTCTAATCCATAAAAGTGACCTCCAATAATGGCTATGACAATATAAATAATGGACTCTGTTATAGGTGCCCATGTATCGTAGAACAGTCCATACCCAAATATGAATTGGTCGGTGGCTCCTCTTGTTATGCTTATAAAAAATGATATGATCAGTAATATTAAAATATTCTCAGAAAGTATATATTCTTTACCTATCCATAATGAAATGAATGCAGGTAAAAGGTTGAATAATGCAAATGAACAGATACCACTGATAAAAAAACGGATTGAATTTAGTTCCCAAAATACTACGATAGCTTTTTCTCTTTTCCCTTCTGCTATTAAGTTTCCTACACCTGCTCCTGTACTATCCAATAAGTTAGATATTAATAAACTAATTTTGTCAGTAATGATGGTATAATTTCCGTAATATGCTACCATTTGTAATGAAACAAATGCATATGTTAGAAATGGAGTGGTCTGGTTTTGTGCTATACCTGCTATTTTATGCACAAACAACTGCTTCGTATATCTCATCACCTCCGGATATTTCTTAAACAACAGCTTCCCCTGTTTCACCTCACTCCTCAGCCACGGATAAACCTGATTAATCTTCCAATTAAGGATGAATGAATAGATGATCCCAAACGCCAGTTCAATAACTACCCACAGGTAATAGCTACCGGTGTAGTAGGCACTCGCCATCTGGATGAGAACCTTTACGATATTGGCCGTCTGGAAGTAAGCAGTAACCACGTAGTTCTTCTGGTCGGCACCCAGCAGGGTTTGCTTGTAGTTGGCAAAGTAGCCGATGAGCGACGATGCCAGGAAGGCGAAGTAGGCGAAGAAGATGATCCCTAACTCGAAGGGGGTGTCGGGGAAGATGAGGGGCAGGAAACAGGCTAAGATACAGCCTGCACCCAGGATGATGCGCCCGATCCAGCGGTACAGGTAACCGAAGACGGAGATGATTTCGTTGATCTTTGCTTCATCATGGTCGAACAGGGGTTTGTAGAGTACGTATCCGATGGCACTGCCGATACCCAGCTCTGCCAGATTGAGGAACCCCAATAGGTTTTGCAGGGTTCCCGTCAGACCCACAAAGTCGGCTCCCAGACAGTCCAGGAAGATTTTACGGGAGAAGAAACTCAGGGCCAGTGTCAGGAAGTAGAAAATCAGGTTGACACGGGCGTTGAGCAATGATTTTTTTACGCGTGATTCTTGAGACATTTTGAGAATTTAAAATTTCACTACGGAGTACACAGAGTTTCACAGATCTAAGAATATAAATCCGTGTGTGTCACTTTTCATTTTTCTCGTTGGCAGGGAAGAGAGGTTTTCACGCTTTCTTCTCCACCATAAACTTATTGATATGGCAACGCAAGTTGTCCGTCGACGTGCCCGTTTTGATCTGCCTGATGAAGGGATGCAGGCTCTCGATGAACTCGGCCGTCACGATGTTCTCCCGGGTGATGAAGACGTTGTCCAGCCGACGCCAGGCCAGCAGGGCGACGTCGTGTGCCGAGTCGCACAGCTCGATCTGCGCGATGAACTCGTGCAGGGAGGCGACGTTGGGGATGTAACGGAAGAGCTGAATCGGGAGCCGGACCGTATAGGTCAGTAACGGTTTGGGGAAGGATATGGTACGCCTATGGAAATTATGCACAGGATGAAGTCAGAAGTTATCACTTCTGTGCCATTTTCCAAATGAGAAGTGGACCTTCTGCTTCTGACAGCAATGTAGGAGATATTTCAAATTCAGCACGTCTTTATCTTCCTACATTCGCAAAAGGAATGGATAATATCCGTCTTGTACGTGTAGGAACAAACAATTTTGAATTGCAGGTGCGCCAGATTGGTTCATACAACAATGGGTACATACAATACCAATATTGGGCTAACGGTGCTAACGTTTCCGCATGGAGAGGATTGCAATCCACATCCAACACGTCTGTGGCTGTATCGGCTGGAGG
>OGYL01000896.1_pt1 | contig 23798 bp, 21 predicted proteins | sample 1576541 | NCBI WGS metagenome assembly OGYL01 (sample SAMEA3541551, study PRJEB24748) | human gut metagenome | biome: human gut; feature: human-associated habitat; material: faeces | place: China | collected 2012 | reverse complement strand
ATTTCGTCGACTCCAGTTCCGAGCCGGAAGTCACCCGCATCGACGCCTTCAAGGAAGCCGTATCCGCCGCCGACAGCCGCACCCCCTGCTGCGTCGTGGGCATCGGCGGAGGGAACGCCCTCGACACCGCCAAGGCCGTCGCCAACCTGCTCACCAGCCCCGGCAAGGCCGAAGACTATCAGGGCTGGGAACTCGTCAAGAATCCCGCCGTCTACAAGATCGGCATCCCGACCCTTTCCGGCACGGGCTCCGAGTGCTCCCGCACCTGTGTCCTTACCAACATCCCCAAAAATCTCAAACTGGGCATGAACAGCGACTACACGGTCTATGATCAGCTCCTGCTCGATCCCGACCTGCTCGCCACCGTTCCCCGCGACCAGTATTTCTACACCGGCATCGATACCTTCATGCACTGCGTCGAATCGCTTCAGGGCAGCTACCGCAACGCCATCATCGACGCCTTCTCCGTACGCGCCGTGCAGCTCTGCGAGGAAATTTTCCTCTCCGACGACATGATGAGCGAGGATAACCGCGAAAAGATGATGATCGCCTCCTACATCGGCGGCATGGCCGCCGGGAACGTGGGCGTCATCCATCCCTTCTCCGCCGGGCTCGGCGTCGTCCTGCATGTGGCCCACGGCCTCGGCAACTGCCTCGCCCTGAACGTCCTTGGGGACATATACCCCAAAGAATACAAGCAGTTCCGCACCATGATCGAACGGCAGGGCGTCAACCTGCCCCCCGGCATCTGCAAGGATCTCACCAAAGAGCAGTACGAAGGCCTCTATCGCGGCTGCATCGTCCACGAAAAGCCCCTCACCAATGCCCTCGGCCCCGACTTCAAGCAGATCCTCACCAGAGAAAACCTCATCGAACGCTACAAGAGCATCTAGCGGGAGCGCCTCCGGCGGACTTGTGCCCGCGAGGGACCATGCGGCCCCTTGACCCGCTAAGCGGGGAGACGGAGGCCCCCACCGCCGCGTCAATTGTCCCGAAAAACATAAGGGAACCCGAAGCGGCTATACCGTTTCGGGTTCCGCACTGGGCAATCAGAGACAGGACATCTTATGGACATCAAAGTTAATTTCAGCGGACGTGCGATCAAGTACACCGAAGACGAGATCGCTGTGGTCGTGGAAGCCATGCGGAACGCGGAACCGCTGACGCAGGGCAAGCATCTGCAAGCCTTTCAGAAGGCGTTCGGCGAGTACATCGGGGCCGAGCATTGCTTTGCGGTGATGAACGGCGTGTCCGCGCTTGAGCTTTCCGCGCAGCTCTGCAACTTCAAGCCCGGCGATGACTCCCTTTTCTATGCTTATCGTGCTGTCGTGCGCTGCCGCGTCGCCGTATCCTCGAAGCAGAAACGCTCCGGATGATGGCGGGAGACGGTGTATTCCAGCTGGATGCCGTTGTCGTTGAAGGCCTGGCTCGTGATGACGGCGAGGCAGTTGTAGTCGCCGAGGTTGAGCAGGGCCTCGTCTTCCTCGGTCGCGCGCTCGACTGTCATGCGCCGCTTGCTCGTGACGATCGTCATGCCGAGTGTGTCCTCGATGTAGGCGTAGATGGAATGCGAGGCAATCTCCGGCGTGAGTCCGGGCACGAGGTCGGCGCGGAAGAGATTCTTGTCGAGGATCAGGGGCTTGCCGTCGAGGTAGCGCACGCGGCGGATGTCGAAGAGCAGCTCGCCGGCGGGGAAGCCCGTCTTATCGCTCAGCGCCTCATCGCAGCGGACCTCGCTGAAGTGGATGACGCGCGTCTCGGCGTTGAGGTGGTTGCGTGCGGCGGACTCCTGGAACGTCTCGATGCCGCCGATGCGGAAGGTGCTCTGCTCCGGCGTCTGGTAGAGCACGCGTACACCCTTGCCCTGGATGGCCTGTGCGTAACCGCGTTCGATGAGCCCGCGCAATGCACGCCGCACGGTATTGCGCGAGCAGTCGTAGACTTCCGTCAGCTCGTGTTCCGACGGCAGCAGGCTCTGATAGGGGTAAGCATGCGCTTCAATCTTCTTCTTGAGGTCTTCGTAGATATCGTTGAATTTTGCTTTTGGCATGAAATTCCTTCCTTGATCATTTTTGTTACTGAAGTCTGTTTTCTTTATTATAGGATGCAGGGCAGTCATATTGCAAATCTTTCGCAGGATGCGCGAGAAAAAACGATAAAAAAGAAAAAGAAATTGGCGGAAATTTATTGACTTGTTTAAACAAGAGTGGCATCATGAGGGTATGAGATAAATGTTTGAACAAGTTGCAGACAAGTTGAATCGATGACGTTTTCCTTCCACCACCTCAAGGTCGACTACAAGAATGGCGACAAGTGGTCGCTGATGGCGCCTGACATCCATAAACTCAAGGAGATCTTCGCCTCGTGGCAGGAGGGCATGGCCGCAGGCGGCGGCTGGAACGCCGTCTTTTGGTGCAACCACGACCAGCCGCGCATCGTCTCGCGCCTTGGCGACACCGGCAAATATTGGAAGGAGTCGGCCAAGATGCTCGCCGCCGCGATTCACCTCATGCGCGGCACGCCTTACATCTACCAGGGCGAGGAGATCGGCATGACGAATGCTGACTTCACGGACATCGCCGACTACCGCGACGTCGAGAGCATCAACTACCACGGCATCCTGCGCGAGGCGGGGCTGTCGGAGGCGGAGACGATGAAGGTCATCGAAGCGCGCTCGCGCGACAACGGCCGCACGCCGATGCAGTGGACGGCAGGCGAGTCGGCCGGCTTCACCTCGGGCACGCCATGGCTCGGTGCCAACCGTAACCACGCTTCCATCAACGTCGAGTGCGAGCAGCAGGAGGCGGACTCCATCCTCGCCTTCTACCGCGAGCTCATCGCACTGCGCAAGAAGCACCGCATCATCGCAGAAGGCTCCATCCATTTCCTCGCGCGAGAGAACGATGATGTGCTCGCCTATGAGCGCGAGCTTGCGGGTGAGCATCTGCTCGTGCTCTGCAACTTCCGTCCGACTGACGTCCCGATGCCAGAACTGCCCACAGTCGGCGCGAAAGCGGGCGAGAAGCTCATCGGCAATTACTCGGGCATCAAAGAGATGCTTCGCCCATATGAAGTCGTCGCTCTTTGTTACAAGGCGTGATGGCATAAAAAAATCAGCTCCATCTGAGATCGGAGCTGATTTTTTGTTTTATCTCAGTCGTCGTCGCGGCGCATGTGCTTGCGCTTCTTGTCGGAATACATCTTCTCGTCGGCCTGATGGATGAGCCCGTCGAGATTATGGAAAGGTGCGAGGCAGAGGACGTAGCCGATGGCGGCACTGCAGCGATGCGTCTCCATGCTCTGCTCTATGTGGTCGATGATGGTGATGGCCTCCTCGTCGTTGCTGCACGGCATGAGCACGAGGAATTCATCGCTGCCGAGGCGGAAGACGTGGTTCTTGCCGGCGATATTCGAGAGGACGTAGGCGATGGTCTGTATGAGCAGGTCGCCGCGCGCATGGCCGAAGGTGTCGTTCATCTTCTTGAGCCCGTTGACGTCGATGAAGATGACGGCGTACATCGTGCCGGGCTGCAGGCACTTGTCGACAAAATTACTGAGGGCGCGTCGGTTGCCGATGCCCGTGAGCTGGTCGATTGTGCTGATCTCGTGCAGTTTCTGGATGTTGTTGCGGTTGCGCATCATGATGGAGGTGATGCGCAGGATGGTATGCAGCGGCTTGGCGATGGCGGCGAACCCCTCTTTGGTCGGATCGATGATGGCGATGTAGCCGAGGGAGCGGTGCTCGATCATGAGCTGGCCAATGGCATAGCGCTCGAGTATTCCCTGAGGGATGATCTGCAGCTCGGGGTGGCGCTCCTGATAGGCTGCGGCATTGTCGATGAGCAGGACGGAACTTCTGTGGAATGCATCGTAGAACGGCTTGTTCTTGAGGATGGTGGTGTGCTGCAGGCACTGGCGCAGCGGCGCGTAATCTTCTGCGTGCATCATGCGCTCGACGTCAAGGGCGTCGGTGAAGATGCAGCTGTGGTTGTTCCAAGAGACGAGCGTGCTCCAGATGTGGTAGTCCTTGCTGTTCCGCAGTGAGTGGAAGGTGCGGAAGTGGAAGCGGTCGCGGCGCAGGTTGTCCTTCGGACAGCTTGTACATGGCGAAGAGGTGCCGTTGAACAGCTGGTAGCACTTCTGTCCGGCGTACTGGTAGTCCGCAGGCAGGTGGCGATAGTGCAGCAAGCAGGGATTGACGTAGAGCAGGTCGTACGTCTCTGCATCGGCGATGTAGATGAGGCGGTTGACATGGTCGAACTTCTCGATGTCGAACGGGACCTGGTCGCCAATCATGCCCGTGACGCCGTACGATGGCAGGTAGTCGAGACAGCGTGAGGAGAGGATCTTGAGGAATTCATCGGAGGTGCGGGCCTCGGTGCCCGACTCGAGGGCGTAGCGCATCGAGAAGTGGCAGGCGAAGCCATCGACTTCGGTGATGGTGGTGAGGTCTGTCCGGATCTGCTCGATGAAGCGGTGCATGGTACCGACCGACTGGTTCTTGAGGAACAGCACGAAGGTGGCGCGGCCCGTATGTGCCGCTACGACGGAGGCGGGCATGTTCTTGCGGATGACGGCGCAGATGCGGCGCAGTACAGCGCGTCGGACGGACGGCCCGTAGAGCTTCGCGATGGAGGCGAACTCCGGGATGACGAGCATGACTCGCCGAGCAGGCCGACAATCTCAGTGCCCTGATAGATCGGATACTTTGAGAAGGTGATGGCGTGCTGGCGGCCGCGCGCGATGCAGCGTCCCTGCCGTCGTGGACTGGCTCACCCTGCTCTAAGACGCATTTCTCGGTCTGGTCCATCTCGAGATTGGAGAGATGCCAGCCGAGGTCTTTGTCGGTTTTGCCGATGAGCTCGTTGGTGTTCTGGATGCCGTAGTAGCGCAGAAAGGCAGAAATCGCGCCGCGAGAGGTTGATGACGACCGGCACGATCGGCAAATCCTGCTGTTGACGGGTGTGGAGCGCCTGGATGGCGGTCTTTGCGATGAAGTGGTCGAGCAGGTGAATCTTGTTGATTTCTTCGAGCACGGGAATGAAGTCGCGCGGGAGGATCTCTCCACGCTCCGGATCATGCCAGCGTGCGAGCGCCTCGAACGAGCAGATCTTGTTCGTCAGGGCGCGCAAGACGGGCTCGTAGCAGACGGTGATGCAGCCGCTCTGCAGAGCCTCTTCGAAATGGTTGGCGACGTAGTCGCGTATGGTGTTGTTCACTTTATATACCCTTTCCCCGATACAGGTATCATAATCGTTAAGTTCATTATAACATTTTTCGGGGGTTGAGAACAATTCGCTTTATATTTTTAGCCATTGGCGCGTGTTTTTTATCACAGCAGCTTTTTTTAAGACAGATGTCCTTTCTATTTCGTTTGCTATTGATTACAATAGAAACAAGAAAAAGCGATAGCACAGAGAAAAGAGTCTGACGATTGCCAACAGAATGAACAGGGTGTCACTCCACTGGCAAGCGCCGAACAATAGGAGGAATACAGAATGAAAGCAGCAGAGATCTTGGCACATGTCGATCACACGCTCCTGAAGCAGACGGCAACCTGGGCAGATATCCAGCGCATTTGCGACGAGGCCGTGATGTACCACACGGCGACGGTCATGGTACCGTCCGCTTATGTGCCGCGCATCGTGGCCAAGTACGGCGATGCCCTCAAGGTCGCGACGGTCGTCGGCTTCCCGAACGGCAACTGCAACACGGCGGCTAAGATTGCGGAGACGGCACAAGCCCTCGCGGCTGGCGCCGAGGAGATCGACATGGTCATCAACATCGGCATGCTCAAGGCAGGCGAGATGGACTATGTGACCAAGGAAATCCGCGCACTCAAGAAACTCTGCGGCGCGCGCGTGCTCAAGGTCATCGTCGAGACATGCTTCCTGACGGAAGAGGAGATGATCGCGGCCTGCCACTGCGTGACGGAAGGCGGTGCCGACTTCATCAAGACGTCAACGGGCTTCGGCTCGGCAGGAGCGAAGCTTTCGGACATCGAACTCTTCAAGAAGCACATCGGACCGAACGTGCAGATGAAGGCCGCGGGCGGCATCCACACGCGCGAGGAGATGGAAGCCTTCCTCGCAGCGGGCTGCACGCGCCTCGGCGCCAGCGCTGCCGTCAAGGTCCTCAAGGATGAGATTTGATCGTTAAAAAATCGAGTAGAAAGGAATGACAGACATGCAGGCATTCAAACGCGCGTTCATCATTGTTCTCGACAGCTTCGGCATCGGCGCAGAGCCGGATGCGAAGGAATTTGGCGACGGCGACTGCAACACGCTGCGCTCCATCGTCGCTTCGAAGGAGTACGATACGCCGAACATGAAGAAGCTCGGCCTCTTCAACATCGACGGCGTCGGCTGCGGCACGCCGGAGGCTCAGCCAATCGGCGCCTTTGCCCGCCTGCGCGAGCTCTCGCGCGGCAAGGACACGACGACGGGCCACTGGGAGATCGCAGGCATCATCTCGGAGCGCCCGATGCCGACGTACCCCGACGGCTTCCCGCCGGAAGTCATCGCAGAGCTCGAGAAGGCGTTCGGCCGCAAGATCATCTGCAACAAGCCGTACTCGGGCACGAAGGTCATCCACGACTACGGCCGCGAGCAGAAGGAGACGGGCGCGCTGATCGTCTACACGTCGGCCGACAGCGTCTTGCAGATCGCAGCACATGAGGACGATGTGCCGGTCGAGCAGCTCTACGAATACTGCCGCATGGCGCGCAAGATCATGCAGGGTGAGCACGGCGTCGGCCGCATCATCGCGCGCCCGTACGTCGGCGAGTATCCGAACTACACGCGCACGCCGCGCCGCCACGACTTCTCGCTTGACCCGACGGGTGACACGATGATGGATGCGCTCGCGCGCAAGGGCCTCGCAACGATCGGCGTCGGCAAGATCTCGGATATCTTCGCGGGCCGCAGCATCAGCCGCACGCTCGGCATCAACAAGGATAACGTCGACGGCATGGAAAAGACGCTGAAGCTCATGGATGAGGACTTCACGGGCCTCGCGTTCGTCAACCTCGTCGACTTCGACATGCAGTACGGCCATCGCCGCGACATCGACGGCTACGCAAAGGCATCGACGGTCTTTGACCGCCAGCTCGGCGAGTTCATGGCCAAGATGAAGGACGACGACCTGCTGATGATCACGGCCGACCACGGCTGCGATCCGGGCGCACCGGGCACGGACCACACGCGCGAGTATGTGCCGCTCTTGATGTACGGCAAGCACGTCAAGGCAGGGCTCAATCTCGGCACGTATCCGACGTTCGCGATGATCGGCGCGACCATCTCGGACATCTTCGGTGCCGACCTCTACACGAAGGGCGAGAGCCTTCTGCCGCGCATCATCGAATGACAGATGCCTCCCTTTTGGGAGGCGTATAGGGGAATCTATCAAAATATATCGAATAAGGGGAAAATTATTATGCGCATGTACGATCTGATCACGAAGAAGAAGCACGGAGAAGCACTGACGGACGCTGAGATCACCTATATGATCGACGGCTACGTCAAGGGGGACATCCCCGATTACCAGATGTCGGCGATGCTCATGGCCATCTGGTTCAAGGGGATGACGGATCACGAGATCACGGAGCTCACGAAGGTCATGGCGAAGTCGGGCGACATGATCGACCTCTCGGCCATCGCGGGCAAGAAGGTCGACAAGCACTCGACGGGCGGCGTCGGCGATAAGACGACGCTCATCTGCGCGCCAATCGTCGCAGCCTGCGGCGGCAAGGTCGCGAAGATGAGCGGCCGCGGCCTCGGCCACACGGGCGGCACGGTCGACAAGCTCGAGTCTATCCCGGGCTACCAGACGGCGCTCTCGCGCGAGAAATTCTTCGACACGGTCAACAAGTGCGGCGTCAGCGTCATCGGCCAGTCGGGCAACCTCGCGCCGGCCGACAAGAAGCTCTACGCACTGCGCGACGTCACGGCGACGGTCGACTGCATCCCGCTCATCGCTTCGTCCATCATGAGCAAGAAGCTCGCAGCCGGCTCTGATTGCATCCTGCTCGACGTCAAGACGGGCAGCGGCGCCTTCATGAAGACGCTCGATGATTCCATCAAGCTCGCGCAGACGATGGTCGCCATCGGCGAGCTCGCCGGCCGCCGCACGGTCGCCCTGATCACCGACATGGACACGCCACTCGGCTACGGCATCGGCAACAGCATCGAAGTCATGGAGTCGATGGACGTCCTCAAGGGCGAAGGCCCGGCTGATCTGCGCGAAGTATCGCTGCAGCTCGCCTCCAACATGCTCTACCTCGTCGGCAAGGGCACGCCGGAGGAATGCCGCGCGATGGCCGAGAAGTCCATCGCGGACGGCAGCGCCTTCGAGACGTTCTGCACGATGGTCCGCGCCCAGGGCGGCGATGACAGCGTGCTGCGCGACTACACGAAGTTCCCGCAGGCACCGTACCGCGCGGAGATCAAGGCAGAGCGCTCGGGCTACATCACGAAGATGAACGCCGAGGAGATCGGTGAGACGTCCGTCGTGCTCGGCGCAGGCCGCGAGACGAAGGAGAGCGCGATTGACTTCTCGGCGGGCCTCATCCTGCACAAGAAGTACGGCGATGAAGTCAAGGAAGGCGACAGCCTCGTGACGCTCTACACCTCGAAGGAATCGGCTCTTGCCGATGCCGAGAAGATGTACCGCGAAGCCATCGCCATCGGCGATGAGCAGCCCGTAAAAGAGCCGCTCGTCTACGCGCGCGTCGAGAAAGACAAAGTCGAGAAGTATTGATAGAAAGAAGGGTCATGGAATGACGGATCAGGAACTCATCGAAGTGGCGAAAGCCTATCGGGAGCGCGCCTATGCGGCGTACTCGAACTTCAAGGTCGGCGCAGCCGTGCTGACGAAGGACGGCAAGGTCTTCGGTGGCTGCAATATCGAGAATGCCAGCTACCCGGTCTCGAACTGCGCCGAGCGCACGGCTATCTTCAAGGCGGTCTCCGAGGGCCACCGCGACTTCGCGGCCATCGCGATCATCGCCGATACGCCGGGCCCGTGCTCGCCGTGCGGCATGTGCCGCCAGGCCATCAGCGAATTCAAGATCCCGAAGATCATCATGGCGAACCTCAAGGGCGATGTGCAGGTGGCGACGCTTGCAGAAATCCTCCCGTTTGCCTTTACGGATAATGACCTCTGATATATAATGATGTAATGGAAAAGTCGGTCACATGTCCTTTTCGGGCAGTGGCCGCAAAGATCTCATCCAAAGAAGATAGGAGCAACCCGTATGTATTTCATCATTAATCTCCTCGGCGTGCTGATCTTCCTGGCCGTCGGCGTGCTTCTCTCGAAGAAGCGCAAGGACATCCATTGGCGCGGCGTCGGTTCACTGCTCGCGCTCAACGTGTTCATCGCATGGTTCCTGACCTCGTTCCCGATTGGGCGCGACATTGTCCAGGCCGCAGCCGCAGGCTTCACCTGGCTCGTCAGCGTCGCCTACGAGGGCATCGCCTTCGCATTCCCGGACTGGGTCCATGTGCCGCAGATGAACTTCTTCACCTCGGCCCTACTGCCGATCCTCCTTGTCGTGCCGCTCTTCGACATCCTGACGTACATCGGCCTCCTGCCGTTCGTCATCAAGTGGATCGGCAAGGCGCTGGCCTTCCTCACACACGAGCCGAAGTTTGAGTCCTTCTTCGCCATCGAGATGATGTTCCTCGGCAACACGGAAGCCCTGGCCGTCTCGAGCCTGCAGCTCAAGCGCATGAAGGCAGACCGCTGCCTGACGCTCGCGATGATGTCCATGAGCTGCGTCACGGCCGCCCTGATCGGCGTCTACACGAAGATGATGCCGGCTGAGTTCATCCTGACGGCAGTTCCCTTAAACGTCATCAACGCCCTGATTGTCACGAACCTCCTGCATCCGGTCAAGATCACGGAAGAGGAGGACACAGTTGCCCGCCTCGACGACGGCGGCAAGGAGCGCGAGCCGTTCTTCTCATTCCTCGGCAACTCCATCCTCGGCGCCGGCAAGCTGGTGCTGATCATCTGCGCGAACGTCATCGCGTTCGTCGCACTCGCCAAGCTTATCGACATGCTGCTCGTGCTGATCCATCCGGCCATCACGCTCGAGAACATCCTCGGCTGCATCATGTTCCCGTTTGCTTGGCTGCTCGGCCTCGACTCGACGGAAGCCTTCGCCATGGCGCAGTACATGGGCACGAAGCTCGTCACGAATGAGTTCGTTGTCATGCTCAGCGTGCAGGACATCCTGAGCACTTACAGCCGCCACATGCAGGGCGTGCTGACGGTCTTCATCACGTCGTTCGCGAACTTCTCGACGCTCGGCATGATCATCGGCTGCTTCAAGGGCCTCGTCGACGACAACAAGAACGACCTGATTTCCCGCAACGTCGGCTACATGCTGCTCTCGGGTATCCTGGTCTCCCTGCTGTCTGCCGGTCTTGCAGGCCTCTTCATCTGGTAAGCAATGCATAGAGTCTCCGCAGAGAAATCTGCGGAGATTTTTTTGTGGAAAAAGAGAAAAAAGGGTGTTGACAGGAGGCAAATGGGATGGTAAGATATATATCGTTGCAGGCGGCAATCACGCGGCAGGGCAACAAAATTGAATAGCTTCTGATAGTAGAGCATTGTGGAGAGTTGTCCGAGTGGTTGAAGGAGCACGCCTGGAAAGCGTGTATACGGGGAAACCTGTATCGAGAGTTCGAATCTCTCACTCTCCGCCATTTTTATATCCTTTTTCAGGTCGGGCCGCAGCGCCTGGGTCTTGCGCAATGGGGCCTCGTGAACCACGTCAGGTCCGGAAGGAAGCAGCGTTAAGCGAATCGTTCCATGTGCCGCGAGGGTGCCTGGGGACTGCGGTTCGACGTGGAAAAGGATGGAGAGCAGCCAGAAACGGCTGCTTTTTTACTATATATTATTGTTATTGTTCATGGAAGTGAGGCGCCGATGGAGGGTGTCTAACGTTCCGCGCAGCAGGCTGAAGCTCCACTTATAGACACCCTCCATCGGCGCTGACTTACAGCAATAAAAGGATAAACAGCAGACATCGCAACCGCTCACAGAGCAGAGAGCGGAATGGAGTCGGTGTCCCGCGCAGCAGGTTGAAGCTCCACTTATAGACATCCTCTGGCGCCGCTGGCCTGCAGCAATAGAGGAACAAACAGCGGACATCGCAGCCGCTGGCAAGGCAGTGAGTGGGATGGAGTCGGTGCTCTGCGAAGGAAGGCCGGGGATGGCTGACCATAAGTGGAGCTTTGACGTTCTGCGTGAAGAACCTGTTTTTGCCTACGAGAATCCTTGCCGGAACGCGTCGTTCAAGCGGAGCGCGTTTAGCGTTCCGGTAAGGCTGCGTTAAGAGGCAAAAAACAGGTTTAGCAGAACGTCATGCGCAGCGTTGGTCAGTCGTCCCCGGCCGGGCTTCGTACCTGCGATGTCTGCAAAATAAATCGTGGAAACTATTGAGAGAGGAGAGGGATTGCGATGGCGTATATTGCGCTGTATCGGAAGTGGAGGCCGCAGACGTTCAAGGACCTCGTCGGGCAGGAGCATATCAGCCGGACGCTGGCGAATGCGATCACGAGCGGCCACATCGGCCATGCGTATCTCTTTGCCGGCCCACGCGGCACGGGCAAGACGAGTACGGCGAAGATCTTGGCGAAGGCGCTCAATTGTGAGCACGGGCCGACGCCGGAGCCGTGCGGGCAGTGTGAGCAGTGCCGCAAGATAGCGGACGGCTCCTCGATGGATGTCTTTGAGATCGATGCGGCGTCCAATCGCGGCATCGACGAGATCCGCGACCTGCGCGAGACGGTCAAGTTCGCGCCGGTCGATGGCCGCTACAAGGTCTACATCATCGACGAGGTCCACATGCTGACGACCGAGGCGTTCAACGCGCTCCTGAAGACGCTCGAGGAGCCGCCGGCGCATGTCGTCTTCATCCTCGCGACGACCGAGGCCCACAAGGTCCCGCCGACCATCCAGTCGCGCTGCCAGCGCTACGACTTCAAGCGCATCACTGTCGAGGAGATCGAGAGCCGCCTGCGCTACATCACGGCAGAGATGAAGATGGAGGCCGAGGACGAGGCCCTCGCGATGATCGCGATACAGGCCGACGGCGGCATGCGCGATGCGCTGTCCATCCTCGACCAGTGCGCGGCGCTCGCCGAAGGGACAATCACGGCAGAGCGCGTGCGCCAGATCCTCGGCCTCGTCGGCCACGACTGGATCTACAAGATGACGAAGGCGCTCGCCGCGCGCAATGTACAGGCGGCGCTCCAGATTCTTGCGGAGCTGCTGCGCGACGGCAAGGATCTCAAACAGGTCCTCTCGGAGCTCTCGCTGCACCTGCGCAGTCTCATGATCTTCCAGGCGGCGGGCAGCGTCGAGGCCATGGACCTCTATGCCGAGCCGCAGGATGTCCTGCAGGAGCAGAGCAAGCTCTTTGCGCCCGAGGTCCTGCCGCGCATGATCGCGCGCCTGCACGAGGCGATGACGGAGATGAAGTGGTCGCCGCAGCCGCGCATCACCGTCGAGGTCGCACTGATGGAACTCTGCCGCCCCGAGCTTGTGGCATCGACTCAAGGAAATGCGGGACAGGCTGCCAGTAACGGACCGAGAGCTGCTTCGAGCAATCCTGCTGACGAGGCGCGCATTGCCAAGCTCGAAGCTGCCCTTGCGCAGGTCACTGCTCTGCTCAAGCAGGCGACGGCTGGTGCGGGAGTCCGGCCTGCTGTTGCTCCTGCCACGGGCGTGCCGACTCCTGCTCCAGCTGCTGCGCCTGCCGTCACGCCGGCACCGGCAGACGTGCCCGAAGAGCCTGCCGCGCTCGATGATGCGGGCCTGCAGGTCTGGAACCAGCTCTTTCAGTCCCTGCGCGAGCAGCACAAGGCGCCAATCCTCGCCTGCATCCAGAACGCCCGCTTCATGGGCATGACGGCCAGCCAGTTCCACATGCGCATGCAGAGCGGCCTCATGGCTTCGCTCGTCATGCGCAATTACCGCAAGACCATCGAACGCATCCTGCAGGAGCTTACGGGGCGTGAGCTGCGCCTCGTCTGCGCCGGCGAGGATGCGCCGATGAAGGCTCCGCCGCGCCCGCGGCCAGCCGCACCGAAGCTTGCGCCAAGGCGCGAGACGCCGCCTGCGAAGCCGGAGCCCACGGAAATCCTCGAAGAAGTCGCGCCCGACGAGCGCGCCTCCCTCAAGAAAGCCTTCGACGTCTTCGGTGCTAATGTCGTCGGCGTCGAGACGACAAAGGCCGCGCCGAAGCCGGCCACACCGGAGCCAGCGGGCCATGACATCTACGAAGACGGCGCCATCCCACTGCCGGAAGACGGCGATGTGCCACTGCCAACGGAGGACGACGAATGAATCTCATCAAGGAATTGCAAGAGAAAAAAGGGTTTTCCGATTCAGAGCAGACGATTGCCGATTACTTGCTGAAGCATTCCCGCTTGCTGCCGAGCATGACGACGCGCCAGCTGGCTCGGGAGACGTATACGAGCTCAGCTGCCATCGTGCGCTTCTGCCAGAAGCTCGGGTTCGGCGGCTACACGGAGTTTCGCGTTGAGTTTCTCACGCAGATGATCCAGTACATCGAGAGCCCTTGTGGCATGGAACTCTCCGTGACGGATCGTGACTCAGTCCACTCCATCCTTGAGAAGGTCACGCGCCTCGAGATCGACGCCATGCAGGAGACGTATCGCATGCTGGACCCCACCGACTTTGTCCGGGCCTTCGCCATCCTGTCGAAGACCGCGCACATCGACTTCTACGCGATGGACAACAACCTCGACATTGCGAACATGGCGGCCTCCGGCTTCATCATGGCCAACAAGTGCTCGACGGTGCACCCTGCCATGACGATGCAGTATTTGCAGGCGACGGGGGCGCCCAAGGACCACGTCGGCTTCCTGATCAGCCGCACGGGCGAGAACCGCATGCTCATTGACATCGCACGCCTGCTGAAGATGCGCGGCAACCCCGTCCTGCTGATCACGGGCAAGAAGGATTCGACGCTCGGTTCGCTCGCCGACGTCGCCTTCCCCGTGGCCTCCGTCAAGACGATGGAAGAGCTCGGCCCGCGCGTCTTCCTCATGGGCGCCAAGTATGTCATGGATGTCCTGTTCGCCGTGCTCATGACGCGCGTCGACTTCCACAATGCGCAGGAGAAGGAGTCGTGGCTCAGCCAGCACTTCCATTATTGAGTATCGGTGAATATGAAACAGCGTTTCACGACGCTGTTTTTTTTATGCTCTTTTCTGAAACCATGTTTCCTATTGATTCTGATTCATTGAACGTGATTATGGCGGATGGTATAGTAAAGACACAGTGAGGAACGGGGAATGGAACCCCGGTTCCTGAAGAAAGATAGAGAAAGATAGAAAGGATATCAAAGGAAAGAGGAGAGAACATGAGTAAACAAGAGATTTTCGATAAGTTTATCGAAATCATGGGGGAGTTCGCTCAGATTCGCGCTGTAGCGGCTCTTCGCGATGGTTTCATCATGACGACGCCATTCACCATCTGTGGTTCGGTATTCCTGCTGCTGGCCAACCTGCCAGTCCCGGGATACGCCGAATTCATGGCGTCGATTTTCGGGAAAGACTGGACGGCACCGCTCAACGCCGTCGCCGGCGGAACGTTCAGCGTGCTGGCACTCATCGTCGTACTGTCCATCACCTACAAGTTCGTCGAAAATGAAGGCTGCGATGCGATGATGGCCGCCATCCTCGCGCTGTCGACCTTCCTGATCCTGATGCCGCCGACCATCGTGACAAAGGGCGGCGAGACAGTAGCCGACATCATCCCGAAGGCATGGGTCGGCAGCAACGGCGTCATCACCGCTATCCTCGTCGCGTTCTTCGTCTCGTACGTCTTCTGCTACTGCGAGAAGAACCACATCGGCATCAAGATGCCGGATGCCGTACCGCAGGGCGTGGCGAAAGCGTTCACGGCGCTCGTGCCGGGCATGATCTTCTTCACCTGCGCTTCGGCCTTCTACGGACTCTGCCATTACATCGGTGCGACGACGCTTCCAGAACTCATCTTCAAAGTCATCCAGACGCCGCTGCAGGGCCTGTCCGATTCGCTCGCAGGCGGCACGATCATCGTCGGCCTCCAGAGCGTCCTGTTCTGGGCTGGTATCCATGGCCCGAACGTTGTCGGCGGCGTCGTGAGCCCGCTGCTCATCGCCAACTCGCTCGACAACCAGCACCTGCTCGACATGGGCATGACGCTCGTCAACAACCCAGAAGCCAAGATTTTCACGTGCCAGATCAACGATGTCTTCGTCAAGAGCGGTGGCTGTGGCCTGACGCTCGGCCTGCTGCTCGCTGGTATCTTCACGGCGAAGTCGGAACAGCTGAGCTCTTTGCTCAAGATGGCCTTTGTGCCGGGCCTCTTCAACATCAATGAACCGTTGATCTTCGGCCTGCCGATCGTCTTTAACCCGTACCTGCTCGTGCCGTTCGTCATCGTGCCGCTCATCGCGATGTTCATCACCTACGGTGCCATCGCCTCGGGCTTCATGGCCCCGTTCAGCGCCGTGCAGGTTCCTTGGACAACGCCGCCAATCATCGCAGGCTTCCTGCTCGATGGCTGGCAGGGCGCTGTCGTACAAATCGTGAATCTAGCCATTGCGACGGTCATCTATTTCCCATTCCTCAAAGCACAGGACCGCGCCTTCCTCAAAGAGGAGATGGCCGATGTTGCCGCAGAGGAGGAGCCTCAGGGCAAGGCAGAAGCTGCCATTGACCAGTGACAGAAAAGAAAAATAAAGAATGCGCTGTAGCGGGGGAAAGATGCAGCAGCGCAATGCAAGAGAGATAAGAGAATCAAGATAGAAACGAGAGAAAGAGGATGTTCTGCATGAATCAGAAAAAGACAACAGCACTTCTGCTTGGACTTACCATGAGCTTGACGGGCACGGCCTTCGCTGCCCCGACCGACCAGGCCCAGGACATCGACAGCCGCATTGCTGCCCTTGAGCAGCAGCAGAATAACCTGGAGAAGGAACTCAAAGAGCTCCGCCACCAGAACAGCCAGCTCAAGAATCAGACGCGCAGCCAGAAGAAGCAGCTGAGCGGCCTGAGCAAGAGCGTCAAGAATGAACTCGACCGCGTCCAGATTTCCGGCTTCGGCCGCGTCAGCTGGGATAACGACAACATCAAGGGCTACACTGACCGCAACGACAACCGCCGCTTCTACCTCGATCTCAAGGGCAAGTTCAAGGTCAACGACGACTGGAACTTTAACTTCGAGAGCGAGACGAACCCGCGCTATGCGAACTACGTCATGGCAGACGGCACGCTCAAATCCCACAATGGCCACGACGATGAAGACGGTGCCATCCAGCGCGTCTGGGCCGAAGGCAAGACGGGCAAGGTCAACTACGATATCGGCCGCAGATGGCGCGGCCTCGGCTTCCAGAATGTCCTGCTTGGCAACGAGACAGACGGTGCCGTCATCAGCACGGCCATCCCGAAATCGAAGCTCACGGCAAATGCCTTCTACCTGACGCCGACGGACAAGGGCTATAACTTCAGTGTCTACGGTGCTGGCGTCCAGGGCCAGATTGGCCACGGCCTGCAGATTAACGCAGCGATTGCTAAGCTGAACATTGGCAAGCATGAGTCAATGGGCCAGAATGTCTACGACACGACAAAGACCTTCAAGGTCGAGGGCACAAATGCTACTATCAAAGACCTCAGCGGTACAATTAAAGGCGGTGGAGATTTTACATGGTACGGTGGTCAAGCTGGAGATAAATCCTATGGTGAGTTCAACAGTGACCCGGGTTTCTCCATCTACTATACGCCTGGACTCAGCGGGACAGTAGATGCAAGCGGCAAGTACACCGTCACGGAGACGCCGTCGGAACTGCCAAACACAGCTGGCAACCTCGGCTTTGTCCTCAGTGCGATGTGGAATCCGATGAAGAACATCTTCCTGATCGGCGACTATGCGCGCACGAATGCACCGAGTTACAAAGTCGGTGAGTGGGGAGCGAATGGCTATCAGGAGACGAAGTACGACAAGAACAGCTGCACAGCGCTGCGCCTCAACTACCGCTGGTCGAACATCAACGACCCGGGTTCCTTCCAGCTTTACGCGCGCTGGTACAATTACGCGCGCAACATCAACAACCTTGTCGGCATCTTCGGCGACAAGGAGTGGGGCGCTCTGCAGCCGGGCTCGAAGGGCTGGATCCTCGGATTCAAGTACGTGCCGGCCAAGAACATCGAGTTGGAAACGTTCTATGAATACGCAACCGCGCAGAACACGCTGTACGGCCACAAGAATGAGACGTACCACCGCAACTTCTTGCGCACGATGGTCGACTATCACTTCTGATATCACATATGATTCTATCTAACGATGTATAAAGAAAGGGAGTTTCTATCATGAAAAAGATTGTCTTATTATGCGCTTCGGGAATGTCCACGAGCATGCTCGTCCGTAAGATGAAGGAAGCAGCTGCTGCCGAGGGCTATGAGTGCTCCATCGATGCGTTCTCTGCATCGGAAGCTGCCACGAAGGCTGCGGATGCCGACGTCGTCCTGCTTGGACCGCAGATCCGCTTCCAGAAGAACAAGATTGCTGAGCAGGTCCCCGGTGTGCCGGTCGATGCAATCGACATGCGCATGTACGGCCGCATGGACGGCAAGGGTGCGCTCGCCTTTGCACGCAAGCTCATGAATGACTGAGGAGGGACAAGCGATGGAAGGATTAGAGCTCATTGCATTCCAGATCATCTCGTCCGTAGGTACGGCGCGCAGCTGCTATATCGAGGCCATCCAGGCAGCGAAGAAGGGTGACTATGAAGAGGCCGCGAAGATGATCGAAGAGGGTGATGCGGCGTTCATCGAAGGCCACGACGCCCATGCCGGCCTGTTGCAGAAAGAAGCTTCGGGGGAGGGCAATACGGTTAATCTGCTGATCCTGCATGCAGAAGATCAGCTCATGAGCGCAGAGGCGTTCAAGACGATTGCGCTCGAATTCATCGATGCCTACAAGCGCATCGAGGCGCTCGAGAAGAAAGATTAAGTCGGGCAGGGAGGTTTCATCATGCCATTTCCAAAGGGATTTTTATGGGGCGGTGCCGTCGCTGCCCATCAGCTAGAAGGCGGCTGGCAGGAAGGCGGCAAGGGCGTCAGCGTGGCTGACGTCATGACGGTCGGCGGTCCGGGCAAGCCGCGTGAGATCACGGATGGAGTCGTGCCGGGGAAGATCTATCCGAACCATGAGGCCATTGACTTCTATCATCACTACAAAGAAGATATTGCACTGCTCGCTGAGATGGGCTTTAAGTGCTTCCGCACGAGCATTGCCTGGACGCGCATCTTCCCGAACGGCGACGAGACGGAGCCGAATGAAGAGGGCCTGAAGTTCTACGACGACCTCTTCGATACGATGCATGCTTACGGCATGGAGCCGGTCATCACGCTCTCACACTTTGAGATGCCGTACCATCTCGTCACGGCGTACGGCGGCTGGCGCAACCGCAAGCTCGTCGACTTCTTCGTCCGCTTTGCCGTCACGGTCTTTAAGCGCTACAGGGACAAGGTCAAGTACTGGATGACCTTCAATGAAATCAACAACCAGCGCGATGTCGACACGCCGTTCACAGCCTTCACGAATTCCGGCGTGCTCTATCAGCCGGGGGAGAATCGTCATGAAGTCCTCTATCAGGTCGCGCACCACGAGTTCCTCGCTTCGGCAAAGGCTGTCATCGAGGGGCACAAGATCAATCCGGATTTCCAGATTGGCTGCATGATGGCGATGTCACCCGTCTATCCCGAGACGTGCAAGCCAATGGACCAGATCGCGGCACTCAAGGAAATGGACAAGACGTTTTACTTCGCGGACGTCCAGTGCCGCGGCCATTATCCCGCATACATCCTCAAGGAGTGGGAGAACAAGGGCTACGAGATTAAGATGGAACCGGGCGATCTCGCTATCCTCGAACAGGGATGTGTCGATTACTTCGCCCTCTCTTACTACATGAGCTTCGTTCGCACCTACGATAAGGAGACGGATTCCTTCAAGGAAGTCCCGAACCCGTTCGTCAAGGCTTCGGATTGGGGCTGGCAGATTGACCCGGTAGGCATGCGCTACATGCTCGACGTGCTCGCCGAGCGCTACGAACTGCCGATGATGATCGTTGAGAATGGCATCGGCCTGCACGAACAGCCGGATGAGACGGGCGTCGTGCAAGACGATGCCCGCATCGAATACTTTGCCGCGCATATCGCCGAGATGAAGAAGGCCATCGAGCTCGACGGCGTGACACTCATGGGCTACTGCCCGTGGGGGCCCATCGATCTCGTCTCAGCCAGCACGGGCGAGATGGAGAAGCGCTATGGCTTCATCTACGTCGACAAGAACAACAAGGGCGAGGGCACGCTTGCGCGCAAGCCCAAGAAGTCCTTCTATTGGTACAAGAAGGTCATCGCCTCGAATGGTGAAGATCTCTCAAATTGATCTTCATCATCGCATCATGAATGATGCGGAACGAGAAATGAGAAATAAGTAATGATCAAGGGAAAAGCATTCAGGAGGAATAGATATGGATATCCGCAAGAAAGCAATTGCTGCCGCTGTGCTCCTGGCCTGCGCAGCACCGCTCTCTGTCTCGATGGACTTTGCTGCACCGGCGACGGCCTACGCGACGCCGGCGACGGAAACGCAGGCAAGTGATGCCTTTGCTGTTGACTTCAAGAAAGGCCAGCCCCCCATCTTCGAGCCGTCTGACGGTTGGACGAACGGCGATCCCTTCAACGTATTCTGGCACAAGGACAACGTCACCTTCGAAGATGGAGCGATGCAGCTGACGATTGACTACGATTCCTCGCAGGACAAGGTACCGTATTCGGGCGGCGAGTTCCGCAGCAAGAAGACGTACGGCTACGGCCGCTACGAGGTCAGCATGAAGGCCATCAAGAATGACGGCTGCGTCTCCTCGTTCTTCACCTACACGGGCCCGTACGACGGCGATCCGTGGGATGAGATCGACTTCGAGGTCCTCGGCAAGGATACCTCCAAGGTCCAGCTCAACTACTTCCGCAATGGCGTCGGCGGCCACGAGAAGATGATCGACCTCGGCTTCGATGCGTCGGATGACTTCCACACGTACGCCTTTGAATGGCATAAGGACAAGATCATCTGGTATGTCGATGGCAAGGAAGTCTTCCGCCGCGAGGGGGCAAATCTGCCGTGCACGAAGGGCAAGATCATGATGAATGCATGGTGCGGCAAGGGTGTTGACACATGGCTGAAGCCGTTCAATGACGAGAACCTCCCGCTGACGGCTGAGTATCAGTGGGTCAAGTACACGCCGTTTGCGGAATGAGGTGACAGCGATGATGGTGAGCAGGAAACTCCGCTGGCTCGTGCTCAGCGGAATCCTTCTCGGCACTTGCGGCCTCCCAGGATTCAGCGAGGCCGCCGATGCCGGCATGCACGTCGATCAGGTCGGCTACCTGAATGGCTACAGCAAGACGGCCATGGTCACCGATACGGGCGACACGGATTTCTCGCTCGTCGATGCGAAGACGGGCCAGACGGTCTACGAGGGCAAGCTCTCCGCTGCCAAGAAGGACGCGATGTCAGAAGAGACGCTGCGCAAAGCGGACTTCAGTTCCTTCAACAAGGAGGGTACCTACAAGCTGCGCGTCGGCTCGCGCGAGTCGTACGACTTCGAGATCGGCGACAATGTCTACGCCGTGCCGGCCGTCGAGACGTGGCGCTCGTACACGCTCTCGCGCAGCAATACGCCGATCGACGACCCTGTGACGGGCCTCAAGGTCAAAGAGGGCCATGCGCAGGACCGCCAGGCACAGGTCTACTTCACGGACAAGCTCAACAAGAAGGGTGACCGCCTCGATGTCAGCGGCGGCTGGTATGATGCCGGCGACTACGGCAAGTACGTGACGACGGCTGCCATCAGCAGCGCAGAGCTCCTGCTGGCCTATGAAGCAAACCCCTCGCACTTCACGCGCGGGCAGCTCTTCTTCCCGAAGGGCACGCAGGAAGAGACAAAGCTTCCCGATGCGCTCCAGGAAGTCCAGTTCGAACTCGACTGGATGCGCAAGATGCAGCGCAAGGACGGCAGCATGTTCCACAAGGTTGCAGGCCTGGCGTGGCCGGGCTTTGACAAGTCGCCGGACACTGACACGCAGGAGCGCTACATCTTCGGCAGCTGCACGTCGAGCGCTGCGATGAGCGGCGCCAGCTTTGCCATCGCCTCGCGCATCTACGCGCCGTTTGACAAGGCGTATGGCGAGACAATGCGCAAGAGCGCAGAGCGCATCTGGGGCTACCTCGCCAAGACGAAGAACCCCATCTACCGCGTCGACGAAGGCCAGGAGAGTGGCTCGGGCCCGTACAACAAGAGCACGGACATCGAGGAGCGCATCTGGCTCGCCGCAGAGCTCTTCCGCACGACGGGCGACAAGAAGTACGAGAAGTACCTCCAGTCCGTCGCGGACCGCTTCACGCAGAAGCCGAGCTTCTTCACCTGGGACAACACGCTGGCACTCGGCCAGTTCGCTTACCTCAAGGCGCAGAATGCCAACCCTGCCCTACAGGCAAAGGTCAAGGCCGCCTTTCTCGGCTACGCCGATGACATCACCAGGAAGATCGAGTCCGACGGCTTTGGCTGTGCGCTCGCAAAGGACGAGTACACCTGGGCCAGCACAAAGAACGCGCTGACGCAGGGTGACATCCTGCTCATGGCCAACCAGATCCAGCCGAACGCGGCTTACGTAGAGGGCGCTCTCTCCCAGCTCCACTACCTCTTCGGCCGCAATTCGCTCGACAAGAGCTTCGCGACCGGTATGGGCGACAATCCACCGGAGCATCCGCACAACCGCATCCACGAGAGCACGGGTGCCTATGTCCCCGGACTCATCGTCGGCGGTCCGAATGCAGTCGCGGGCGGCGACCCCGACCAGACGGCCTACCTCAAGAGTGGCCATATCCCCGTGGCCAAGTCGTACCTCGATGTACTGACATCGTGGTCGACAAATGAGTACGCCATCGACTACACGGGCACCGCAGCCTATGCACTCTCGTACTTCGCCAAGCCGAAGGCGATGAGCACCGATATGCTGAAGCTCAAGCGCAGCTATCCTCCTGTTACGCAGAAAAGAGAATCATGATCCCCAATGAGACTTTTTTCCATAAAATTTCCCTTTACAGTAACTCCCTTTGATTGATGGTGAAAACCACAGGATTGCCTTTCCGAATCCCCTCGGAAGGGCTTTTTCCTGTCTTTTGGCGGTTTCTGTGGTTTTGAGTTGACGCAGGCACGTTAATTTGGTAGTCTAATCTAGAGAAACAATCAAGACACATGCGCGTTGCATGAGAACGAGAGGTGTAATCTATGTTTGGTGGAATGGGCAACATGGGCAATATGGCCGGCATGATGAAAAAAGTCCAGAAAATGCAGAACGAGATGAAGAAAATGCAGGACGAGCTCAAGCGCAAGACTGTGGATGTCACGGCTGGCGGCGGTGCTGTCAAGATCGTCATGAACGGCGAGAAGCAGGTTCAGTCCCTGACGATTGACCCGGCTGCTGTCGACCCGGAAGACGTCGAGATGCTGCAGGATCTCATCTCGGCTGCCTTCAATGAGGCGACGAAGAAAGTCGACGAGATGATGGCATCGGAGATGGGCAAGCTGACGAGCGGACTCGGCCTGCCGCCGGGACTCCTTTAATGCAGTACATTGCACCCTTGGCAAACTTAATCGAGCACTTTCGCGCACTGCCGGGCATTGGCCAAAAGACGGCAGTGCGTCTTGCTTATCACGTGCTCGACATGGACCCTGCACAGGCGAGGGCACTGGCCTCTGCCATCATCGATGCCAAGGAGAAGATCGGCTACTGCAATACCTGCTTCAACCTCAGTGACCAGAATCCCTGCGCCATCTGCGCGTCGGATGAGCGCGACCACTCTGTCATCTGCGTCGTCGAGCAGCCGCAGGACGTCGCGGCGATGGAGCGCATGCGCGACTACCAGGGCGTCTATCACGTCCTGCACGGCGCACTGTCGCCGTTAGAGGGCGTCGGCCCGTCGGACATCCGCATCAAGGAACTCCTCGGGCGCCTGCAGGACGATACGGTCAAGGAAGTCATCATGGCGACGAACCCGAATGTCGAGGGGGAGGCGACGGCCATGTACATTGCCAAGCTCTTGAAGCCGCTCGGCATCAAGGTCACGCGCATCGCACACGGCCTGCCAATCGGCGGCGACTTGGAGTACGCCGATGAGGTCACGCTTGCGAAAGCCATGGAGAATCGGAGGGAAATCTGATGTTTGAGTTCATAACGGCATTCGCCATCGGACTGGTGGTCCTCTGCCTCGTCGGCAAGGTCGTTTCCTTGCCACTCCATCTCGTCTGGAAGCTGATCACGAACAGCATCGTTGGCGCCATCCTGCTCTGGTTCGTCAAGCTCGTGGCCGTCAAGGTGCAGATCACCTTCCTGAGCGCGCTCGTCGCCGGCTTCTTCGGCGTGCCGGGCGTCATTGCCGTGCTGCTCTACACGTATCTTTGATGCGGATAGAGATGGCAGGATAACAGGAATCCGGGTGTCAGCATCTTTTTGAACTTTTTTCAAAAAAGCTGTTGACAACTCGGCCACTATCCTGTAATATAGTACAAGTCGCTGAGCGATACGGCCGAAGCAAAAAGCCCAGAAGCCTTGACTGGCAAGGGATTTGCAGGAAGCCAAAAGAACTTGAAAAAAGAAAGAAAAAACTTCTTGACAAGCTCCGCTCGATGCGATAAGATATAAAAGTCGCTT
>OGYL01000895.1_pt1 | contig 23824 bp, 24 predicted proteins | sample 1576541 | NCBI WGS metagenome assembly OGYL01 (sample SAMEA3541551, study PRJEB24748) | human gut metagenome | biome: human gut; feature: human-associated habitat; material: faeces | place: China | collected 2012 | reverse complement strand
CGCCGGCAGAGGCCATGATGGTCGTGTCGGAGATGGGGGAGCAGTGGTCGCCGCACACGGCGCCCGCGCAGCAGGCGGAAATACCGATGTAGAGCAGCGCGCTGTCGCTGGGGAAGATGGCTGTGACAATGGGGATCAGGATGCCGAACGTGCCCCAGGACGTGCCGGAGGCAAAGGCCAGCACGCACGCGACAAGGAAGATGACGGCGGGCAGCATATTGTAAAGGCCCTCAGAGGCAGCGTACATCAGATCGTGCACATAGTCTGCGGCACCCAGCGCGTTGAGCGTGGTCTTGAGGGAGACGGCCAGTGTCAGGATGATGATCGGGGAGATCATGGCCTGGAAGCCCTTGGGGATGCAGCCCATAGCCTCGCGGAAGCCGACGACGCGGCGGGCGACGAGGTAGATGACCGTGAGCACCAGCGCGATGATGCCGCCCCAGGGGAGGCCGACGAACGCGTCCGTGTTGCCGAACGCACCGATGAAGTCGCCGGCGTAATCGGTGCAGCCGGACGTGTCAGCGCCGAAGAAGCCGCCGACGTAGAGCATGCCGATGGTGCAGAGGATGATGAGCATAATGACGGGAATGACAAGGTCGATGACGCGGCCCTTGGGGTTGGCGTTCTCCTCGGTGCTGCCGGCGCTGCCGGAGAGGTCACCCGTATTGCGGGCGCGCTCTTCAAAGCCGCGCATCGGGCCGTAGTCGAACTTGAGCAGCGTGAGCGTGATGATGAAGACGAATGTCAGAAGGGAATAGAAGTTATAGGGAATGGCGCGGATGAAGAGCTGGATGCCGGAAATGCCGGTGTCGAGGTCTTCAGCCGTGGAGGACACGGCGGCCGCCCAGGACGAGATCGGCGCGATCATGCACACGGGAGCGGCAGTGGCGTCGATGAGGTAGGCGAGCTTGGGACGAGAGATCTGGTGGCGGTCGGTCACCGGACGCATGACCGAGCCCACGGTCAGGCAGTTGAAGTAGTCGTCGATGAAAATGAGGATGCCGAGGATGAACGTCGCAAGCTGCGCGCCCACGCGGGTGTGGATGTTCTTTTCCGCCCAGCGGCCAAAGGCCGCGCTGCCGCCCGCTAAGTTGACAAGCGCCACGATGATGCCGAGCAGGACGAGGAAGAGAAAGATGCCCGCGTTGTCTGCGATCGCGGCGATGATGCCATCGTTGACGATCATGTCGATCGTGGCGACGGGGGCAAAGTCGCAGGCGAAGAGCGCGCCGATCACGACGCCGATAAAGAGAGACGAGTACGCCTCCTTGGTGATCAGCGCCAGCGTGATGGCGATGATGGGGGGCACGAGCGCCCAGAAGGTTCCGACAAATTGCATGATGTTTCTCCTTTCCTGTGCTACAAAACACAGAGCAAAAAAATTAAGCCATGATTTCCATCATGACTTAACACAAAAACATCAAACAACCGATGTAAAACACATCAAGGCTCGTGATCGCGTCAATCATGACAGCACTCCGTCCTTCCGGACGACAGTCCGCCGGGTATTTCCCGACGACCCAAGTATCGACAAAACAGGGATTTTATCGACCCTTCGGCGGCGTCCCCTTCCGCACCCCACGGTCTCCTGCCGTTTTTTTGGGGCTACTCATGTCAGCCGCGCCTCTATCAAGACTTATGAAATTGCTTGCAGTATACACCTTTTTTCGATTCTGTCAAGCAAGAAAAGCATGCTTTGCCGAAAAATGGCTGAAAATTATACGCATGAGCGTAAAACGGAAAAGTTTCGGAGCGATTTTTGTGGAAAACAGAGAGAGCTTACGCCCCGCAGTAGGCGAGCTTGAGCAGGCGGCAGAAAAGCTCGCTCCACGTGAGGTGCGGTATGCTCTCGCCCGCGAGCAGCGGGAGCGACGCGACCGGCGTGCCGTCTGCGTCGAAAATATCGAGCGTGCCGAGCGGCTCGCCCTCCTCGACGGGCGCATCAATGCTCTCGGGCAGCGAGACGGCCTGCGTCAGGCCGTTTGCACGGCCCTTTTCGAGAAGCAGGGCGTTTTCGCTTGTCAGAACGCTCTGCACCGTCTTCTGTGTGCCGAGCGTCACGGGCACGGCGGGCAGCGGAGCTTCGGGGGTGACGGTGACGAGCGAATACGCCGCAAAGCCGTAATTCAAAAGCGCTTTGGCATCGGAAAAGCGCTTGTCGCTCGTGCTGCCGCCCAGGATGACCGCGATGAGCTCCATGCCGTCCTTCTCCGCGGTCGCGCTGATGCAGTATTTGGCCGAATCGGTCGAGCCGGTCTTGAGCCCCGTCGCGCCGGGGTAAAAGCGCACGAGCTTGTTGGTGTTGACGAGCATGGATGTCCCGTCGCGCAGCGAGTCCATCCAGATCGTCGTAAAGCGGCGGATGTCGGGATGGCGCCAAAGGAGCTCGCGCGACATGAGCGCGATGTCGTAGGCCGAGGTGACATGCCCGTCCACGGGCAGCCCCGTGCAGTTGACAAAGTGCGTGTCGTTCATGCCGAGCTCTTTGGCTCGCTCGTTCATGCGCGCGACGAAAGCCTCCTCGCTGCCTGCCAAGTGCTCGCCGAGCGCGACGGCCGCGTCGTTGCCGGAGACGACGCACACGGCCTTGATGAGGTCTTCGACGCGCATCTGCTCGCCCTCTTTGAGCCAGATCTGGCTGCCGCCCATCGATGCGGCGTGCGCGCTGCCTGTGACGGTGTCGTCATACGAAAGCGCGCCGGAGTCGATGGCCTCCATGGTTAAAAGCAGTGTCATCACCTTCGTCACGCTCGCGGGCTCGCGCGGCGTGTGTTCATCCTTGGCAAAGAGCACCGTGCCGGTCTGCTTTTCCATCAAGAGAGCGGAGGGGGCGTCGAGCGTGAGCTCGTCGGCGCGCACGGGCACGCACAAAAGCAGCGCGAACAGCAGGATCATCGGGAACATTCGTTTCATGGCGGAGCTCCTTTCTTCGTTTGGCAAAGAATATGAAAGGATTTGCGCCAACATGAATATTTCGCCTTGAAATGACACGAAGAATATGATATACTCCATCTGTTCGCAGGGTTGGTATATCGGTATTACAGCGGCTTCCCAAGCTGTGAAGGCGGGTTCGACTCCCGTACCCTGCTCCAAAAAAGAGAGACACGCGCAGGCGTGTCTCTCTTTTTTGGAATCCGTGGGACATTGAAAAGCACAGGGGCAAGTGAATTGCCCCCCTGTGCAAATGCTTTTGCGGAGCAAAAGCATTTTACGGCGCAAAAGCGCCGAAGAGGACGGAGTGGGTAGGAGTGCCTGCGCCGATTGGTGGTGCGCAGCGCTGTTGCCACGGAGCGGCAATGCGCGATGGAGCGCTGCGTCGATTGAGACTGCGGGGCGCTCTTGCCCTGTCGGGCAATTCGCGATGGGGTGCAGTTCTAATGATGATGAATGCTGCGCCGATTGATAGCGCGGGGCAAAACACGATGATTATTTTTCGGCAGAGGTATCGTCTTTGGGCGACGATGGTTTGCCTTCGGCGGTCAGGATGCAGGTGAAAATGGCGTGAGCGTAGAGGATGGCGCGGATGCGGCAGGGAAATTTGCTAAAAGAAAAGAGATAAAATTCCGATAATTCTGATGATAGCTGCGTAGCCGAAGGCCAGCAGCAGGGCCTGCAGAATGAAGCGGAGACAACGGCGGAAGGTGAGCGGCTCTTCCGCGGAAAGATGGGAATCCGTAATTTTGCCTGGCAGGTTACTCATGGGCGCTCTCCTTATCATCTCTCTTTATTGGGGAAATGCTTGCTTTTAGTATACGAAGCTCTTGACTGCCGGTCAAGAGGCGGGGAGGTACTCGCTGGCGGGATGAAGATCCGTGATGTTGTAGCGCGGCAGGTGGTAGAGGGAGTCGCCGTAGCGGGCAGTGCCGTAGACGCCGGAGAGTGTGACGGCAAAGTGCTGCTGCAAAAACGGTTCGGCCCACAGCTCCATCTTGCCGAGAGGATACGTGAACGTCGTGACGTTCTGGCCGATTTCGAGTTCGATGCGTGTGATGCTCGTTTGCAGGTCGGCGGAGATGCGCGAGATGTAAGTCTCCTCGTCCTCGCCGCTTTTGCGCTCGATGCCGGGCGCATCGGGGCGGATGTGGCAGTCGTTCGTGTGCGAGGCAAACTCGACAAGGCCGCTTTTTGCCATCTCGCGGCACTCATCCCAGGTGAGAAAACCGTCCGCTCTCTCGTCGATGCGGGAAGTGATGAGCGAGATGGCCGCCTTTGCGCCGTATTCGCGCAGGATGGGAAAAGCGAGGGTATAGTTGCTCTCATATCCGTCGTCAAAGGTCAGCAGTACCGCCTTTTGCGGAAGCGGCGAGCCGTCGTCGAGCTGACCGGCAGCCAGTTCGCGCGGCAGGACTGTCGTATAGCCGTTATCGCGCAGGAAGTCGAGGTCGCGCCGCAGCGCGGAGACGGTCATGGTGTAGTCTGCCGCCTGAGACGCATTTTCCGTAAAGTTGTGGTATTCCAGCACGTAAAAGCGCCAGTCGGGCGCGGGCTTTGCGGCGTCTCCCTTTGGAGAGCGCACCGGCGCGGCAAGAGCCTCGGGCATTGCGCGGCGGTCGAAGTGCGGCGGACGCACGGGGACGGCCTGTGCGCTGTGCGCCTGCTGAAAGAGCGAAACGGCGAGGACGATGACGAGCACGCGCGCGAATAATTTCAGCAGCGACATCATGCCGTAGGAAAAAAGATTGATGCGGCGCATACGCTTCACCTCCTCTGCGCCCTTTGTCTATATTAGACGCAAAAAAAGAAGAAAAGTTTCCACGATCAGAGGAAAACTGCGGAAAAATCTTTACAGGCGAAAAAATTTGCGTTATCTTAATACAAGATCAAGAGCGCCGCCGAACGGGGGAAGCCCGGTTCGGCGGCGCTCTGCTCATCGCAACGGGCTGCCGCATCGCCAAGATGCAGGACTTCCCCGTGGCGGACATGATCCCGGCGATGGTGCTCGTGATGCCGCTGAGCGCCCTATGGACAAATTACATCGCGCCGCTTCTCTGAGCGCATGGAAAAAAGCACCGCTGCCCAAAAAGGCGGCGGTGCTTGCATTTTTGCGTTATGTAAATTATAATGGAACAGATCATTGACAACAGACGGAGGCAAACACATGAAAAAGGTCGCATTGGTCACCGGTTCGTCCCGCGGCATCGGCCGCGCGGTCGCGGCGGAGCTCGCGCGGGACGGCTATGCCGTGTGCATCAATTACTATGAACGAAAGGACAAGGCCGACGAGCTTGCCGCGCTGCTGCGCGCCGAAGGCCGCGAGGCCATCGCCGTGCAGGCGGACGTGTCAAAGCGCAGCGAGGTGAACGCCATGGTCGCGCAGTGCGAGCGCGAGCTCGGTAAGATCACGCTGCTCGTGAACAACGCAGGCGTCGCCGGTCAGGCGCTCTTTCAGGATGTGACGGACGAGATGTGGGACCGCTACTTCGGCGTGAACCTGAACGGTGCGCGCAACACCATTCAGGCGGTGCTGCCGAACATGCTGCACGAAAAGAGCGGCTGCATCGTGAACATTTCGTCGATCTGGGGCCAGCACGGCGCGTCGTGCGAGGTGACATATTCCTGCACAAAGCACGCGCTCATCGGCCTGACGCGCTCGCTCGCGATGGAGCTGGCACCGAGCGGCATCCGCGTCAACTGCGTTGCCCCCGGCGTCATCGAGACCGATATGGTCAAGGTACTGGGCGAGGAAACGCTCAAGGACCTTGCCGAGCAAACGCCGCTCGGCCGCCTCGGCAAGCCCGAGGACATCGCCGCGGCGGTCGCGTATCTCGCGTCTGACAAGGCATCGTTCGTCACGGGCCAGGTGCTCGCGGTGGACGGGGCGTTCGTGCTCTGAGTCAGCGCCCTGTGCTGCCAAAGCCCCCCTCGCCGCGCAAGGTCTCGGGAAGGGTGTCGACCTGCTCAAATTCCATCGGCAGAAACGGCAGCAGCACGAGCTGGGCGACGCGGTCACCGTGGCGCACGGTGCGCTCTTCGTTGCTGTCGTTGTGCAGGGCGACGAAGCATTCGCCGCGGTAGTCACTGTCGATGACGCCGAGGCAGTTTGCCGGACGGAGGCCCTGCTTGGAAGCTAAGCCGCTTCTGGCGACAACTGCGCCGAACGTGCCCTCCGGCAGGGCAAAGGAAAGACCGGTCGGCAGCATAGCCGTCGCGTGCGGCGGGATGATGAGCTCCTTGTCGCCGCCCAGGCAGGCGTAAAGGTCGTAGCCGGCGGCGAAAGCGGAGCCGCGCGTGGGGAGCTTTGCGCCCTCGCGCAGCAGCTTGATCGAAACGTTGGACATGGGGAAGATCCTCCTCTTTTTTGCATGCGAAACATTATAAAGCCTGTGCAAAAGAAAAGCAAGCGCGGTGCAAAAAGGGAGGATCTGGCATAAGAATAAGAATTTTCCCTTGCCAAACAGGGGGAGTTCTGCTATTATACTATGATGTAATGTTTCCGCCTGATGCAGGCGCTTACAAAACGACAACCTTTTTTGGAGGCTCGGATAGATGGCAAAAAACAACGATAAGCGGGCAGAACGCATGGCCAGAAGCAATCGCAACGTCAATCGTGCGATCACGGTGCTCATGGCCGGCGTCATTGCTGAATTTTATCTTTTGATGGTGAACAACTACTATGTCAAAGGCGGCGTCGGTCAGGTGCTCACGATGATGACTGTGCTTCAGGTCATCGATTACATCGGCTGTGCGCTGTTCGGCGCGGGCCTTGTCGTCTGGCTGATGCGCAAAAAGTGGACGCGCTTCGCGCCCGCCGCGCCGTGGCTCTTATGCATCGGCTTTTTCTTCGCCGTGTCATCGATCCTGATGCTCAAGGTCTACCCGCAGGGCACGACGATGATGTGCGTGATCGTGCCGGTCGTGATGCTCATCGGCATCGTGTTCCTGCTCTATCCGCGTGAGTTTTCCGTGCAGGCCGTGGGCCTGACGGCGTCGCTGATGGCGATGTACCTCATCCACCGCGGCAGCGGGAGCGACACGTGGGGCGGCATCGTCATCGGATGCAGCATCCTCGCGATCTGCGTGGTCGCGGTGCTTGGTGTCGCTGTTTTCAAGGCGGGCAAGAACGACGGCAAGCTTAAAAAGCTCGGCGATCTTCGTATCGTGTCGCAGGACGGCGACTACAAGCTCATTTACGCTGTGCTCGCCGTGTGCGCGCTGGCCATTGTGGCGGCGCTCGCCGTCAGCAGCATCGCCTACTACGGCCTCTGGGTGCTGGCGATTGGCACATTCCTCCTCGCGGTGTACTACACGGTGAAAATGATGTAAAGAAATCAAAAGGAAGGCGAGTCCATTTGGACTCGCCTTCCTTTTTTGCTTTTTATATGTCGCGACGTCCTTCTAAAGCCCGCATCAGCGTCGCGTCGTCGGCGAATTCGAGGTGGCCGCCGACGGGGATGCCGTAGGCGAGGCGCGTGACGCGCACGCCGAACGGCCGCAGAAGGCGGGCGAGGTACATCGCCGTCGCCTCGCCCTCGGTGTCAGGATTCGTGGCCATGATGACCTCTTCGATGTTCCCCTGCGCCACGCGGTCGAGCAGCGGCTTAATCTCCAGATCGTCAGGCCCCACATGGTTCATCGGCGAGATGACGCCGTGCAGCACGTGGTAGCGGCCGTTGTATTCGCGCGCGCGCTCGATGGCAACGACGTCGCGCGGGTCGGCGACGACGCAGATGACATGTTCATCACGCTTCGGCGACGAGCAGATAGGGCAGAGGCCGCCGTCCGTCAGATTGCGGCAGACGGGGCAGAACGTGACGGTGCGCTTGGCGTCGACGATGGCATCGGCAAATGCCTTGGCCTCCTCTTCGGGCAGGCTCAGCACGAAAAACGCGAGCCGCTGTGCGCTCTTGCTGCCGATGCCGGGCAGGCGCGCGAACTGCTCAACGAGCTTTTCGAGCGCCGCGGGAAAGTATTCCATGGACTTAACCTCTCAGCTCTTTGATCTTGGCGGGGATATCCGCGGCCTTGTAGACGGCGGAGCCCGCGACGAGCACGTTTGCGCCCGCCTCGATGCAGGTTTTGCACGTCACGGCGTCGACGCCGCCGTCGACCTCGAGCTCGCAGTCAAGGTTTCTCTCGTCGATGTAGCGGCGGATGGCGGAAACTTTCGGCATCATATCGGCCATGAACTTCTGCCCGCCAAAGCCGGGCTCGACGGTCATCACGAGCACGATGTCGCACTTGTCAAGAAACGGCAGCACGGCCTCAGCGCGGGTGTTGGGCTTCAAGACGACGCCGGCCTTTTTGCCCTTGGCGTGAATTTTGTCGAGCGCGAGGTGGATCTTCTCCGGCGTGTCGGCCTCGACATGACAGGTGACGAGGTCCGCGCCCGCGTCGCAGAACTGGTCGACATAGCGCTCAGGCTGCACGATCATCAGGTGCACGTCGATGGGCAGCGCTGTGCGCTTGCGGATGGACTGGAGCACAGGGATACCGATGCTGATATTGGGGACGAAGCAGCCGTCCATCACGTCAAAGTGGACGTAGTCGGCGGTGGCAATGGCCTCGACGCCGGTGCCGAGCTCGGCAAAGTCGGCGGAGAGGATGGACGGTGCGATCTTGACGGACATGATAAGAATCCTCCTGCGAAAATTTTCTTATTTTTTATTGTAGCAAAGCGCAGGAACAAAAGCAATGCAAAAAAATGTAAAAGACACTTGACATTTCGCTCGCGCAGTGCTATCCTCGCAGATGTAAAGCGAACTTGACTTTGGAAAACGGAGAGAAGCGATGAAAAACCACATTGAAGAGAGAAGAAAGGCGCGCGGCATGACGCAGCAGCAGTTGGCGTCGGAACTCGGCGTCTCGCGCCAGACGATCATTTCGCTCGAGAACGGGAAGTACAATCCGTCTATCCTACTGGCGCACAGCATCGCGCGGCTCTTTGGCGAGCGGATCGAGGACATTTTCATTTTTGAGGAGGAAGAGGCATGAAGGGTATGAATTTACAGGAGCAGAAAAAGTGCGGCATTCTGGTGACCGTCATCGGGCTTGTGATGTTTGCCATCGGATTTCTGCTCGGTGATGCGCATATGGACGATTTTTATAACGGCCTCGGCTGCGGCCTCTTTGTCTGCGGCGCGGTGCGGCTGCTGCGTGTTTACCGCCTGAGCCGCGACCCGGAAAAGGCGGCGGATTATGACGCGATGCTCAAGGACGAGCGCACGGTGTATGTTGCGAATAAAGCGCGCAGCGTGGCGTTTTTCATCTGCGTCTATGCCCAGCTCGCGGCGGGACTGCTGGCGCTTTTAGTGTTCAAGCAGCCAATCATCGGGCAGGTGCTGTGTCTTGTGACCTGCGCGCAGTCGCTTATTTTTTGTGGGACTTATTGGTACTACAATAAGAAGTATTGAAGGCAGCGCGGGGGGCTGCTTCTGTCCCCACAGCGTGTGGGGACGCGGCAAAGGGGGATATTCTCTTTTTCGGAAAGAGAATATCCCCCTTACACCCCCAAGAGAAAGGACGAGGGGAGTCCCCCTCGACCCCCGACATTGCCGGTCTGAGGCTTGAAGAGCTGCTCGGCCTGCGGATTGCACATCCGTAAGGCAGCAAAGCTGCCAACGGCTGCGCAACAGCGGATAGTAGGAGCAGAGGCAAATCGGTATAGCAACGCTCAACGCGGCTCCGCCGCGCGCAGGCATTTACATTCCAAAGGCAAAAGACTTGCGCAAACCTGAGACTACCAATCTAAGCCTTTCTCTTGGGGTTCCAAAGGGGGTATTCTCTTTCACGAAAGAGAATACCCCCTTTGCCTCGTGCAGCGCCGTAGGCGCTGCGATTTCATCTTATGCAAGAAAAATTGCAAACTTGTAAACCTTTATGAAATTTATAGGTTGACAATAGGCAGGCGTCATGTTATGATGAGCCCAGTTTTTTTGAGAAAAGGGAGGATTACCATGAAAAACATCAAAACAAGAGACCTGATCTACTGCGCGCTGTTCGCCGCGCTGACGGCTATCGGCGCGTTCCTGCACTTCCAGCTTTTCCAGGCGACGATCACGCTGCAATTCTTCTTCACGGCGATGGCAGGATTGCTTCTGGGCGCAAAGCTCGGCGCGCTGTCGCAGCTTCTCTACGTGGTACTCGGCCTTGTCGGCGTGCCTATTTTCGCGGCTGGCGGCGGCTTTGGCTACATCTTTAACCCCACGTTCGGTTTCCTGCTGGGCCTGATCCCCACGGCGTGGGTCATCGGCAAGATCGCGGAAAAGGATCGTTCCGTGCCGCGGCTTCTGCTCGCGTGCTTTGCAGGCCTCGCGGTGCTGTACCTTGTGGGCCTTCCCTATATCGCGTTGATCGTTAACGTCTACAAGGGCGGCAACGTGAGCGGGATGACGCTCGCCACGGCCTACATGCTGCCCTATCTCCCCGGCGACTGCCTCAAGATCGTCGTGAGTGTGATCCTCGCGCCTCGCATCCTGAAGGCCATGGAGCGCAATTCATAAAAAATTCATCAAAATGTTGCATTTGCAACTTCTATAAAACCGGTAAAATGTGGTAGACTAACGCCAGTGAAAGGCAAGCAAAACAATTCACATTTCAAGATAAACTTTATGGAGGTAGCAATTATGAAAAAGTGGCTTTGCAAGGTTTGCGGTTATATCTATGAAGGCCCCGAGGCTCCTGCGGAGTGCCCCGTGTGCCACGCCAAGAGCAACATGTTCGAAGAGGTCAAGGGTGAGCTCAAGCTCGCTGCCGAGCACGAGTTCGGCGTTTACGGCAAGACCGTGAAGAACAACCCTGACATCTCCGAAGAGGACAAGAAGTATATCTTTGACCAGCTGATGGCCAACTTCAACGGCGAGTGCAGCGAAGTCGGCATGTACCTCTGCATGGCGCGCGTTGCGCACCGCGAGGGCTATCCCGAGATCGGCCTGTATTGGGAGAAGGCCGCCTATGAAGAGGCGGAGCACGCCGCGAAGTTCGCCGAGATGCTCGGCTCCGACCTCGAGCCCAACATGAAGGCAAGCACGAAGGACAACCTCAAGTGGCGCGTCGACTGCGAGTTCGGCGCCACGAGCGGCAAGTTTGACCTCGCCCTGTGCGCGAAGAAGAACGGCCTCGACGCCATCCACGACACCGTGCACGAGATGGCCCGCGACGAGGCCCGTCACGGCCGCGCCCTCAAGGGCCTGCTTGAAAGATACTTCAAGTAAACCGAAACCGCAGCAATTCCGAGCTTATTGAGAGAGGAGCAGGGAAACCTGCTCCTCCCTCTTTTTCCCGTGACCGCCGCCGCGCTGAGCGAAGAAGATTCCCACCAAAACGGAGAGTAAAACGAATGAAGTCCAACAAAATGCTTATGAAACAAAACAACGCAGGCTTTACGCTGGTGAACGTGCTGATCGTGATCGCGGTCATCGCCATACTGAGTGTGGGCGCATACCCGGTATTCTCAACTCTGATCGAGAAAAGCTGGGAGGCGGCGGACATTTCCGGCGTGCGCTCGGCATTCGACCACGTTTCCGCGGAGGCGCTGATGGGGAATAAGACAGCCACCGTTACGGTCGATCTGAAGCAGAAGCAGGCGGATTGGCAGTCGATGGACCCTGTGAACATCCGCGGGATCATCCACTACAAGGGTGCGGACGACACGAACAACTGGAAAGGCGTTGCGTCGCCGGGCGGAAGCTGCGTCGTTTCCTACGAGGAAGCCGTCGGCGTGGTGCTCACATGGAGCGGCGAAGCGGCTCCCAAGCCCCAATATCCGTTTGACACCGACGTGAAGGACTATTTTTCGCTGCTCTACAATACCGATTTCTGGAAGGATGGCAGCCTCAAGACCCCTAATTTTGAGTTTGATTCCCGCTGCCCGGGCTCAAAATACATCCCCTCTCTTGAGAAGGAGCTTGAGAAGCTGAACAACAGCCTTTTGCAGCAGGAAAACTGCACCTGGGCATTTCTGGGAAATCCCTATGACGGTCAGGAAAGCAAGCGCTATCTCTTCTGGACCTCTCTCAACACGAATGAAGTCGGCGGCGGCGTGAACATCCCCGTGATTATTCAGACCGGTGATGGGAAATACTATGTTTCCCACACCACGACCGGAGAGCGGAAAAACCAGAGCGGCACATATATTGCGGTCTCAAAGCACCTCTACAACGACCAGCAGTACAAGTCGGTCTTGAAGGCGGGAGAAAAATACGACTCCCTGACGGCCGCCTATGTCGCATATTTGCTCGCGCTTGAGGAATACGAAAAGAGCGCCCTCGATTCAAACTGACCGGCCGTGCACCCAAAAGGAAAGGCGGATAAGAATGAACGTGATGATGACGGGACGGAGACGCTGCGCGCTCGCGCTTCTGCTTGCCGCCCTCGTACTGAGCGGCTGCGGCAAAAAGGACGCGCCCGACGCGCCCGAGCAGACGGCGCAGACGGCGGCGTACAGCAACCTCAGCGACGAAGCGTCTAAGGAGCTGCTTTCAGAGCTTTTCGTGGACGCGGGGATCGCAGCGGAGCGGGCGGACAAATTCTTTGCCTGCCTTGACCAGTTCAACAGCAGCGTCAAAGCGGAATGGCTGACGGACGGCTTTGAAACGGCAGCCCCCACGGAGACAAAGTACGACCCCTATGAGATGCAGGAAATGTGGATGGAGCGGCAGGGGGACTTCCCCGGCTACAACTGCCGCATCACGGCGTATGAGCTCATGGGAGATCGCATCACCGCCGGCGAAGATCAGCCGGACACCAACGGGGAAGACTGGCTCTTCATGGACCTTGAAACGCTCAAACGCGACCCGGACGCGCTCTGCGGAAAGAGCGCGGCAGACTTCTGCGCCCTGTTCGCGCCGGTGGAGGCGGCGGACTCAACGGACTCTTCCGTGCAGGCGGAGACCCTGCGCAAGGGCTGGGCGGCGCGCGGCGTCACCTTCTCAGACGGCGGGTGCAGCATGATCTCTGTCGTCTTCCACGACCGTTTTTCCGAAACGGAGAATACGCTCTTCATCGGACACGTCGGCGTGCTCCTTCCCGCCGGGGACGATGGGCTTTATTTTGTCGAAAAGGTCGCCTTTCAGGAGCCGTACCGCCTGACGAAGTTTGAAAGCCGCGCCGCGCTCAAAAGCTATCTCATGGCAAAGTACGACACCGGCTGGGGACAGGATACGACGCCCCCGTTCCTCATGGAAAACGACGTCCTGATGGACGGAGAAGCAGCGCAGTAAACGCATGAAAACCGCAAACGCCCGCCATTGCACCTCCGATGGGTGCGGTGGCGGGCGTTTTCCCGTCCGCGCTTTCCGGTATGCGCGCGCCGCGCGCCGCATACTCATAGGGGAGAAAAGGGGGGACGGGGCATGAGGAAAAAGGGATGCTTGCTGCTCGCGGCGCTTGCGCTGCTGCTCGCGGGCTGCGGGGAAAAGACACAGAAGAGCGCGGAGGACTTGCAGGCGCGCTATGCGCAGATGCAGGGCTATGAGGCGATCGTGGAGACCGCCGTGCCGCGCGGGGACGAGACGCTGCACTATACGCTCTCGCTCGAACATTCAAATGGGGAGACGCGGGCGGCGGTGCTCGCGCCGGAGGAGCTCACGGGCGTCGGCGCGGTGCTTGAGGGCGACAAGCTGACGCTGACGTTCGACGATCTGGTGCTGGACGTGGGCACGCTCTCGCCGCGCGTTTCGGCGCTTTCCTGCGTGCCGCTCGTGCTGCAAAACTTCCCGAAAGTGTATCTCGACAGCTCGGGTGCGGAAACACTCGGGGACGTCGAAACGCTGCGTGCCGATTTTTCGCTGACGCTCAGCGGCGAAACGCTCGCCTGCTCGCTCTGGCTCGATGCCTCCGGCGCGCCGGTGTACGCCGAGATCGCGGAAAATGACAAAATTATTGCCGCGGCGGAGTTTACGAATTTCATTTTTGGTGATATACTATCGCCGGACGCAGCGCAATAGCGCGCGTCGAAACTGAAAGCAAAAGGGTGGAAGCGTCTATGGAAAGCACGCTCAAGAGGACCTGGGCGGAGATCGACCTTGACCATCTGACCCATAATTTCGAGGTCATCCGCCGCCGCGTCGGCGATAAGGTGAAGCTGCTCGGCGTCGTCAAGGCAGACGGCTATGGCCACGGCGCGGTGGAGATCGCCAAGCGGCTCGAGCAGCTCGGCGCGGGATACCTCGCCGTGTCGAACATCGACGAATGCGAGGAGCTGCGCGACAGCGGCGTGACGCTGCCGATCTTAATGCTGGGCTTCACGCCCGCGGATCAGACGGCGCGCATTTTGCAGCTGCACATGACGCAGGCGGTGCAGAGCTACGACATCGCAAAGGAATTTTCCGACCGCGCCATCGCGCTGGGCGGGAAGATGACCGTGCACGTCAAGCTCGACACCGGCATGGGCCGCCTCGGCTTTTCGTGCGACGAGGCGCACTTTGACGCGAGCCTGCGCGACATTCTGCGTGTGCTCGAACTGCCGGGACTCGACATCGAGGGAGTGTTCACGCACTTCAGCGTATCGGACGAGGACACGGCGGAGAGCGTCGAATTTACGAAATTGCAGCATGAGCGCTTCGCGCGCATGATCGAAAAGGTGGAGACGCAAAGCGGCTTCCGCTTCCAGCTCCACCACTGCTGCAATGCCGGCGGCATTGCAAGCTACCCCGAATGGGCGTGGGATATGGTGCGCTGCGGCATCATCCTCTACGGCTCGGGCGACTTGGCCGAAAAGATGGGCATGCAGCCCGTCATGTCGCTCAAAACGCGCGTGGCGACGATCAAGGACTTCGCTGCGGGCGAGCCCATCAGCTACGGGCGCACATACTTTACGCAGCGGCCCAGCCGCATTGCGGTCCTGCCCATCGGCTACGCCGACGGCCTGCACCGCGCGCTCTCGAATCAGATCGAAGTGCTCACGCCCTATGGCCGCGCCAAGCAGGTCGGGCGCATCTGCATGGACATGTGCATGATCGACGTGACCGACCTCCTGCAGGTGAAGTCCGGCGACGAGGTCGAGATCTTCGGCGAGCACATCCTCTGCGCGGACGATGCTGCGCTCTGCGATACCATCCCCTATGAGCTGATGTGCGCGGTCAGCAAGCGTGTGCCGCGCGTCTATCGCTTAAACGGCGTGTCCGTCGACAAGAATTTGCAGCCGCTTTAAGAAAAGCACGCGGCATCTGTCCTCAGCATACGATGGACTGGGGGCAGAAAGACGGGGAAAGTTGCGAGCCCCCGTATAAATTCCGCCCCCGCGTGGGAGAATGAAATTGGCCCCTGACAAAGGCAAGGGTACTTTCTTCCGCTCGGAGTGTGAATAGCTAAGTGGATATCAATGTGAAACGCGGCGATATTTATTACGCCGATCTCTCGCCCGTGGTCGGAAGCGAACAGGGCGGCGTGCGTCCGGTGCTCATCGTGCAGAACGACACCGGCAACCGCTACAGCCCCACGGTGATCGCGGCGGCCATCACCTCGCAGACGAACAAGGCGAAGCTGCCGACGCATATCGCGCTCTCCGCGCCGGACTACGGCTTGCCGCGCGACAGCGTGGTGCTGCTCGAGCAGATCCGCACGCTCGACAAGCGGCGCCTGCGCGAGCGCATGGGGCGCGTGGACGGCGAGCTGATGGAGCGCATCGACGCAGCCATCGCCGTGAGCTTCGGCTTACAGAACACACAGTTGGTCTAACCCCTCCGGCGCGTACGGAAAGAGTGCGCGCCGGGGAGAAAATGAGGAATACAGCATGAAAAAGAGAAACAACGCCTTTGCCCGTCTGGTGGGACTGCTTCTGGTGAGCGCGACGGTGCTGACGCTGACCGTCGCCGCGACCGGCGGCGCGGGCACGAGCAGCGACCCGCTCGTGACGCTGAGCTACTTAAACGAAAAATTCCTGCCGCAGATCCTTTCCGAGGTGGACAAGAAGACCGCCTCTCGCGAACAGACGCTCTCGAGTAAGCTCACCGAGCAGGTGAAGAGCGAGACGCAGGCCTTCGAGCAGAAGTACGGCGCGTCAAGCGGAAACGCCTCCGGCGGCATGGCGGCGAGTTTTACGGTCGTCACGCTGAATCAGGGGCAGATCCTGTACATGGGCGTCGGCTGCGAGGCGATGCTGCGCACCGGCAGCGGCGTGTGCGTAGCGGCGAGCACCCCGGGCCTCATCGACGAGACGTCGGGCGCGGCGCTTGCGGGCGGCCTTGCCTTGCAGAAGAATCACCTTTACATGGCGACGGTCGACAGCCGCGGCGTGCAGGCGAGCGCGAACAGCACAAAGCTGCTCGTACGCGGCAATTACAGCGTGCAGTAAAATCCCTACATAAAGAAAAGAGCTTGTGCATAGAAATAGCACAGGCTCTTTATTTTGTGCCGACAGGAGGGGAGAGCGGTGGGGGACTGGAAAGCATTGCCGCGCGGCTCGTTTTTCCGTTCGGCGCGGCTCGACTGTGCACTCTCACTGTTATCCGGCGCGATGGTACGCGAGGAGAAAAGCGGAAAACTGTTGGCGCTGCCGTACAGAGAGAGCGCGCCGTTCCCGCTGGCGGAGCTCTTCTGCCTTGCCCGCATCGGGACGGTCGGCGGGAGAAAGTGTGTGATCTATCGCGTGAATGAGAAAAATTCGCCCATCCTGTGAAAAAATGCAAATTATGTCTACCATCCCGAAAGAAAGTATGCTATACTCTCTCTGACTAAGATGAGAAAAGAGGTTCTGCACGATGAAATGTCCCTATTGCGGATACAAAGAGAGCAAGGTCATTGATTCCCGCCCTGCCGAAGAGGGCAGCAGCATCCGCCGCCGGCGCGAGTGCCTCTCGTGTGCCAAGCGCTTCACCACCTATGAGACGGTGGAGAGCCTGCCGATGGTCGTCATCAAAAAGGACGGCAGCCGCCAGAGCTTTGACAAGCGCAAGGTCTTGAACGGCATGATCCGCGCGTGCGAAAAGCGCCCCGTTCCCTTTGAGGTGCTCGAGCAGAAGGCGGACGAGATCGAGCAGACGCTGCAGAACTCTCTCGAGCGCGAGGTCAGCACCGAGTACATCGGCGAGCTCGTCATGGACAAGCTGCGCGCCGTGGACGAGGTGGCCTACGTGCGCTTTGCCTCGGTCTACCGCCAGTTCAAGGACATCGACACGTTTATGAAGGAACTCAACAAGCTGCTCGAGGGCAAGTGAGCTATAAAATGTTCTGAATCGAAATTTCCTGCATTTCCGACAGCACCAAAAGCTGCGATTTGAGCTCCGCGACACACGCGCGAAATTCGCCCTCGTCCTGCTCGAAGGCGAAGCTGTCCGCGCGGGCAAGCAGGGATTCGACCTCGTTGAGCTCGTCGTGCTGCAAAGTGATGTGGAAATATGTCGCGTGCGCGTCCCAGCTTTCGTGAAGCGCGGAGAGATCATCGCGCACGCTGTCCCAGTTCTCCGCCTGCGCGGTGTCCTGCAATTTGTCGAGTTCCGCGCACCAGTCTGTGACAAGACCGTCGGCGACGGCGGCATTCAAGAGCGCCGCGCCAAAGAGCGCGAGCAGCAGGCAGAACGGGATCCAGAAAAATCGCTTCATTTGGCACTGTCCTTTCCGATGCACAGAATTTTGCCCGCGCCGTCGAGCGAGAGCAGAAAAATCTCCGACGGGGCGTGGTAGCCCTGCGCGCGCACGGTTTTGTCGAGCCACGCGGCATCCAGACCCGCGAGCGAAAGGTTTTCGCCCATCACCCGCCCGTCGTTGATGAAGATGTGCGGGAGGAAGGTGTCGTCCTTGACGGGCTTTCCCAGCTGTTTAGGCGTTGCGGGCTGCTCGTCGGGATAGAGGAGGACAGAGAGCTGCCCGTCGGTTTCGAGCACTGCGTATTTGACGCTTGTGAGGTCCGTCACGCCCTGAGAGCGGAGTTCCTCGATGAGCTCGTCGAGCGTGAAGCGGTTGTGGCGCATTGCGTCCTGCTGCACCTTGCCATCTAAAATGAGCGCCGTCGGGCTGCCGCAGATCAGCCGCCGCAGGCGGATGGAGCGCACGCTCCCCCACGAGAGCAGCATCGAGAGCAGCAAGAGCGTCACGATCGGGATGACGCCGTTTAAAAGCGGGATGCCGAAATCCTGCATCGGCACGGCGGCAAGGTCCGAAATGAGCAGCGTGAGCACGAGCTCGATGGGCTCGAGCTCGCCGATCTGCCGTTTGCCGAGAAGGCGCAGCCCGACCATGATGAGAAAATAGAGCACGATCGTGCGGATAAAAGCAGTAGCCATAGTCATCCTCCCTTTTTGGGAGTTTGCCCCGCGGAGGGGCGAAATAACCGCTTTCATCCGGAGAAGTCCGGTTTGAAATATATTAAAAAACGCAGAAGTGAAAGGAGCTATGGAGTTTCTCCATCATAAGCGCCAGCGCCCGCCTTTGGCGGGACGACGAGGTGGGAAGAGGATCGAAATTTCGGCGGATGCTTCCCCGTGCCCGTGGGCGCGCACACAGCCGGCAAACATGCGGGCGACCGCAGAACAAAGGGGCTGTGACCACGGGAAAAGCGACAAATGACTGCGCATTTGTCCTTTTGAAGAAGCGGCTTTGCGCCGCAAAGGGGTATTTTGCCCATTTTTCAAAAATCATCAAAAGGAGAATGTTATCATATGTGCGGAATCGTTGGATTCATTGGTCAGGAGCAGGCGGCCCCCATCCTGCTGGACGGGCTCGCGCATCTGGAATACCGCGGGTATGACTCCGCGGGCGTGGCCGTCATCTCGGCGCAGGGAAAGCTGCAGGTCGAAAAAGCGGTGGGCCGGCTCAAGGTCCTCAGCGAACAGATCCACGGCGGCGCGGATCTCGAGGGCTGCATCGGCCTTGGTCACACCCGCTGGGCGACGCACGGCGCGCCGAACATCATCAACTCTCACCCCCACGTGAGCGAAAACGGCAAGTTCGCCGTCATCCACAACGGCATCATCGAAAACTACGTCGAGATCAAGGAATTTCTGATCGGTCAGGGCATCCGGTTCAAGTCCGAGACCGATACTGAGGTCGTGGCGCAGCTGCTTGAATTCTACTACAACGAGTGCCACGACTTTTTAGAGGCCGTGGGCCGCGTGCTGCGCCGCATCGAGGGTGCCTACGCCCTCGGTATGCTCTGCGCCGACTGCCCGGACCGCATCATCGCCGCGCGCAAGGACGCGCCGCTGCTGCTCGGCTACGGCAAGGGCTGCAACTTCCTCGCCTCCGACGTGACGGCCATCATCAAGCACACGCGCGACGTCGCCTACATGGAAGACGGCGAGGTCGCCGTGCTGACGCGCGAGGGCATCGAGGTCTACGACGCGCTGGAGCAGAAGGTCGAAAAGAAGCACTTTACCATCGACTGGGAGGTCTCCGCCGCGGAAAAGGGCGGCTACCAGCACTTCATGCTCAAGGAGATCATGGAGCAGCCCGAGGCGCTGCGCCGCGCGATCTCTCCGCGCATCAAGGACGGCAGGGTCATCTTCGACGATCTCAAGCTCCCCGTCGAGAAAATGCGCGAATTTACCCGCATTTTCATCGTGGCCTGCGGCTCTTCGTATCATGTCGGCATGATCGGCAAGTACAATCTCGAGCATCTGCTGCGCCGCAATGTCGAGGTCGTGCTCGCGTCCGAATTCCGCTACAGCGACCCCATCGTGGACGATAAGTCGCTCGTCATTGTGATCTCCCAGTCGGGCGAAACGCTCGATACCATGGCTGCGCTGCGCGAGGCGAAAAAGCGCGGCGGCTACATCCTCTCCATCGTCAACGTGGTCGGCTCGTCCATCGCGCGTGAGTCGGATGACGTGCTCTACACCTGGGCGGGCCCCGAGATCGCCGTCGCGACGACAAAGGCCTACTCCACGCAGCTCGCAGTGCTCGACATGATCGGCCTTGCGTTTGGCGAGGCGCTCGGCACGGTGAAAAAGGAGGAGTACGACGAGGCGGTCGCAGAGCTTCAGAAGCTGCCGGAGAAGATGGAGCAGTTCCTCGCGAGCGAGAGCTGCGAGGCCATCCCCAAGTACGCTTCCCAGTATTTCAACCACAATTCTGTCTTCTTCATCGGACGCAACCTCGACTATGCGCTCGGACTCGAGGGCTCGCTCAAGCTCAAGGAGATCAGCTACATCCATTCCGAGGCCTACGCCTCCGGCGAGCTCAAGCACGGCACGATCTCGCTCATCGAGGACGGCACGCTCGTTATCGCGCTCGGCACCTACGCCCCGCTTTTCGACAAGGCCATGAGCAACGTGGTCGAGGTCAAGGCCCGCGGCGCGGACGTTCTCGCGCTTGCGACCGAGAGCCATCGCGGCGAGATGGCGAAGACCGTCGAAAATGTTATCACGATCCCCGATACGGCGCAAATGCTGCTGCCGTCGCTCGGCGTTGTGCCGCTGCAGCTGTTGGCGTATTATATCGCGCTCCAGCGCGGGTGTGATATTGATAAGCCTCGCAATCTTGCGAAATCTGTCACTGTTGAATAAAAAGGGAGCACCCGAAAGGCGTGGTTCCGTAAGAAAACATTCATGTGAGAGAATCGGCGTAGTTTAGGCTACGCCGGTTTTCTTTTCTTTTTGGGCTGCTTGGGATTGCTCCCTTGCTTCCTCAAAATCAAATGCACCAATGAAGTTGTAGACGATCTCAATTTCTCTGACCTTAATGCGTGGCTCGTTCTCGTCCGGCGTGTAAACCTCGGAGATATAAATTTTATCCACAAACTCCCGGAGAATGGAAGCGTCAAGCTGCTGCATATCGGTGTACTTTCTGACCGCTGCAATGAACTGTCTGACGTTGACTTTCTGCTTCTCCTGTTCCTTGACTTCCTGCCGCAGATGTTCGACAAGATTTGTAAGGTTGGTCTGTTCCAGCTCATAGTCACGGGACAGTTTGATGAAACGCTCGTCGGAGAGCTTGCCGGAAATGTTATCCTCATACAGTCGCTTGATGATAACATCCAGCTCGGCAATCCGCTTTTGCGATTGCGCCAGAGTGTCTTTCTTTTGTGCCAGCTCCTTATCCCGTTCCCGCAGGCTTTGATCTGCGGCCCGCTGCACGAAGTCGTCCTCATACTGCGTCACATACTGAATGGCTTCTCGCAGGTTTCGCAGCACGATTTCTTCAAGGACAACGCGCCGGATAGAATGGGTCGAACATAAAGTGCGGTCTTTACGGTAAGTTGAGCAAAGGTAATATTCCTGTTCAGGTTTGAAGTGATTGGCTCTGCACAAGTACATCTTTCCGCCGCAATCCGCACAGAACAGCAGGCCGGAGAACATACCCATGTCGCCCATCTTAGTGGGACGGCGGCGGCCCTGTCGGATTTTCTGGACGATCAGAAACACGCTTTCCTCAATAATAGGTTCCTGTGTGTTCTCAAAGATCACCCAATCCGCCGGATCATTCCACAATACTTTCTTGCTCTTGAACGATTGCTTGGAAGTTTTGAAGTTGACCGTATGGCCCAAATAGTCAAGGCGTTCCAAAATATGCACTACCGTCTTTGTTGCCCATTTATAAGGGTCAGTTGGCCGTTTAGATGTTGTCGGCAAGTCGTTTTCGTAGCAGTAAGCAACAGGCGAAAGAACTTTATTTTCTTGGAGCCATTTTGCAATTTGCGTCGGCCCCATGCCGTCCATGCACAGTGCAAAAATCTTCTGAACAACGGCGGCAGCTTCTTCATCCACGATCCACCGCTTCTTGTTCTCCGGGTCTTTCTTGTACCCATAAGGCGGGATAGTGGTGAGGTGTTCGCCGGAACGTCCTTTGGATTGCCACGTTGCCCGGATTTTCTTGCTGGTGTCCTTGGCGTACATTTCATTGAATACGTTGCGGATGGCGGTAAACTCGCTGTCCCCGCGCACACTGTCCACACCGTCATTGACGGCAATAAAGTGGACGCCGTACTCTGGAAACAGCATTTCCGTATACATTCCGACTTGCAGATAGTTACGACCGAACCGGCTCATATCCTTAACGACAACGCGCTTGATCTTGCCCGCCTTGATGTCGGCAAGCATCCGCTGGAATCCGGGCCTGTTGAAGTTGGTTCCCGAATATCCGTCGTCCTCGTCGTAGTGGCGGATGGCGGTATAGCCGTGATCCCGGCAATACTTTTCCAAAATCCGCTTCTGATTGCTGATACTGTTGCTCTCGCCGTCCAGCTTATCTTCTTGGGAAAGACGCTCATAGCAGGCGGTAATGCCCTCGGCTTCCTCCTGCGGCTGGCTGTGGACATAGAATTGCAGCACTGTGTTTTGGATGGCCGTCTTGGTTTCCTCGCTCAACGGCGCGTCGTTGGATACGCGCTGAAAGGAAGTGACTGGCTGTTGGTACATTTGATTGTCAAGGTTCAAAGTAGTATCGTTATTCCGTGTCGCACGGGGGTTCCGTGCAATCACCATTTCCGGCTGTTTGCTCATAAGTTCCTCCTATTCCGCAGCCGGAAAACGAGGCATGATACAAGTATATTATACCATATCATGCCCCATCCGTCTGCTTGTAGGAAATGAAAAAATCTTTAATTTTTAAGTGGCTGCCTTGCTCAAATCGTTTTGGAGCAGCCGACGGATTTTCTTGACTGCGGTTTCTTTCGCGCCGTCTTTGACGGTCGCTTTCACAATATATCGAACGCCTCCGATCTCGTACTGACGTACAACGGGGGCGGTCTGGTTCTGACTTGTTACTGTACTCATACAGTAATCCCCCTTTCGCTTACATTGGTGTAAAACGAAATGGGCAGTACGGACGGCTGCTGGCACACAACCTGACCAACGCCATCGAGCTGCGCCGCCAGCTGGAAAATGAAGGTGCCATCTTCCACGGCTCCTCCGATACCGAGGTGATCTGCTACCTGATCACCCGCAACCGCCTGCGCATGGGCAGCATCGAGACCGCCATCAGCAAGACGATGGATGTGCTGGAGGGTGCCTACAGTCTGGTGATCATGTCGGCCACCAAGCTGATCGCCGTGCGCGACCCCCGCGGCTATCGGCCCCTGTGCATCGGCACGCTGCCCGGCGGCGGCTATGTGTTTGCCAGCGAGAGCTGTGCACTGGATGCCGCCGGTGCGGCCGCCATGTGCGCCTATGCGCTGGAGCTGGCGTGGTGCAGCGGGGCTGTGCGGCGCAATGTGCCGCTGGCGCAGCAGCGCGATGCGCTGCAAAGCTGGGCGGGAGACGTGCTGGACGCCGGCGAGCTGCTGGACATCAACGACCGTGCCCTGTACGGCGGCAGCGGCGTGACGGCGGAGCAGCGGGAGACGGCGGAGGAGGACATGACCGCCGCGCTGGAGCTGTTCCGGAGGAAATGCGGCTTTTGGAAACGACTGTATCAGCGGTGGATCCGCTGCTTGTATTGAGATAGGAGGGATGACGGTGAAAAAAAGGATAGTGTCATTCCTGCTGGCGCTGGTGATGGCGGCATCCTGCGTGCCCACCGCGCTGGCGGCAGGAGAAGGGCGCATGGCCGTGGCGGTGAGCACCGCCGAAGGCGTGGTCATCGCGCCGCAGTATGTGGACTGCGCCCAGGGGGAAACGGTGTGGCAGGTGCTCTCCCGGATGGAGGGGCACACGTTCACGCAGGGTGCGGACGGGTTCGTCACGTCCATTGACGGCGTGGTGGCAAATTACAGCCGGTTCGACAGCTCCGGCGGCTATGAGCTGGAAAAACCCGCAGCAGAGGCGGGCGCGTTCGTGTTCACGGACACGGAGATAAAGGACATGGCGGGCTACTGCGATATGGTGTGCGCCATGGCGGACTATAACGGGGCGGACGCACCGGTGCGGCGGGACGCGGAGGCGGAATACGCCGCGGCGGAGAGCCACTTCCGGATCACTGCTCCAGCGACCGGATTTTTTTCGAATACCCTTTTAGTATAGCACAAAAGCCAAAAGAATTCCAGTCCTTTTTCCGAAAGGCATGTATAAATAGC
>OGYL01000892.1_pt1 | contig 23838 bp, 15 predicted proteins | sample 1576541 | NCBI WGS metagenome assembly OGYL01 (sample SAMEA3541551, study PRJEB24748) | human gut metagenome | biome: human gut; feature: human-associated habitat; material: faeces | place: China | collected 2012 | reverse complement strand
AGGGGTCATTGTACCCTTCCATCGCTTTTATGACGCACTGGAAAACTTTCTGGATCACAGCCACAGCGGGGTGATCATCCGGGCTTATGACAACAGCTATATCAACCCGGAGAAGAAGGACAAGGATGTCTTCGCCATCAATGTCCTCAAGACACTCTTCATGATCAAATATGTGCTGGAAATTGAGGCAAACATCGACAACATCACCAGCCTGATGATTGAAAATATCGACGATGACCGGATTGAGCTGAAAGGCCGTGTGGAGGAAGCGCTGAAGGTCCTGATGCGGCAGATGCTCGTGCAAAAAAACGGCAGCATCTATGTCTTCCTGACCGATGAGGAACAGGAAGTCAACAATGAAATTGAGAAGGAAAATGTAGAAACGCCGGAGATCATCACCAAGGTCGCGGAAATGATTTTTGAGGACATTTTCCCCGGCAAACGCTACACCTATCCTGTCTTCAATGGCCGCTATGCCTTTGGCTTCAACCAGTTTGTAGATGATCGTCCATACAAAGCAAATCAAAACTATGACATCGGCCTTCGTGTCCTGACACCGTGGTACGACGGCAGCACAGAGGATGGAACCCTTCGGATGATGTCCGGTCAAAGCAGAGAAGTCCTTGTTGTACTTCCGAATGATGCAGAGTTCCTGACGGAAATTCAATCCTATTTGAAAATTGAGGGGTTCCTTCGGAAAAACACCTCCACGCAGCTTGCCAAGTATGAGACGATCAAAGAGGCAAAGCGTGTGGAAATGCGGGAGCGCAATCAAAACGCAAAGCTCTACTTGACCGAAGCGCTGAAAGAAGCAACGATCTATGTAAACGGCGATGTTGTCCGCGTGAACGGCAAGGAAGTCATCAGCCGGATCAATGAAGCCATTGGCCGTTTGGTGCAGACGGTCTATCACAAGCTGTCCTACATCGACGCGCCGATGGGCGAGGCGGAGATCCGCAAGATGCTCCATCAGAGCAACCAGCTTTCTCTTGGGCTGGAAGGTGGCACAGAGAGCAATGCTCATGCGCTGGACGATGTGCAGGGCTTTATCGCCATGAATACCCGCAATCACATGAAAACCTCCATGAAAACGGTGAAGGACCGCTTCATGAAGGCTCCTTATGGCTTTGTGGAAGATGATGTGCATTGGCTGGTGGCGCGTCTGTTCAAGCGCGGAGATCTCGCTTTCACAGTCAATGGTGCTGCGGTCAGCCTGAATAACAAGAGCGAGGAAGAGATCATCGGCTTCATCACCAAAAAAGCGTTTGCGGAAAAGCTCCTGATGGAAGAGCGTGTCCGCGTCAGCGATAAGGACAAAAAGGCTGTCCGGGATGTGATGAAGGAGACCTTCCGCGCCACTACTTCGGCGGAGGACGAAGATGCCATCATGAAGAACTTCCAGCGCTATGCGCAAAACACGATTTATGAGATCGAGCGTCTGGAAGTCCATTACGAGCAGCATCATTATCCGGGCAAGCGTGTTCTGTCCGGTGGGAAGGCTCTGATGCAGTCTGTTGTTCAGATTCAGTCTGCTTTGGACTTCTTTACGACCGTTTCCAAGAAACGGGATGACTTCTTCGACTTCGCGGAAGATTACGAGCCGATCAAGACCTTCTTTAGCGGCGAACAATCTACCATCTTCGCTCGTGCGCTGGATATGCTTGCAATCTATGATGACAGCAAGACCTATATCGTCAACGCCGAGTTGGAAGATATAGTCGCACAGATGCGCTCTATTACCCGGCAGGAAAAGCCCTATGCCAACATTCCGAAGCTGCCTGAGCTGCGTGAGCGGTTCATGTCCTGCTATGGCGAAATCTTGCAGCAGGAGTCCGCCCCTGTTCTCGATTCGATTGATCAGGCGTGGAAGCGCGTTTTAGAGGTACTTTCCACCAAGGACTACAACGACCAGAAGCGGACGGCTTACTATGAGAAGTTCCAGGAAATCCGGGATGGAGCTACCCACTGCAACAATGTCTCTACGCTGAGAAGCTTCGCAGATAAAGCAGATGCACTGAAACGACGGCTTCTTGATGAAATGGCTGATCTTGACTACAAGCGGGAAATTCAAAAGGCCGAAGAAGAAGCCCGCCGTCAGGCAGAGGAAGCCAAACAGAGCGGAAATCCTGCTCCCGAAGCAACCGTTGCCCCTGCGCCGGTGAAAATCCGCAAGACGAAAAATGTCTCCATCAAGATGATGACGGGAACGGCTTCTTGGCGTCTGGAAAGCAAAGAGGACATTGACCGCTACATGGACAGCCTTCGCAAGTCGCTGGAAGCGCAACTGGACGAAGATACGATTGTCAATGTGGAGTTTTAATGGGCAGTATTGGAGGTGCGTATGGGAAATATCACGCTGAGTTTTACTGTTCAAGGTGACAGCGAAGGATATGTCACCTTTGAATGCCCGTATTGCGGATCAGAATTTAAGCTGCAAGCAGGAGAAGTCCAAAGTGATGAAGAACCTGTTTTGGAACTGTTCTGCCCCTACTGCGGACTTGCAAAAGAGAAATCCGCATTCTGGTCAAAAGATGTTCGTGACAAAGCTCGAGCGTTGGCCGAGAACTATATGATTGAAGAGTTGAATAAAGCCTTTGGGAAAATGGCTCGTTCGATCAATCGTCAAAAGAGCATAATAAAAATGACATATAAACCGTTGAAAAAAGTGTATGTCAAAGAGTTAAAAAATGCGGACACAGCGGAAACGGAGTTCCAATGCACTTGTTGCAATCGAAGGGTTAAAGCGTTGTACTGCGCCGGAGCTTCAAAGATATTTTGTCCTTACTGCGGGGTAGACTTATGAGTGAATACAGAGAATTAAGAACTATCAGCCTCGATTTTCGAAGAATATCCAGCAATCTTCTTTCAAGTGACGATGGAGATGCAGATGTGAATCTCCATCGGCTGATGGATTATATTGAGAAGACGCCATTTATCCATGACCGTGTTCATAGCGTTGTGGATCAAGTCGAATATGATTTTCAGGCTTGTTTTCCGACTCATTCCTCTGAATGGGCAAGCACGAGCATTCCAGTAGATGAAAATTGTCACATCAAAGCAATTTATGACTACATGAGGTACATCGTGGAGACCCCAAACACGAATGTTTTAGGACAAGCCATGCAATACCTATGGAAAAAGGGCGCAACTTACACGGATATTATTCAGCGTTTTTTGGAAAACACAGTAAAACCCTTGATAAATTTCATCAACGATGAAATTTCCAAGGAGATGATCCTTCTGGAAGATGAGAAGAAGACTGCACCAATGACTCAAAACATCGGGACGGTCAATGGTCCGGTTATCCAGCAAGGCAGCGGTTCTATTACACTCAACACGAAAAACGGCGTATCAGCAACGGACTTAAACTCGCTCATCGAAAAGCTGATTTCGTCACTTCCCGCTATTACTGATACTGCCGCCGAAGAGATTGAAAGCGTTAAGGATGACTTGGAATCCTTGCAAGAACAAATCTATTCTCCTGCCCCGAAAAAGAGCCGGATGCAAAAGGCTTTGGCAGGAATAAAGAAATTTTCCAGTGAGGTTTTATCTAAAGCATCTGTTTCAATAGCAACAAGTGCCATCACCGGAGCAGACTGGACAACATTGATTCAGCAAGCCGAAATGTTCATCGACGGCTTAATGCAATAGGGAGAATCGCCATGAACAAAACAGCCATAAAAAACTTTGCAATCTGGGCGCGGAATAAGCTCATTGCGGATATTCAGTACCGCGCCGGATTGATGGGGATCACAGCGGACGGTATCAAAGACCCACTGCCGCAGTCTACCGGAACGATGGAGTTCTACGACATCGGGACATCTGAGCCGTATGCCATCAGCGGCGATGCGATCCCGCAGCGCAAGAAGCTGGTGGAGGTGATCCGCAAGAAAGAAAACGACAGCAGCTACGCCACGGCCTACAAGTACATCTTGGAAGAGGTTGCCTACACTTGGTTCAACCGGCTGATCGCCATCCGTTTCATGGAGGTCAACGACTATCTGCCTTCCCGCATCCGCGTCCTGTCCTCCGAGAGCGGCAAAATCGAACCGGATTTGGTGACAACGCCCTTTGACGCGGAGCTGGCCTTCACCCACGCTGAGGAAGAGACCGTCCTGCGCCTGAAAACCGAGAATAAGCTGGACGAGCTGTTCCGGCTACTGTTCGTCAAGCAGTGCAACGCCCTGAATGAAATCCTGCCCGCACTGTTTGAGAAGACCAGCGACTACACCGAGCTGCTGCTGAACCTCTCTGTGGTGGATCAGGAAGGTGTCGTGTACCATCTGACCCACGACATCCCGGAACAGGACTTTGACATCACCCACCTCGATGAGGACGGAAATCCGACTGGTCAGGTAGAGATCATCGGCTGGCTGTACCAGTATTACAACACCGAGCCGAAAAACGCCGCCTTTGCCAAAAACGGCAAAATCACCAAAGAGGAAATCCCCGCCGTCACCCAGCTCTTCACGCCGGACTGGATCGTCCGCTATATGGTCGAAAACAGCCTTGGCCGCATCTTCATCGACAAGCGGAAAGAACAGGGCGTTTATGCTGACGGTCGTGGCTTGGAGGAAATGAGCTGGGATGAGGTTGAGGCAAAGCGCATTTCCAATGAAGAAGAAATCGCCGGTCAGATGGGCTGGAAGTATTATCTGCCGGAAGCTGCGCAGACCAAGGAAGTGCGCCAGCAGCTCGACGAAATCCAGAAGCAGAGCGAATACAAGGATGTCCGAGACATCAAGGTTATCGACCCCTGCATGGGCAGCGGCCATATCTTGGTGTACGCTTTCGATGTGCTGATGCAGATGTACGAAAACGACGGGTACAGCCAGCGGGACGCGGCACAGTGCATCCTCGAGCACAACCTGTTCGGGCTGGACATTGACGAACGGGCGGCGCAGCTCGCCTATTTTGCGATCATGATGAAAGCTCGCCAATATGACCGGCGCATCTTCTCTCGCGGCATCCAGCCCCATATCTATGCGATTGCAGAGAGCAACGACATCGACACTTTCACACGGGACTACTTTGCGAACAACGACCCGAAGCTGAAAGCCGCGCTGGACAGCGTCATGAACGACCTGCGCGATGCGAAGGAGTACGGCTCCATCCTGACGGTTGCCCCGGTGGACTTTGCCGCCCTGTATGCTCGCATGGACGAGGTACAGAATGACATCAGCCTGTATCGGGAATCCGCTCTGAATAGCATCCTGCCGCTAATCCGCGTGGCAGAGGTGCTGGCACAGCAGTACGATGTGGTGGTGACGAATCCGCCGTATATGGGCAGCGGAAACATGGATGCAAGGCTCAGCGATTTCGTGAAAAAGCACTATCCTGATAGCAAAAGCGACCTGTTTGCCGTGTTCATTGAGCGGTGCGGGCAGATGACTGGCAAAAACTGCTATCAGGCGATGATTACTCAACACGCTTGGATGTTCCTGTCAAGCTTTGAGAAGCTGCGGTCGAAACTCCAATTGAAAGATACTGTCAACATGGCGCACCTCGGTCCGCGGGCATTCGAGGAAATCGGCGGCGAGGTGGTGCAGACCACCAGTTTTGTGCTGCGAAACAGCCATATTGCAGACTACAAGGGCACCTACTGCCGTTTGATTGAGCCGACTACTCAACAAGGCAAGGAGGATATGTTCCTTGCTGGCGAAAACCGCTACATCGCCCAGCAATCCAACTTCTCCAAAATCCCCGGTTCGCCGGTGGCGTATTGGGTGAGCAAAAACATTGAAGAAGATTTTCAGATTGGTATTCTTTTATCGAAAGTAGCATCTCCAAAACAAGGAATGGCTACTGCGGACAATGCTCGATTCGTAAGAAAATGGTATGAACCCAATATCTCTAAGATTGCATTAAATGGTTTTAATGGAGTGAAGTGGTTTCCATACAATAATGGCGGCGGTTATAGACGCTGGTATGGCTTCAATACAGATGTTGTAAATTGGGAAGATAATGGAAGCGAAATAAAGTCTTTTCCTAAAGCGTATGTGAGAAATGAAAAAGACTATTTTAAAAGTGGGATTACATGGAACGCAATAACAAGTAGTGATATATCTGTTCGCTATTTTGGTGAAGGCTACATTTTCTCTAATGCGGGCATGGCAATATTTGCAACTCAGGAGAAATTACTGTTCATTCTTGCCTTTATAAATTCTCTTGTCGCAAAAAAAATATTATCTGCAATAAGCCCAACGTTGAACTACAATGCAGGGGATATTGCAAACCTTCCGTTGTTGCTTAAGCAAGACTATATGAATAAAATTAACCGAAAAACTCAAGAATGCATTGATTTGTCCACATCTGACTGGGATTCCTACGAAACCTCATGGGACTTTAAGGGGCATCCCCTGGTCCTTGGAAGACTTCCCGAGCCAGTATGGGGAGATGTACCTGATAGAGTAGCTTTTCAAAACACTTCGATTTCTTACACTTACCAGATGTATTGGAAAAAGGCTTGCGAATATCGGTTTGAAAAATTGAAAGCCAACGAAGAAGAACTGAATCGCATCTTCATTGACATCTACGGCTTGCAGGACGAGCTGACTCCCGATGTGGCGGACAAGGATGTTACCGTCCACCGCATTTTTGACACCAAGGACGATGTGCCGGAATCCATGCAAGGCAGCAGCTATGTCCGCACCAAGCGGGAGGAGATCGTCTCCCTGCTTTCCTATGCCGTGGGTTGTATGTTTGGGCGCTACTCACTGGATAGACAGGGGCTTATTTTTGCCGGAGGAGATTTTGATTCTGTATATTGGAAATTCAAAGGACAAGCTGCTCTTAATGAACAGGGTGATCCGATTGATGGCGGGTATGCTGGAATTTCACTGGCGAATTATCACTACCCCAGATTCCATGATGCAGAAAATTGGGAAGATGCGACCTCGCTTTCTTATGAGCCGGATGCAGATGGCGTTATCCCCATCACCGACGAAGAGTATCTGGAAGACGATATTGTCTCCCGCCTGTGCGATTGGCTGAAAGCAGTCTACGGCGCAGATACACTGGAAGAAAATTTGGACTTCATCGCCGGAGCGTTGGGCGGTAAGGGCAACAGCAGCCGGGAGATCATCCGCAACTACTTCCTCAAGGACTTCTTCAAAGACCACTGCAAGACCTACCAGAAGCGCCCGATCTACTGGCTGTTTGACAGCGGCAAGCAGAACGGCTTCAAGGCGCTGATCTACCTCCATCGCTACACGCCGGACACCATCGGCAATCTCCGCGTGGACTATCTCCACAAGATGCAGCGCGTCTACGAGTCCGAAATCAACCGGATGCAGGATATGATCGACAACAGCACCAACGCCCGTGAGATTGCCGCTTCCACCAAGCGGAAGGAAAAGCTCCAAAAGCAGCTCAAAGAGTGCCGCAACTATGACGAGATGATCGCCCACCTTGCCCTGAGCCGCATCGAGCTGGACTTGGATGATGGCGTGAAGGTCAACTACGAAAAAATCCAGACCGCCAGCGACGGCAAGAAATACGCCGTTTTGGCGAAAATATAACATGAGGTGATCTTCTTGGAATTGTTTGATACGCTCAAAGAATGTGTGCGAGTCGCACAGCAAGCAGACAATGTTCCTCTTGTACGGGAATTGATAAATGCACAAACGCAAGTGCTTGATTTGGTGGATGAGAATCAGAAGCTCAGAGAACAAATTAAAAAAATGCAAGAAACAACTGACATTGCTGGAAAGATTGAGCGGCATGAAGATGCCTATATCACGCTGGCTGATGACCCTGATAAGCACATTTATTGCTCGTGTTGCTGGGACACAAAAAAGATGTTGGTACAGGGGCAAAAGACCGGTGTAGGAACATATCGCTGCCCCTCTTGCGGAACAAATGCGTACTACGACAAAGCAGCTTATGACAAACACCAGGCGGAAGCTATTGCCAGTATTGGGAACATGACGGCGCAAATAAATCGCCGCAGATGATATGTAATTCAATAGAAGGAGGTGGTCGAGATGACCGCAGAAGAGATTTTCGCCGGTGAATCCGAGAATATCGAGTTCAAGAGCGAAATTCCCGTCAAAAGCGAAAAATATATGAAGACTGTGGTGGCCTTTGCCAACGGCAAGGGCGGTAAGCTGGTCTTCGGTGTGGAGAACGGCACATGGACTGTCACCGGCTTCTCCAAAGAGGAAGTCTTTCAGAAGATGGATGCGATTACCAACGCCATTTTCGATAGCTGCGAACCCAAGATCACCCCGAACATCGCGGTACAGGAAATCGACGGGAAGGCAGTCATCGTTGTTGAAATCATCCCCGGTATGCAGCGCCCCTACTATATCAAAAGCCAAGGCATCATGGAAGGCACCTATATCCGCGTAGCAGGTACAACCCGTCATGCGGAGCGCTACCGTGTGCAGGAACTCATCATGGAAGGGACAAACCGCTCTTTCGACCAGATGGAGCGCGAGCAGACGGTATCTGAGGAAGAGATCGCGGTCTTCTGCGAGAAGATGTATCAACACGCCCTCAAGCTGGCCGAGACAGACACGGCGCGGGAGCAGATTCAAAAAGTGGGCAAAAATCAGTTGCTCTCATGGAAGCTGCTGGTGGAGCGCGACGGAGCTTACCATCCCACCAACGGGTATCTGCTGCTGAACGGCGACACGGCTGAGTTCCCCGATGCCGCCATCCAGTGCGCGGTATTCAAGGGGACTGTCCGGGATATTTTCATTACCCGTAAAGAATTTGCCGGTGCGATCTATGAGCAGATTGAGGATGCCTACAACTTTGTTTTGCAGCACATCGACCTCGGCTCCCGCATAGAAGGGATCGCCCGTCAGGATTACTATGAGCTGCCGGTCAAGACCATCCGGGAGATGATCTCGAATGCAGTCTGCCATCGCAGCTACCTGACACCGGGTAAGATACAGGTGGCACTCTTTGATGACCGGCTGGAGGTCACCTCCCCCGGTATGCTGGACAGCGAAATCACCATTGAAAAAATGAAGTCCGGCCTTTCAAAGATCCGCAACCGTGGTATCGCAGCCGCCTTTTCCTACATGAACATCGTGGAGGCATGGGGCAGCGGAATCCCGAAAATGTTCCGGGAAGCAAAGGAATATGGACTTCGTGAGCCGGAACTGATTGATATGGGCAGCGATTTCCGCATCAACCTGTATCGGAAAGACGCGGCTACCGATCAGAATGGTGTCATTGACCCCAAAGAGCGTGACACCAATGACACCAAAGTTGAACCCAATGACACCAATGAAGAAGCGATTCTGCGCATCCTCCGAACCGATCCAAAAGTAACGCAGAAAGATGTTGTAGAGATGCTGGGAATTTCCCTTGCCACTGTGAAGCGGCTCATGAATAGCCTTCAAAAAGCTGGCAAGATCAAACGCAAAGGCTCCAACCGGAGCGGGTCTTGGGTAGTCATAGACCAGAAGGAGTAAAGCGGCATGGCAGAAATGAACATCAAACAAATCATAGACCGGCTGAATGCTGAGTTTACCGGCGATATCCGTAAACTCGTCTTTTGGTACGACGATAACGGCGAGTTTGTGGAGGATATGCAGAATGTAGAGTTGGAAAACGCCAAAGTCTACTTTTTGCAGCCGGACAATCAGTTTGCCACCAAGCTCTTTCTGGAACGGCAGGACACCACCACAAACTACCTCATCTATGCCCCCTTTCCGAAACCGGATGTGCGGGACAACCATCTGGAAGATACGCTGCTCTACTCAAGGCGCTTCTTTGCCGACCGCGCTTCGCTGCTCTCGGTGGATTTGGGCATTGACGAGAAATACAAGCCCATCATCGAAAAGCACATCAAGTTCTTTGCCAACAAAGAACGGACGCAGCGATTCTATGACCTTGAGATAGAGAACTTCAACGAAGAGAACATCATCACGGGGCTTCTCTCTGCCATTTGCCGCACCCGTACTTGTTCCTTTGAAGAAGTGATCCGGGTCATGCTGACAGACGGCGAGCTTGCAGATAACAAGTTCCTGTCTGAGGTAGATAAATACGGCCTACTGGATGATTTCTGGAAGCTCTGCGAGCAGCATTTCGGCTATACCGATGTTAAGCCGACACTGGAAAAGCTGGTGGTGACCATGTTTGTCACCTACACAGCTAAATATATAGGAGGCGAGCTTCCGAAGCCGTGGAAGGTGTTCCTCTCCTATAAGGCCGGGAATATCATTGCCTTTATGGATAACCTGATGAACAATATCCTTTACCGCGGGCGCTATGATGAGCTTTCCGCTCATGTTGCCTCCGGCTTGAATGTCCAGAAGGCTTTCTCTGATTATTCGCCGGATGACTTAGTGAACTGCGATACCTTCCTTGCCGTCGATCAGATCCTCATAAAATGGATTGTGGAGCGGCTTTTGGCTGAGGATGTGGGGGCAGCACTGGACGGCCTGACCATCCCGCAAATCTGTGAAAAGCGGAGCAAGATGCACTTTGGCGAAAAAACCGGGGGCTGCTATCAGATGCTTGACAGCGCCTACCAGATCATTCAGGCGGGGAATTACCGTTGCCCGGACAGCTTCAAAGAGATTCTGCGCCAGTATCAGGAGGAAGACTTCCGGCTGGACTACGAATATCGCCGGTTCTATTCTGCTTACGATCAGCTCGAAGAAACGGCAGCTTTCGAGCCGCTGCGCGATTTGGTAGAAAACATCTACACCAACGAGTATCTGGAAGCGCTGCTTCCCAAGTGGAATGCCGCCATTCAGGAGCCGGACGCATTTATGGCACTGCCCTTGCAGAGGGACTTCTATGCCCGCAATTTGAAGAACGCCAAGGAACGCACGGTGGTCATTATCTCGGATGCCATGCGCTATGAGGTGGGCAAGGAACTGTTCCGCCGGATGCAGGATGACCCAAAATGTACAGCGAAGCTGGAAGTCCAACTCAGTGTTTTGCCATCCTATACCCGTCTCGGCATGGCAGCGTTGCTTCCACACGCAGAGCTGACGATGACGGACGATTTCAAGGTGCTGATTGATGGTATGCCTTGCGACAATCTTGCCGAGCGTGAAGCAGTTTTGCATAAGTACAGCAAGGACAGCACTTGTGTCCAGTTTGACAACATCAAATCGCTCAAGGTCGTCGAGCTGCGTAGCATCTTCACCGGCAAACAGGTCGTGTATGTGTACCACAATCAGATCGATGCTCGTGGTGACAAGCCGAATACCGAGGATGAAGTCTTTGTCGCCTGTCAGGAGGCGATTGCGGAAATAATCGACCTGATCCGCCGCATCTCTACCAGTGCGAATACATACCGGTTTATCGTCACTGCTGATCACGGATTTATCTACAAACGGGATAAAATCGCGGAGAGCGACAAGATTGAGGGAATCAAGGGAAAAACTTCCTTTATCAACCGGCGTTTTGTGGTCGCACAGGAACCCGTTTCAAAAGATGGCATCGCCAGCATGGAGATGAGCAAAGTCCTTCGCAATGATGACACCAAATGGGTGTCCTATCCCATCAGCGACGATGTATTCAAGGTGGCTGGCGGCGGGCAGAACTATGTACATGGCGGCTCATCCCCGCAGGAAATGCTTGTGCCTGTCCTCGACCTCAAGATGGAACGAGGTCACATGGAGACGCGGAGCGCGGGAATTGCGCTGGTAAGCATGGTGCGAAAAATCACCAATAAGATCACCATACTGGATTTCATTCAGTCTCAGCCGGTCAGCGATGTGGTCAAGGCTGCTTCTTATCGGTTGTTCTTTATCTCCGATGATAACGAGCGGATTTCCAATGAGAATAGCTGCATCGCGGACAGCCGGGAACAAGATGCTGCCAAACGCATCTTCCGTATGAAATTCCAGTTCAAAGACAAGAAGTACGACAAAGACAAACAGTATTTCTTTGTAATATACGATGATGCAACAGGGCTTGAGGTGTTCCGGCATCCTGTCATCATGGACATGGCATTTGCCGATGACTATGGCTTCGGCTTTTAAGGGGACCCTAAGTGACAGGAGGCGATTCAAATGGTTGATATGACAGAAAATGAGGATAGAAGAGCTGTCATCAAATCGAAATTGCGGCAAAATTTCGATGGGAAGATTGTGCGCAAGGATTTGACCAAGAAAATCAAGGAAGGCGCAAATGTGCCTGTCTATGTCCTTGAGTTCCTGCTGGGACAGTATTGCAGCTCGGATGACCCTGATATTATTGAAGAGGGCGTAGAGAATGTAAAACGCATTCTTGCGGATAATTTCGTCCGCCCTGATGAGGCGCAGAAGATTCTCTCTGTGCTTCGTCAGCGTGGCAGCTACACCGTGATCGATAAAATCACAGTGAACTTGAACATCAAGCGGGATTTCTATGAAGCAGAGTTCTCTAACCTTGGACTCAAGAATATCCCCATAGACGAAGAATATCCCGCCAAATTTGACCGTCTGCTTTGCGGCGGCATCTGGTGCATCGTGCAACTGGACTATGAGTACATGGAGGAAGATCGGAACGGAACGCCAATCAGCATCCGAAAACTCACGCCGATCCAAATGCCTCATGTGGACATTGAAGAACTGAAACAGGGGCGCAAAGCATTTACACAGGATGAATGGATGGATGTGCTGCTGCGCTCCATCGGCATGGAGCCGGACACCCTGACTTACCGTGAAAAATGGCTGCTCCTGATCCGCATGATTCCACTTGTGGAGAACAATTTCAACCTCTGTGAGCTGGGGCCGCGCAGCACCGGTAAATCCCATCTTTACAAAGAGATTTCCCCGAACAGCATTCTCGTTTCCGGCGGTCAGACAACGGTAGCCAATCTGTTTTATAACATGGGGCGCAAAACCGTTGGCCTTGTCGGTCTTTGGGACTGTGTTGCCTTTGACGAGGTTGCCGGTATCCGATTCAAGGATAAAGACGGCATCCAGATCATGAAGGACTACATGGCCTCCGGGTCCTTCGCTCGTGGAAAAGAAGAAAAAGCCGCAAGCGCGTCGATGGTCTTTGTGGGCAACATCAATCAGAGCGTGGATGTGCTGCTGAAAACATCCAGTCTCTTTGATCCCTTCCCGCCTGAGATGGGTACCGATACGGCTTTCCTTGACCGGATTCACTGTTATCTGCCCGGTTGGGAAATCCCAAAATTCCGCCCGGAGCATTTTACGGATGACTATGGCTTCATTACAGATTATTTGGCGGAGTTCATCCGGGAGCTGCGCAAGGAGCAGTACGGCGATGCGCTGGATAAGTATTTTCGCTTAGGCACCAACCTCAACCAGCGTGATACCATTGCCGTTCGGAAGATGGTCGGTGGGCTTTTGAAGCTTGTTTATCCTGACGGTGAGTTCTCCAAGGAACAGCTGGAAGAGATTTTGAAGCTTGCGTTGGAGATGCGCCGCCGCGTCAAGGAACAACTGAAAAAGTTGGGCGGCATGGAGTTCTACGATGTGAATTTCTCCTACATCGACAAAGACAGTTTTGAGGAATACTATGTGTCCGTTCCTGAGCAAGGCGGTGGTAAGCTGATTCCCGAAGGAATGTGCAATCCCGGCCAGGTCTATACAGTCTCACAGGGAAAATCCGGTATGATCGGTGTGTTCCGGTTGGAATCTCAGATGCTTCCCGGCAACGGCAAGTTTGAACGCACGGGTATTGGCTCGGAACGCGAGGCAAGAGAGGCTACAAATACTGCTTTCAACTTCCTCAAAGCAAATGCCGGACACATCAGCGGGACAATCAGCACTACGACAAAGGACTATATCGTCAATTATCAGGACTTGCAGGGCATCGGCATGACCAGTAAGCTTGCCCTTCCGACGCTGATCGCACTGGCTTCCATTGCCCTGAACAAGCCCACTGTCAGCAGCTTGGCTGTACTGGGAGAAATAAGCATCGCCGGTACGATGATCAAGGTGGATGAGCTGGCAAACGCCCTACAAGTATGCCTTGACAGCGGAGCAAAGAAAGTGTTATTGCCCATTACATCAGCCGCAGACCTTGGCACTGTCCCCTCAGAGTTGATCGGATGCTTCAATCTCATCTTCTATCAGAGCGCAGAGGACGCAGTATTCAAAGCGCTAGGCGTCGAGTAACTGAACGGTAGTTGAACTTTCTTCCGTTATTTGAGCAAGCCATATAGCTGTGATGAGACAGTAAAAAGCGCACGAAATGAGGATGAGCATGAGCTATTATTTCGGATTTAACACACCCGAAGAACAAAAGAAAAAAAGAAAGTCTGACCTAACAGCAATCGGCGAAAAAGTCACTTCATTCTTTTGGGATATTGCACCGGCCAACGGTTTTGAGATGCGAGAAGGCCAACAGGATATGTCTTTTGAGATTGTGGATGCCCTTATTCATGATCAGCATTTTGCGGTAGAAGCCGGAGTCGGAATCGGAAAATCATTTGGGTACTTGGTACCGGTCTTGCTGTATAACAAGAGAATGAAAAAGCCCGTTATTGTGGCTACATCAACTATCGCGCTACAAGAACAGCTTTGGGATGATATTCACATTGTGATGAAGCTTCTCAATCTACAACCGGAAGTTATCCTTGCGAAAGGACAAACTCATTATCTCTGTCATAAGCGGGCTGATGAGCACATAAATACAGCGGATGCAGTAATTCCTGATGAACTGCAAATCGGTCTTGAAAGTGGATTTCAGGAAAGAAAGCAGTTTTCACAAACTTTACCGCAGAATATCTGGGATAAAGTCAATGTACAACGGTTCAGTATGCGAAATTGTGGTGGCTGTGAAAAGAAATGCCTTTATCATGCCATTCGCTCGAAAATAAAATATACCGATGGAATTATCCTGTGCAACCAGGACTTCCTGACTGCACATCTTCAACAAGTACGAGGCTGGCAGGATGGCCTTATTAACCGTGAGGCCGATCTTATTGTTGTGGATGAAGCACACAACTTAGATGATAAAGTGCGAAGCGCCACCACAAAACGCATCAATCAAGGAATGCTATTAGGACTTATTAAAAGCGCAACCAATGAAGTCAAGGCGGCTGATAGGCAGAACATCTATGGAGATGTCGAGGACGCGAAGAAGTCAATTAGCGTGTTTTTTGACCGCCTTAAAGCACAGATGCAGGAACAGATCGACCTTTCGCGGCAAGATATGAGATACGCGGATCGGTTTTTCTTTGATGGTGGTGAAGACTCCATAGCCCTTCTTAAAGCGATGATAGAAAGCATTAAAAGTGTTGCTCTCAGCATTCAGATTTACACCAGCTTTGATTACGGCAGTCGAACAACTGCTGCATCGGACGAATTGGACAGCCTAAGCGAAAGCCTTGCAGAAATGATCGAACAAATTGATAGCAACCTTCTCTGGATTGAGCGAAAAGGGAAAAATGCAGAGCTTGTTTATTGCCCAAAGAATACCAGCCAAATTACCAATCGACTGTATTTCAGCGGGAAAGAAAGAGTAATCTTGACCTCCGCAACCATGACCAATGCAAGTAATGGAGAATTCGTAGATCAATACTCCTATTTTATCGGTAATACAGGATTTCCGACGGATGAACGCGGTTGCTTATCCGAACCGAAGCCTTCTCCCTATCCATACGATGAGCATTCCATGATTTATTATTGTGACGATCTGCCCCATCCCACTCAGGAACATGAAGCTTTTATCGAACAAGGCGTACAACGCTTGCTTGAAGTTCTCGAAATTTCAGGTGGGAAGGCTCTTGTATTGTTTACTGCGAAAACAGATATGGAGGAAGTTTATACCATCCTCAGTAAACTAAACTTGCCTTACAAGGTCCTAATGCAGCAACCCGGTTCATCACAAGATAAAATTCTTAATGAATTTAGAGAAGATACCAACTCTGTTCTGCTCGGGACAGGCGCTTACTGGGAAGGCATAAGCATTGAAGGCAAAAGTCTCTCTAATGTCGTGATTTTCCGCCTTCCATTTCCTGTACCTGATCCGATTATAGAATACAAAGCATCCATTGCTAAGGACGCTTTGATGGATGTCCGTGTTCCTGAAATGATAATTAAACTCAAACAAGGGATAGGCAGACTGATCCGTAATTTTAGCGATACAGGAATCGTATGTATCATTGACCCACGACTTCGAGATGACCCTCCTGCCAAATATCACGACATTGTATGGGAATCCCTCCCCATAAAGAATAAAACAAACAGCCTCGATAAACTAAAAAGGTTCTTTGACAGCCTTTCCAGTTTGAATGACCATTGAGTCTTCTTTACATCCTATATCTCATAAACATTTTCCAAGAAAAAAGAGCCTCAGCCGACAACCAGAAGGTTATTGACTGAGGCTCTTCACTTTTGATTAAAAATCAACTTTTATCCTTACATTTCAGGTTATGAAGGCACGGACAGGAAAACATACGGGGCACCTTTCAAGCGCCGCTTACAGGGCAGAAAAGCCACGATTTTCAACCCTTATCACGACATATTTTCCGCCCTATCTGTCCAGTTGTAAGTGACAGCTTTTTCATTCTTTTGGTTTGTTTTCTTCTCCCCATAAGCATAACTGATCCAGCACTTTCATCAATGATTTTCCCCGCTCACTCAAGCTGTATTCTACCTTTGGAGGGATTTGGGGATATTCTGTTCTTATGATCAAATTGTCGGCTTCCAGTTCTTTAAGGTTTGTACTGAGGGTTTTGTCTGATATGTTTTTTAGATACCTTTTCAGCTCATTAAACCGTACCACCCTATACTCCATCAGGCAATATAAAATTACCATCTTATGCTTGCCGGAAATGAGGGAGAGTGCGTAATGAAAACCGGTATCTTCAAAATTGGCGTTCTCAATGTAGTTCTGTATCATAGCATCACTTACCTCATAGAAAGTACCTGTCTTAATTGCCAGTACTTGAATTTGTTTCTCTTCTGGATATAATTATAAATAAGGCATACGGTCATGTCAATAATGCAAATCAGAAGGAGAGATAGTTATGAGAACCAAGTTGAATATCACCGAAGGTATTTTCCCGATGCCGGTGCTGATGGTTGCGACCTATAATGAGGATGGCAGCGTCAATGTTATGAACGCTGCATGGGGAACTATGCAGGAAAGAGATACTGTCGCTCTCAACCTTACCGAGAGTCATAAGACTGTAAAAAACATTAAGGCTCGGGGTGCTTTTACCGTCAGCATCGCGGATGCTGCTCATGTGACGGAGGCGGATTACTTTGGTGTGGAATCCGGCAATCGAGTATCGGATAAACTTGCTGCAAGTGGCCTGACTGCCAGCAAGGCCGAAAAAGTGGATGCACCTGTAATCAACGAGTTCCCGCTTTGTCTGGAATGTGAGTTCATCGAGTATCAAGACGGAAAATACGGTTGTGGCGTTATCGGTAGAGTTGTGAATGTTACTGCCGATGAAAGCGTAATGGTGGACGGAAAGCTTGATATGTCCTTGGTGAATGCTATTGCATTTGATCCATACACTCACGGGTATTACAAAGTGACGGAGCGCGTCGGCGAAGCATTTAAGGACGGTTTGAAACTCAAAAATGAGCGTCCTGTTCAAGGAGACGAACCGGCAAAGTAAAATGAAAAAAGAGCCTCAGCCGACACCCGCAAGGGCATCGACCGAGGCTCTTCGCTTTTGATAGAAAATCGACCTTTATTCTGACATTTTGGGCATTACGGACTTCGACGGGAAAACATACGGGGCTACGCTTCATCTCTGCTCAGAGGGCAGGAAACCAGCGATTTTCAACCTTTATCCCGACAGATTTTGGCTTTGTCCTGAGCGCTTGGAAAAGTAATGCGGACAGGCAAGGATAACGGCGCGGAAGCTCTGCTTACAGGGATGAATGCAGCGGCGGCACAGGTCATTGTATTTGCGCCGTCCGTCGCTGCCTAAAAAGAAGCTCCATTCGAGCTTCCATTTCTTACTCCGGCTCATATCTCACGCTCGTTCTTCTTCTCCTTGTGGGGAGAAGGCTTATCCGTCTGTTGGGCGGTTTTGGCAGATTTCAGCCGATCCATGATCGAGGCTTTCCCGCCCTTCTCGCTCGCTTTGTCTTCCTTCGGACCGTTGTTGATGATCCCGTCAATCATGCCGTAGTCATCCTCAAGCGACATTTCAGCGGCTTTAAGAGGATTCTGCTTTTCCAGCTCGGCTACCCACTCCGCTTTCTCCACACCGAAGATACCGCCTTTGGCGGCGTGTTCCTTGATCTCCTTGGCGTCCAGAACCAGCCCCTCGGTATCGTCGCCGTACAACCGGTAAATCTGGCACGACTTCATGACCTCAGCCGCAGCCTCTTCCCGCATGGGCAGCATCCCGCCCCATTTGTAGCCGTACTGCTTCATTTCCTCGATGCTGATGCTGCCATCCGGCATCTTCTCGACCGGCATGACCTCCTGACGGAGCAGATTGACTGCGGTCTCATCGAAGCCGTCATAGATATGGGACAGCACCAGCTCGCCGCGCTCATCGACAATGATGCAGGAGGCATCGTCCCCAAAGGTATCGTGCTCCATGAGCCAAAAGGTGTGACCGTCGATCTCTTTATGGTCAATCGTGTGCCATGTGCCGATATGACCATCCACCGCCATGCCGGAGGTGTTTTCATTGACAATGGAGCTTTTCTCTTCAAGAACTGTCTGTTTCTGCTGTTCTTCGGAAATCATCGGGATAGCAACAATCCTGTCTCCGATTTTGGCAAACTGCTCCGGCATTTTGAACTCCGTCACAAACTGTCGCAACAGATCCGGCGAAAGCGAGCCGAAGCTGTCATCCGTCAGCCCTGTGACAAGGAAGGTACCGGCAACAATATCATAGATTTCACCGTTGTCATCCCGCAGAGCGCGGTTGAGAGGCAAACCGTTCATCTTGCCTTCTCCGTTGCAGACAATAGCAACCGGCTCTTCAAAGGGATAGACCGCCTCAATGTCCCCGCCAACCTCATGCTGTAAGGACTCAAGGCTGGAAGGGATTTCTTTCACATAGGGCTTCTTGTCCGGCTCAACCACCAGCACAGTGATCGTGCTCGGCTGCTCCAATTCCTCGCCGCTTCCGGTGACACGGTACTCATCGGGAATATCCTCAAGCGTACCGTCAAAGTAGCGGTTCCAGCTATCGCCGGTAGGTCGGATGTACCCGGCGTCGGTCAGCGTGCCGCCTTCATTGATTGCACAGTCTTCACCGTACCGCTCAAAGTCGATGTAGTCCACAAAGCTGCCGAACTTGTTGTCGATGTTGTAGCCACCCTCAAAGAAGTAGTAACGACCGAGATCGTCATAGTCCTTGATGTCGGGGATAAAATCATAGTTGTCGAGATTGTAGGTCAGGTTGATCAGATCGTCGAGGTCATTCACTTCATCGCAGCCGCTATCCATGATTGCCACGAAATGCTCAAGCTCAGAGCGGGACATCTCATCCAGCCGCGCGGCGAGGTAGTTGAGCTTATCGAGGTTTTCGTATTCGCCAAGGAGATTGCTGACTCCATGAATGGAGCAGTCATAATCCGTGATAAACCATTCCTCATAAACCTGACCAAACTCGCCCTTTGAGCCGATGCCGATCCGCTCGAAGACCTCCTTCATTTCCTCTTCGGTGGTCGGAAAATGAACCCATTCACCGACAAGCTCGCCTTCGTTGTACTTGCCGAGATTGGTCACGAAGGCTTCAAAACTGCCATCCAACACGGGCATAGGCATCCTCCTTTCAATCGTCCATCATACTGTCCGGCGCGATGTAGAGCTGGGCAAACGCCTCGTCGGTGATACCCTCAAGCTTCCGAACGGTATGAAAAAGCAGCTCCGCCATCTCATCGTCCAGCTCATTGATGGGCAGCGACTTCATCTCTGCAATCAGCCTCTTGCGGCTGGAAGTGTCGAAGCAACACATCAGATTTGTCTCTTCCACGGTAAAAAACATAATCACATCTCCATTTCTTTTGATTTCGGTTTCTTTGTTTGCTCAGGCTTTTTAGCACCTTTGTCCGGCGCAGTCTGGGCGTGTTCTTTGAGCTTTGCGAGGACAGAAGTCTTCTTCTGAGAGGGATGCTCTCTGCGATCCATTGCTTTCCAGAGGCTTTCAGCCGGAGCTTCCTCCACATAGGAGCGGACAATAGACAGCCGCTCATGGAATGGAACGGGATTTTTCCTGTCCGTGATGTCCGTCAGGCTGACTTCTTCATTTGGAAAATCAACTTTGTCAACGCGGACAGTTTTGCCGTCCATATCCATCACCATGCCAACAGGGATATAGTCCTCAGCGAGAAGGTGCTTGACGGTTTCCTGTCTACCGTCTTCACCGGATTGCGTGACAAGGACATCGTTGCCTTGTCCCCACAGAGCTTTTGCCTTGGCGACCCACTGATCTTCCCGAAAACCGGTCACGGCGACCTGCCCGCCGCCTTCCAGCTCTTTCATCAGGAGCTTTGTGCCGAGCGCGGGCGCTGCCTTCTTCGCATCTTCACCGTAAATCTCGAAGTAGCCGTTCTGGGCAAAGCAGACAATCGCTTCGGGATGGGCTTCCTTGACGGCATTGTAGGCGGTCTGCGCTTCAAGGGGCAATATGCCAAGCTTTTCTGTCACGCCATGCTGGACGGCAAGCTTGTGAATGTGATCCTCAATACTGCCGGTTTTCGCATGGAAGCCCGTTTTGAAGCGCTCACGGCGGAGGATCATGTCAAGCTCAGTCGCATTCTCAGGCAGATAACTCACCGACACAACCTTGCCGTGCTTTTCTTCCAGCGGGATCGCTTCACGCCGGTAGCTGCGGAAAGGCAGATAAAAGGTGGCATCGTCCTTAAAGGAGACTGCCACTGTCTCAACCGGAACGGTGAGCTTTTGCATCCTCTCCACATGGGCAGCATAGTCCAGCTCAATGAGGTTGCCTCTGACGGTATCGCCCTCTACGCCCTTGATCTCAACCGCGTAGGCAAGGATGGGATCGCGGGTTTGCTCATGGTAAAACTCCCACACTTTGTTTTCGTAGGAATCCTCCACATAGACTTCGCGCTCAGGCAGGAGGTAAGTGCCGTTCGGACGGGACATCCAGAGAAGGTGCTTGTCCTCGGGAGATTGGGAACCGGCAAGACTGTGAAGCAGCCCAGCGTCCAGCTCAAAGTCCTCTTTGTAGTTTTGGGTGTGGATGTCCATAATCCGGTGAAGGGCATCCACAAGATCGATGTTTTCAAACTTCATAGGCATCACTCCAAACCGACATCGTGGGACTTCTGCTTAACCGGCGTTTTCCGCTCAGGCTGGCTCTTTGCCGCAGCACGGAGCTGTTCCCGGATAGAAGGCTTTTCCCGCGCTGCTTCCTGAGTCTTCTCTTTTCCGATATATTCAAGCGTCGGTGTCAGCTCTCGATAGCAGCCTTGCACCTTCTTGGCAGAATGGCGGCGGTGAATGGCGAACATCGGCTCGCCATCCCGGGTAACGGTGTTGCCCTCAATCCTGACCTTGTTCTCCACCATCACCTTGAAGGATTGATTGGACGAGTGGTAGGTAGCCAGCATCCCGTCGTTGCGACCGGCAATCTGCGCTTTGAGCGTGTCCATGACGGCTTCCTTGATTTTCTTTTCCTCCGGTGTGAGGCGATGCTTCGCCGGTGCTGCCTGTTCCGGCTTTTTGGGTGCCTTCTCCGGCACAGCCGGTTTGCTCTGTTCAGCCGGTGTCTGCTCCTGTACCTTGCCGATAGAGGTCTGCCGGACGAACTCTTCGGTGAAAAGGCTGACCAGCCCCGGATTTACGCTGTCAATAATGAGCTGTGAGGCATTATCCGGGCTGCCATCCATGCCCTTTGCCCATTCCTTGCAGTCCGGGGAAATGCGCCCGTCATGGTCTTTCTGCTGGATGGTTTGCGCGAGGACATAGGCGACGCGCTCAGGCGAGAATTTCTCAAGGATGCTCTTAACGGCGGACTCCGTCGCAAGTCGGTTGTTGCCGTAGTAGTCGTTGATGGTCTGCTCAATCGCCTCTTTACAGTCCATGTTCGCTTGCATCGAAGTGCGGTAAGCACTCAGCTCACCGGCTTCAAAGGCATACATCGCTGCTTCCCGATAAACCGGAATAGCCGCATCCCGCAGCGGCGTAGGGGCTTCCTGTTCTTTCACGGCAATCCGCTCTTTGAGCTTTTCATCAATACCGGTGATCATCTCAGCCGCCGTTTTGCGGATGGTTTCCAGCGAGCCTTTCAGCTCCTTGGTCTCCTTGTCGGAGGACCAACCGGCGATATAGCCGAAGGAATAATCAGAGGTTTCAATGCCGTACCGCTGGCAGACGGTATAGGCGATGCTTTCTGCCTCGACCTCCTTAGTGCGCCGGTCTTTCTTGTCCTCGGGAGCAACCTTTTCGCCCGGAGTGACGGCATGGAGCTTGGCATGGGCAATCTCGTGGATCGCCGTCTTGATGGTCTGGATTTCACTCATACCCTCCTGAATGGCAATGCGGTTTTCTACATGAGAGAAGTAGCCTTTTGCGCCATCGGTGATATTTTCAAAGGCAATGGGGACCGGAGACAGCGCTTTGAGAGCATCAAAAAAGGCGGCGTAGTTTTCCACGCTGCCTGTCAGCTCGTCCACGGCAATATCGGGAAGCTCTTTGCCGTCCGTCTGGGACACATCGAAGACGCTCACCACCTTGAAGGCGGGGCGGGTCACTTCAACCGTCTCAGTGACCGGCTTGCCGTCCTTGTCGAGAACGGGCTTCTGCGTTGCCGGGTCGAGTTTTTCCCGCTCTTCCTGCACCTTGTAGGGCGCAGGAGCAAGGATTTTGATGCCCTTTTCGCCCTTCATCACATGGCGGTCGAAGTTGCGCTGCCATGCCGTGTAACCGGCGATCAGCGTCGCATCCGGCTTCTGCATGGCGATGAGAAGCGTATTGTTAAACGAGTAGTTGTAGAACTTGGACATCGTTTTCAGGTACTCTTTGAAGCGTTCGGATTCAAACAGTTCCTTGATTCCCTGTTCCAGCTTGTCGGTGATTTCCCGGACTTGCTGGGCGTTTCTGTTTTCAGCCATTTCTAACCTCCAATCTTACTGATTTGAAATAGAAAACTCCGGCTGAGATTTGCCCGAAAGACGGGCTTTGATCTCAGACGGAGTTTCCGTTCTGGTCAATCTGCGATGATACAAATTATCTGTATGTTCCCATTCAATCAACTTCTCAAATAAGTCAGGGTGACGGTTGACCATGTGGGAAAGCTCAGAAGTCGATGCGTTCGGGCAGAACCAACAACCGTTGCGTTTGGAATGTTGATAACAGGGCGAGAGCATATCGTATTTCTCGCACAGCCGCCAAGCATCCGCTTCCGTCATGCCATACTTTGCAAGAAGGCTGATGTCCTTCTCCTTATTCAGTCTGGCAAGACGCTTTGGCTCGTCCAATGCAATACCTACATAGCTGCGGGTGTCATCAGGTTGAGCCTTGTGGTACTTGCGGAGTGGAGGCATTTTACAGTCCCGATTTACCGCGCACTTTCCCGGCCAGACAAAACCTCGGAGCAGCCCTTCATAAGGTCCTCTTGTGATAATGTGATGGAACACATCATCGTAAGTTTTGTCACTTCGCAGAACCGTGAATTTGCATCCGAGTTCATTTTCAACGAACGGTTTGAGCTTTTGGTGGATAAAGTCCCGATGCTCCGGGACTTCTCCACTGATCTCCTGATCGAACATCACCTCACTGTAAATGACCTCATCCAACGGCTCGTTTTTCTCCGCAGCAAGGAGAATGGTTGCTACGCTGTCCTTGCCTCCGCTGCATGAGGCAATATATCGCGGGCGCGTCATCGGTCGAACTCCATCTTGAAGCTGACATACTTGCCGCCGCTGTCATCCAGCCGGATCACCGCATCGTAGAGCTGAGGCTTCTTCGGCGTGTAAAGCCCGGTCACTCTGCACCAGCCCTTGTCCAGCA
>OGYL01000882.1_pt1 | contig 24008 bp, 17 predicted proteins | sample 1576541 | NCBI WGS metagenome assembly OGYL01 (sample SAMEA3541551, study PRJEB24748) | human gut metagenome | biome: human gut; feature: human-associated habitat; material: faeces | place: China | collected 2012 | reverse complement strand
TGTCATGCGTATTGATAACGCTTTTGTTGAGGAGGTTGTCCCTGCAAACCGTTCTTCTAACGGTTATCTCTTAGTTTCTTATGCAACAGCAGGTGCCAACCGAACAACTTCGATACAGAATCTGAGATTAAATATTACAAGGAATACTGTCCTGTTAGATTCTTTAGGACGGCAGATACGGCTTTCCGATATACGAAAGGGTATGTGGGTCAACGTTGTCTTTTCTTCTGCAATGACACGCAGCATCCCGCCACAGTCGACCGCTTTTTTAATCGTTGCAAGAAGGGATTTTCAGACTTCTTCCTCTACCACTACAACTGGACGGATTGCCATGGTCGATCCGTTAAACGAGATTCTCTATACCGGCAACCCTTTTGATGTCAACAGTCAGACAAAATATCTTCTCTCAAATGCCACGATCACAGACCGCTCCGGCAGACCGATCAGCATCCGGGCACTGCAGCCGGGACAACGGGTCCGGATCACACATGCAAATTTCCAGACTTCGAGTATTCCACCACAGACAACGGCGTTTCATGTCCAACTGCTTTAATCTTTCTTCATATTTTGTGTAAAGGATGTACAGAAACCGCGCCGGATGCCGCTGTCACTGCCGTCAACCGAAAACGTGAACTCATCAAAAACAAAATCATCGGGCGAGAACGGTGCATAAGGGAAGCTTTCTCCGTTATCGGAATCGGCGGAGTAAGCAAAATCATTGAATTCGTCCGAATCGGAAATGCAGTGATCTCTCGGCGTCGGAACAAGCGCTTCAGCCTTTTTTGTGTCATAAATGAAGAGCGGAGAAAGCTTTTCAATTGCACCGAAATCCTGTTCGGAGCTTGAACCGATGTCGAAACCGCCTTTGCCGATGAGATTATCAACGGCAGCTTGCTCATTGACACTCAGATTGTATTTTCGGTCGGGCTTGAAAAGCCGACGCCCCTCGTATTCAAAATTGTACAGCAGAGCATATCGCAATGCTCCGAGCAGTGTTGATTGCGACGGCGTTTGTTCGCTTGATATAAAGCTTCTGCCGCCCGTGTCGAACGAAAAAGTTTTTTCATTGCCGAAAAAGTATGCTCCATGCGGAACAAAATCAGCACGATAGGTTTTGCTCAATCTCTTTCCCCCCTTTTTTCAATGTAAAATTTTGCAATGCGGAGAACAAACTCCATTGCACGAACCGCATTCGCTGCCGCATCGGACGCTTTACCGGCACTGTGTTCGGCTTCTTCGAAAACACGAATATCGGCGTTTGCAGTCAATCGACTGTAGAACGCGGGAAGCGTTTTGTAAAGGTAGTCCGAATATTTGCCGTCAACATGTATCGACGAATCGAACATATTGCGGAACAATTCACGAACGGTTTCAAAGTCGGCTGCGGCCGCCAGCTTGTTGAAACCGATGAACAGCGGAGCAAAGGAACAGAATGCGTAAATCACCGAATGCAGCAAGCCTTCGTCAAAGCTTTTAGGCATGTCATCAAGAAAACTTGTGAATGCAGTCAATCCGTCAATGCCCTTCAGAACGAGGCACTCGCTCTGCCCGGAATGCTTCTGAAGCCGCACGGCAACGCAGTTTTTGCCGCATCTGTTCTTTGCGTAATCGAACAGCAAGTCTGCCGAATCATCAAGAGCTTCATAAAGCGGAAATTTGCTGTAGCATATGCTTATGCCGAGCGACAGGGACGGCACGGGGATTGGCTCTTCGCCCGGTTTCTTTTCGGCATTTGCCGCTTTGATCGCATCGATATATGTTTTGAACGATTTTTGAAACAAATCCTTTGCATCCCTTGCGAAGTGAAACACGGTTTCGCCGGACGAGCTTTCGGCGGGCAGCAGCGCAAGCAGGTCGTCGCCTCCGGAATAAATTGTAACGCCGCTGTAACGGTGAACAAGATTGGCCATTTCGCCGCAATACAGAACACAGGTTCTTGAAAAATTGCGCAGTTCATCTGCTTTAAGCGAGGCAATGATTTTGGAAACAGCATCCGCATCGCTGCGAACGACGGCATAGTAATCGTGTTTTTTCAGTTGCTCGCGAACTTTTCCGTCTTTTGATGTGTCCGCAATGTCCTCAGTGCTTCGAATGCTTGTGCGATCTTCGCCAAGCAGCGGCCAGTTTTCAAACCCTTGCGTAAGCGGCAGCTCGCGTATGCTGCGGTTGCTGACAGCCTTAACGATCTCGTTGCAGCTTTCAACCCGAATTATCGGCTGAAAAAGCTCAAGACTGTCCAGCGCAAGCCCGCTTTTAAGAATAGGGTTTTCGCCGTTCTCCTCATCAACATCGAATGCAGTGCAGGCGATAAGCATGTAACGGCGGAGATAATCATCCCCTTCCTTTTCATTGAAACCGAATGTATCGGCAAGCGAACAGATTACGGAATTCCTTAAAGCGGAGAAATTCGTTACATCAAAATTCTTCGCACGGAAAATGATATGGTCGGGAAATCTTCCCACTCCGTCCGAAACAATGACGTCCGCAGCCGCCGAATCCTCCTTTGTCCCCGCAGCGTTTTTATGATAATACGGAACGATAATGTCCTCTTCAGAAATGTTGAACTCCGAATGCTCCAAAAGATATTCGCATATCGACTTGGAAAGATAGGAGAACATGTAACTCGCGGCCCAAAGTGCGCCGGTGGATTCGGCAAGGCCGATTGTTTTGAATATCGGACCCAATGTGACTGCAATGTATTTTACTTTACTCATATATTCACCTCCTTATTTAAGTGCGCAGAACGGGACGAAGCTTGAGCTTCTTCGCGAGATCAACATCCGGGTTGATTAAATCGACAATCCCGTATCCGCCGCCTTTGTCACTTGTTTTATCGTTGAAATCCTTCGCAAACGCATCAAGGAACATCTTCAGTGCTTCATCGCCCGAATTTGCTCCCGGTGCAAGCTCTTCCGCTGTCGGGGTTTTTATCATGCGGTTTTTGCATTCTTGCTTGAGATAGTTGAGCTTTTGGTCACTTGTCGCCTTACTGTCATATTCCTCCTCTTGTTTCTTTTTCAAAATATAAAATTCGGAACCGAAGATCTTATCCGGCATTTTCTGCGGAAGAATGAAGACAAACTTTCCGATGGGTTTGAACAGCAGCGGCGACGGGAAACGCTCGATTCCTTCCGCGCTGTGGGTGTAAATATCGTAGACGGGTGTATGCGCATTGGGAGCGCGACAGAATCTGGAGTTTTCGTTTGTGCCCAAAAGCCCGCGCACATAGCGGTATCGGACATTGTTGCCGTAAAAACGACGGTGTTCGCCCGGGGTTTCTTCGTCATAAACATTGAGAAGCACTTTTTGCTTAACAAATGCCTTGTCGTTGGCAAGCGGATTTTTTCCCCGCTGAAAGTAACGGAAGACAAAACCACGAACGTAGTCCTTTTCTCTGATGTTAGAAGCAGCATTTTCTTTTTTATTTTTTTTATTATTATTAAGGTTAAAGCCGCTTTTTAAAAAGCCGGAGATGACCCAAACGGCATTAAGCAGGGCGTTGGCACTGACATTACCGTCGAGCTCGCAGCAATAGGCATTCTGGCAGTATTTCCCAACGAGGTCACAGTCCTCGGGCGCATTGGGTTCGGTGCTGATATCAACCGTAAACGAACCGAATCCTTTCCGCTGCCGTGTTCCGAAATTATGCATCATGAAAAAACCGCGAATGTGTTCGTCAATAAATGTCAGCAGCTCAGGAATGAAGCAGCGAATCGTGAGTGTCAACCCATCTTTATAAAAGAGTGACTCTTTAAAGGTTTCCCGGATCGCCTTCTTTTTTTCTTCGCGTTTTTTTTCCGAAGCCATATTTCCGAAATAGTTTTTGTGTATTTCGTGAAAATGTTTATAATCTTGATTCTCGATTTTTGCAATGGCTCTTTCAATCGATTGCGTTCTGTCGACTTGTTCGCTGTTCGGCGTGATCCGCATCATGTAATCAAAACTTTGCTGTGAACCGTCTCCGACAAACCATTTCTTCCATCTGCCGTCCCCGAATCGGTCATCTTTCTCCAATTGTTCAATCAAGAACCTGTCCAATTTCGGCTTGACTTCCGTTGCGCGCAAACAGGCGTGCGGTTCGGAATGCTGAAAATGGATGAGCGGTGTGTGTTGAACCAATTTGTACTCTTTTTGCCAATCATTCATTGGATCCGTGTTCTCCTTTCAAAATTAAAAGTCATTAAAGTTTGTTGAATTTCGCTGAAAAGTGTTTTCAATGCCTGCGGCGGTATTTTATTAAGAAAAAAAATATTGCTCCGACTGAGACTGCGACAGCAAACACAAGAGGAATAAGCCAAATCAAAAACTTAGGTTTATTGATAAGGGCCTCAACGGCGCCCATCCCGTCGGCAAAAAAACCGGCCAGCGAAAGCAGCAGCGCAATCAGAGCAGAAATCGCTGCCCACTTGTTAAAGTCCGTATCCAAGGTCGTGTTTGCGGCGGAATACAGCGCGTCAAGCTGATTTTGTAATGCTTCACGCTGTTTGCCCACAAAAAGGAATTCGCTGAGCATTCCGTACAGCTCGCAGCCCTGCTCCTGTGCCGTGACTTCAAACAGGTCAAGCTGACTTTGAAAAGCAACAAAGCGTTCCTGAAGCTTGTTCAGGGCAATAATGTTTTGTATACTGATTTTCTTCTTTGGGTTCTTAATATGCGCGGAAAGCAGCGCAGCATCCGCTTGGAATTTAATCAGCGAGGCGCGCTGAACAAGTGCGAAACATGCAAGCCGCGTGTATTGAGTCAAAAACGGCAGGATTACCGGAGCGTAGACGGATTCGGAAGTGACGCAGACGAGGCTGTAATTTGTGACAGCCTGCAAGGTGCCGCAACTCAGCCAGCGCTTGTAAACATGTGCCGAAAGCAGCTCTTTTCGCATTTCGGCAGTCGGACAGCTTACGTTGCCTTCCGTGTCGATAAACACAAACTCATATAAGGAATTTGCGGTTTTATCATCGTGAAGATAGTTGAATTCTCCCAAAACGTTTGCGGCAGTGTAAAACTCCGCCGTTTTCGTGTCGGCAACGCAGCAGCAAACGAACATCCTGTCGTCCAATGCGGGGCTGATAAGAAACTTTGAGTTTGTGCCGCGCTTGGAAGAAAAAGTTTTTTCTTCATTTTTTTTACCGGATGGATCGCCCGATTTGCCGGAGGCTTTTTCGGGAGCGGAAGAATAATTCAGAACATCGGTGATAAAGTTTGCAACATGCGTTAGGGACAGGTATTCAAAAAGCATTTCCGTGTTTCGGCATTTGTAAACAAAATCCTTGAAATTATCCGAAAAACGTTCGATTTTAGGCGACCCGTCCGCATTCCTGCCCGCTGCAAACTCAAAGTCAAAGCTGTCGGCACAAAGCGAAAAATATCTTTCGGGATCGGGAACGGGCAGCAGCGGAAGATTGATCCTTCGGCCGTATTCGTTGATGGCCTTAACGGATTCAATGTTTGCCTGACTCGTTTTTCCGTCCTTTGCAAGGCCGTGATTTTCGCATTCAAGCATAAATATGCCGATTCCGGTGTTGAAAAGAATAACACGCACTGCATTAACATGCAGATCATATGTGATATTGCGCGTGATATAATAATGCGCCTGCAGCTTTTTGTCCCTGCCTTCCGGACGGAATTCAAATGTGTGTGAAATTTCCGAATGCGAGTTGTTATTCAAAGAGGTATACAGCGCATTGCGCATTGCAGGGTTGAAATACTGATATTCCTGATATGCAAGCCGGATATTTTCAAGCTCGGCATCTTCCTTATCGCCGTCAAGTGCGGTCACTGTCCGCAAAATTTTGTCAACATCCAAACATGCGCAGCCTTTTGCAGAGGAATGCTTTTTGAACTTTGACGGACGGTTAAACGGAAACTTCCGCTTGCCGTTTTCGGAGCAGCATTCGTCACTGTACCACATACCGTTTTCTTTAAAGTATTCTACAACGGATTCAAAGTCAAATTCGGTTTTTCCGCGTGGATCTTCGATATTGAACGGAAGCATGAATGTGTGGTAACTGTATACGGACGATTTCTTCCTGTCCAACAGCTCAACGGACTTTGCTTCAATATCATAATTCGGAGAAGCACCGACAGCATCTGCGATAAACGGCGAGAAAAGCGTGTGAAAACTATAGTTCAGTTTCGGTCTTTTTCGTCTTTCAGACTCCTCTTGGATTTTCTTAAGCACGTTAGTATCGTACGGAAGAAAATCCGTGTTGTTCGGGAGCATTGAAAAACGGTTGGCAAAATAATAACTTGAGTTCATGCAAACAACAAATACTCCTTACAGTTTTATCACAAATTACAATTAAAATGTTCATTCTTAATCCGATACACTAATCTAAATATATCTTACCGCATATTGCGAATTTTGTCAAGACCTTTCGAAAACTTTTGTTTAAAGCTGAAATCAAAAAAGTTATCCGCAGTTTATAATTAAAATGCGGATAACTTTCATGGATTTTGCGTTCAACTCAGGCGGAGCTGTTCAGCCTGCACGGCGGGCACTCCGTGCACGGGGTGCGGCAGTGGGGCTTTATCGTTTTTCAATTGGGTAACATACCTCGGTTATGAACTCTTCGGGGTTGGAAGTTTCGTGCGGGCTGACGTGGTAGATATTAAACATGGGGCCGTTGGGGCAGCAGCCAGTGGCGGCAATCCACTCGAGAATGGCGGCGTTGACCGCACTCATCTGCGCATAGCTGCCTTTGCAAGTGCAGCTGACAACAGTTACTTCGGGCAGGGTGCGGAAGCGAACGTGTTCGGTGTCGTCATAGCTGCCCTTAACGGTTTTCCATGCTTCAACTTCAACGTCCTTCTCCTTATATTCGCCGTCGAGGAAGGTAACGCCGCAGAGGCACGGGTCGGCGGGAACAATGTTCAGCGGTGCGGTTTCTTCGCAGAGCACGGACCAGACCATTCCCTCGTCCTCATAACGGGGAATGACCGTGCGGAGCGTTGCGGCATAGCGCGCGGGGAAAGTCTTTATTGTGGGATTATATTTCATTTTTTCTTCCTTTCTCAATTTGCTTTTTGCAATATCGATCAGCTTAAGCTTGTACTCCGTTTCGGCAAGGGCGGCGCAAAGCTCCGCACGGCGCGTTTCAAAAAAGGCGTCAAGCGCGGCATTGTCGCCGTCGAGCTGCATGATGCGTATGATGTCCGCAAGCGAAAAGCCCATGTCCTTTAGGGCTTTTATCCTGCACATCGCGGGCAGCTGCTCCTCCTTGTAATAGCGGTAATCCGTGAAACGGTCAATTTCGGCAGGCTTCAGCAGACCGATTTCGTCATAATGCCTGAGCATCCTGACGCTTACCTGTGTGAGTTTTGAGAATTCTCCGATTTTCAACATTGTGGCGGCACCTCCGCTTTTTTTGAGCTCACGGTCATTATAAGCCTTCACATTATGGCAGAGTCAACAGGGACGACCGTGAAAGAAAAATATATTGAACGGATTCGTAACGCATTACTCCCCCGACGCCTCTATCGCATTAAGTAAACTCGGCATCAACGTTTATTTTGCAGAGATTTTCTAACGCAACAAAGGGTCATCCGCGGTTTGGGCGCAAATGCGGATAACCCTTTGTGTGAAGAATCCCTGAAAAAACTTTAAATCAAAGATTTCCCGAAATGTTAACTTGATGATTAAGGAAGCTCCGATATAAGGCTTATTTTGCGGAAGAAGCCAACAGATTCAAGCCTTTTTTCGCAAAAGGTCGGATTACTCGGAGGTTCGTTGATTCAACCGGGGACGGTCGATTATCAATCCCTTTTTGCCCGTGCGGCGGCTGCTGCACCGCCGGCAAGCAACAGGATTCCGACAGCGGAAAGCCCAACGGTGCCGGTTGCGGGAACGGGTGCGGGGGTCGGCGTTGGATTCGCGGGAGTGTCCGTGGGCGCGACCGTAGTTTCGGGCGCCTTGCAAAATCTTGCGGTCAGGCTGCATTCGGAGTCTGTGGAGAAAGTGAATTCGGCGGATTCGGAGAGCTTTTCACCGCCGGAGCCGTACCAGCCGTCAAAGGCAAAGCCCTCGGCGGGAACGGCGCTCAGAACGGCTTGGGCGGAAAGGGATTCCTGAAAATTACCGTAGTCGTCAACATAGGGGGTCATTTGCCCGTTGAAAACAGCGCCGATGAACCCGCTGCCGTCCGTTTCAATTGAGAGGCTGCCGTCAACATAGCTTGACGGAATGCGCAGAGCGGTGAGCTGCGTGTTCGAACAATCAAGGAGGTTGATGTCGCAATCGTCGTTTAAAAGAAGTTCGGTCACGGCATTGCCGGAGCAGTCGAAATCCACAAGTCCGCTGAATGCGCGCAGATCGAGACAACCGGAAAATGCGTTGTCTGCAATATGCAGAACGAGCATATTTTCGGATTCCGCAACAACGTTGGGAAGCGAGTCGAAGCCGCAGCCGTTGGCGCGGAAACTGCATAAATCGTATGCCGTGAGGCTGAGCGTGTCGGCAGTTGTGCCGCTCATGGCGATGCTGCCAAATTCCCCGCGGGAGGAGAGCTCAAGCTTTTTAATCGAGCCGAGATTTTCAACGTTGATATCGCGTGCGGATATCGAAAGCTCCGTGAAGCTGTTGTCGTTGAGATAGAGCTCATCAAGCTGATTAAACAGCGAACCGTCGAATGAGGTCAGCCCCATGCGCCCAAGGTCAAGCACCGTAACCTCGGGATGGTTATAAACGCATTGCTCCACGGTGGCTTGGCTCATGGGGCAGCCGGCAAGGGCGATTGTGGTCATGCTGCCTGAAGAGGTAAGGTCGATTTCGGAAACGTTCGTGCCGCAAATCGAAAGAACGGAAAGCATGGAGCAGTCCGAAATGTCGAGTTCATTGAGCGGGCAGTTGTCCGCATTCAGAATTTGCAGCGAGGTGCATCCGGAAAGGTCAACGGCGGAAACATCTGCATTATAGCAGGCGAATTCCGCAAGCATCGGATTGTGGCTCAGGTCAATTTCGGAGATGCGGTTGCTGTTCGGCATTTCCCAATCTTGATTTTCGCAGCGAAGTCTTTGCAGCTCCGAAAGCATGGAAACGTCCAGCGCGGTGAGGCTGTTGTTGGAGCAGTCAATCTCCGTAATATGGGGATTGGAGCTGAAATCGAGACTCTCAAGCCCGTTGCCGCTCAGCGCAAGCGCGCCGAGCTCGGAAAGCCCCGAAAGGTCGATCTGCCGGAGGTCTTTGTTGTAGCAAACCCAGAGAAAATAAAGGCTGCTGCATCCGGAAAGGTCGATGGACTTAAGCTCATCATAAAATGCGGAAACCAGAAACAGATTCGGACAGTTGGAAACGTCCAGTCGTTCGACACAGGTGCTGACGAGGCTCACGCTCCCGAGCATTTCGCAGCCGGAAAGGTCAAGTTCCCCCACCGGCCCGACTTCATCGGCAACGTTGCTCTGAATGGCAAGATGGGACGAAAAGTCCGCATCAAATATGGAGAGCCTGCCGTCCTCCGTCCATCCGACGGAAATCCATGTTTCGGGATCGTTCGCATCATAGTCCGCCCAAAGCTTTGTGCCGTTTTTAACGCCGTTGGAATCGGCAGTTTCAAGAAAGCTCAGCGCGGCGTTAAGGTCGTGTTCGTTATAGAATTCGGAGTTTGCGGAAGGCTTTTTGGCGGAAAGTTTGGGCGCGGTGCGGTTTGCCGTGCGTCGCGCGGCACTTTCGTAAAGGCGGGGGAGCTGTTCGGTCGCCGAATAAGCAGGCTCTGCGGCAATGCTGCCGTATTTTACGGAGAGCAAAGGAAAAACGGCTGCAATGAGGGCGACGGCCGCTGCTAAAAGGGCGGCGGGAAGGCGGGTCTTTCTGTTCATAACGATAATCCTCTTTGTTAATTTGCAAACGCCATATGTTTGAAAAAAATAAAACATATGAGTGGTTGCTAATACAAATATACTCCGTTTAGGCAAAAAAGTCAATAGCAATTTTAATCTTTTTATGTTATTATTCTAATCAAACAGTTCGGACTGTGAATTTTGAGGAGGAGAGGAAAGCAAATGATTTATCGCGAGCCGATACCGCTGCTCGAAGCGTTTCATTTTTTTCGTGCGCAAAAATTCGGATTTTCGTTGAAGGATTATCTTGATAATCTGATTAAGCGGCATCCGACGCATGAAAAGGAGTATGATGAATATTTTGTGCATTTGTTTGCGGTTTACGAGGCGCTTGCGGGAGCAACGGTCGATGATGAAATGACGGACGTGCTTTTCGGTCCGCTTTCAACAAAGGGTCGCAGAGCTTCAAATCGCGGCCGCGGAGACTGCATTGCGGAGCTGTTGATTGAAGAGGTAAGCGTGTTCTGCCGTGAAGACCCGTTTGCCGTCATTCGCGGCAGACCCGAAAATGTGCTTTGGCAGCGCATTGCGGCGGCGGTTTGCGGTGATGCGGAGGAGGATAAACTTGACAACGGGGACGCCGAAGACCTTGGATGTTGCGGCACGGTCGAGAGCGTGCTGCGCATGATCAACGGGTCAAAACTGTCACGCCGTTCCAAGCTTGACCTTATCGATTTAACTTTAACACGCGATAAATACATCGATGCTTTTGAGGCTGCTTTGACGTCGGCAGCACGAACCTTTTCGGAAAACAGAGCGTTGTGGCTGCCGCTTATAAGTGTGTTTGCGGACTCATATTCGAATGAAGGCGGAGATGAGAAGATTCTCGACGAGTTGCTGCATTTTTCGGATGAAAGGGTTAAGGATATTGTAATTTATCCGAGTGTGGTTTCGTTTTCGTCCTACTATATAGATGTTGACGCGGAAAGCGGGCTTTGCAGCGTTGATCTCGGCGTTTTATACAGGCATTTTGTTGAAATAAGCAGGCAGCAGTTCAACTCCGCAGCCGAGGTGTCGCGGATTATGAGCTATCTCGGCGATCAAACGAAATTCAATATTTTTTCGGAAATCGCAAAAAAGCCTGCCTACGGACGCGAGCTTGCGAAGCGGGTCGGCCTTGCCCCGTGTACCGTTTCACAGTATCTGACAAGCCTTAACGGCACGGGGCTGCTGGATTCCCATGCCGTCGGCAAAAAAATAATCTATTCCGTGAACAGGCAGCGCGTGGATTCGTTTATTGCGGAGCTGCAAAAAATACTTCACGGCGAAACGGAGTGACGGGATTTTACAGCGCGAAAGCGTTCAACGCCCGTTCAAAATTTCCGAAAAGCTCCGAGCTAAAGTCCGTTTCGCAAAAAACGGATTATTCGGATGTTTCCTTAAAAACGAATATCAAAATCAAAAAAGTTATCCTCAATTTATGATTAAATTGCGGATAACTTTTGCTCAGAATCGAACCGGTGCCGAAAAACGGCACAAGGTTTCGGGTTTCGAACGAAATAAAATCTGAATGCTTACAGTTTTATCAGCTCATATTCCTTGCTGCCGAACCCCAACTCCGCTGCGGCATCAACCGTGTGTGCGCCGTTGCGGCTTTCAATGCGCTCAAGCAAATGATCCCTGCCGGGGTCGTCGGAGGCATAAACAAGGTCAAGACATGCGCGGTCGACAGCTATCGGGTCAAGTGATGCAAGAATGCCGATATCGGCCATGCAGGGATCTTCGGCAACGGAACAGCAATCGCAGTCAACGGACATATTCTTCATGACGTTGATAAAAACCATATTGCCGTTGAAATGACGCACGACGGCTTCCGCCGCGTCGGCCATGGATTCAAGAAACGAGTTGTGGTCGCCTGTCCAAATCTTCTCCGGCTCGCCTGCACCGTGGATATATGCCTTGCCGTAGGAGGAGGCGCAGCCGATGGAAAGCTGCTTCAGCGCGCCGCCGAACCCGCCCATCGGATGCCCCTTGAAATGGGAAAGCACAAGCATGGAGTCATAGTTAAGCATGTTTTTGCCGACCTGAACCTTTTTGATGCGCTTGCCGTTCGGAATCAAAAGCTCGGCATCCGGCCCTTCCGCATCCATAATGTCAACGGTGAAATGCTTGCTCCAACCGTGTTTTTCCATGGTTTCACGGTGTTTTTCGGTTGTGTTGCGTCCGCCGTCGTAGGCGGTGTTGCATTCAACCACGGTTCCGTGCACATAATTGACGACAGGCTGCCAAAATTCCGGTTTCAAAAAGTTTTGATTGCCGGGTTCGCCCGAATGCAGTTTTACGGCAACTTTGCCGGGAAGAATTCCGCCGGGCAGGTCATTCGCTGCCGCATGGAAAAGCTCAACCACCTTTTCAGCTGTGATTTCGGAAGAAAAAAACACTTTTGATTTCATTTACGAGACTCCTTATAATGGATAAATTAAAAACTGATTAGCAATAACTTCATCAGCTTCCTACTATCCTGTTCCGCATTTTCAAATTTATTCCGCATGAATGCTTGCCTTGTAGCGGTTCAGCTTGACTGCATCGTCAATCTCAAGGTCGTTTGTGCCGCTGAGTGACTCAAGGTGATGCGTGAATTCGTGCCGCAAGATGTGCCGAACCTCGGCCTTCAGCTTTTCGTCCGGTAAATTCCCGTAACTGCGCAAAATCGAACCGCCGTACAACACAATGCTCCGTCCCATCTGCGGCGAGTTCCTATATTCACCCAACACAAGCAGCGGTTTTTTCGGATCGGATTGCGGGTGCGCTTTTGTAATCGGAGAAAGTATGATTCCTCCGTTCAGCTCACGGTAAAATACCTGCGGAAGCTCCTCCGCCGCTTCATCGGCAAATATGCGCAGCTTGTCCAATCGTTCGGAATAGGTCGGTGCGCGCTTTGCCGCACATGCTTGCGGCGCAGCTGAAGAAATGTTCGGATTAAAAACCTTCTCTCCCGAACAGGTTTGCGGCGCGGCGGAAAAAACATTGACATTTATGTCTTTTTGCTCCAAGGCTATTCCTCCGTTTCCTCTCAGCATCGGAACCGGCACTGCACGCAAATTTGTAAATCACTTGCAGATTGCACTGCCCAATGACGGCTCCCGATTGCATTGTACATCATATTTAAGAATATTTCAAGTGAAAACGAAGGGCAATCCGGTTTGGTTCGAACGCCGGCAATACAGACAAAATTAATATATTATCGCAGCGGAACATAAAAATGTACAGCAGCGTTTTATCATATCGAATTGAATATGTCTCAATGAAGGAATAATACTGTCAGAAATATAAAAAGAACATGTAAGCACACAATAAGCGAAGTCAATATTTGCAGTGAACAGAAAGAATGACGCTGAATGTCATATGTTGCTTTTTTTGACGGATAAAGGTATAATATAACCGATTAAAGGGCAATTGCAGAATGCTGCAATGAAATTGTACGCACTGAGAGGTAAAAAATTTGAGCAGATTATCCAAAGAGCTTGCAGCGGCGGTTGCAAAAAGTGACAGAGAGAGCGGAAACGACTGGCTGCCGTTTTGGATGCATTCATTTGACACGGCGGGCATTATGGAAAAACTCGCACAAAAGAGATTGCCGGAAAGCATTTCGGATTACCTTTGCGCTGAATGCGGCGGCAGGGAAAAACTCTTTTCAACACTTAAGTTTTGTGCGCTTGTGCATGACATCGGAAAGGTCACCGTCGTTTTTCAGTCACGTATACGTGACGCGGTTGAGTTCTCCCCCTTTGCGGAATACGTTGATCTTCCGAAATCGGGCAGTTTTGAAAGGATTTCCGAAACGCCCCATGCGCTTGCAAGCGAGGCGATACTTTTAAAATTCGGCTGTTTGAGAGGAATTGCTTCAATCGCGGGGGCGCATCACGGAAAGCCGACGGCGCTTACGGCGGATGTTTGCAATCAAATTGAAGGGGGATACAAAAACCCCGATAATTTCTACGGACGCGGAATGAAATACAAATCTCTCTTTGACTCACTTTGGAAGGAATGGCTCGATTATTCACTTGAAAGCGCTGGTTTTTCTGATTTGAGCGCGCTTCCCGATATATCGGTTCCGGCGCAGGTGGTTATTTCCGGAATGCTGATAACGGCGGACTGGATCGCAAGCAACACAACATATTTTCCGCTCATATCGGCGGATGAGCAGGGTCAATTCAGCGACTACCCCGAGCGAACGGAGGCGGCGTGGAACAAAATTCACTTCACTGATATATGGAACTCAACGGCGCGCTTCGGACTGGATGACGAAGCATTTAAAGAACGATTCGGATTTTTGCCGAACCCGACGCAGGCGGATATCATTTCAACCGCAACGGATGCAGAGTCCTCGGGAATCTACATAATCGAAGCCCCTATGGGATTGGGAAAGACGGAAGCGGCACTTGCACTTTCGGAAATACTTGCCGCAAGAGCCGGCGCAGGCGGTATGTTCTTCGGAATGCCGACGCAGGCAACTTCAAACGGAATTTTTCCGCGGCTTGAAAAATGGGCAGGCGGGTTGGCGGAGGATGAGCAAACCCTTTTGGCGATAAAGCTTGCGCACGGCAATGCCGCTCTGAATGAGGACTATCGGGAGCTGTTCACCGGGCACAGCAATTTGAACATCGGGTCGGACAGCGGACTCATTGTGCACGACTGGTTTTCGGGAAGAAAGCAAACCCTGCTTTCGGATTTTGTTATCGGAACGGTCGATCAGCTGCTGATGGCGGCACTGAAGCAAAAGCATGTGATGCTGAAACACTTCGGTCTTTCCGGAAAAGTGGTCGTTGTTGACGAATGTCACGCTTACGACGCCTATATGAGCAAATATCTTGATATGGCGATACAATGGCTTGGAATTTATAAAGTTCCGGTGATTATTCTTTCGGCAACGCTTCCGGCGAAACGTCGTGCGGAGCTTGTTGAGGCGTATGTCGGACGGGGACTAAAGTGCATCGATGACGCGTGGAAGAGCAGCCTTGCTTATCCCCTGCTGACGTACACGGAGAAGAATTTTGTAAAGCAGAAGGCGCTTTCCTTTAGCGGTGAACAAAAGGAAATCTCCGTTAAAACGATTTACCGCGATGAAGTAACTGCGCGGGCAGGCTATGCCGCCGAACGCGGCGGGTGTGTGGGCGTGATAGTCAATACCGTGCGAAAAGCACAGGAAATTGCGGCTGAATTGCAGTCCGCTTTCCCGAAAGCCGAAGTTATTATCATGCATGCGCAGTTCATAATGACGGATCGTGCGAAGCGCGAGGAGCAGATACTTAAGCGTGTGGGCAAACACTCCACCCCGGAAAGCAGACGCGGACTGATAATTGTCGGAACGCAGGTGCTTGAACAATCGCTTGACCTTGATTTTGATCTTATGATAACGGAACTTTGCCCGATGGATTTGCTTTTGCAGCGCACAGGCAGGCTGCACCGACATAACAGGGTTCGTCCGCAGGGACTGGAAACGGCAAGCTGCTTTGTTCTTGATGAAACGGATGACAGTTTTGATTCGGGAAGTGCGGCGATTTACGGTGAATGGCTGTTGATGCGGACGCGGGCATTGCTGCCGAACAAATTGACGATTCCGAGCGATATTCCGCTGCTCGTTCAGCGTGTATACGATGAAAACGATGACCGAATGCTTGGAGAGCTGACCGAGGGGATGGAAAGTGCGCAAGAAGAATACGTGAAAAAAACAAAGAAAAAAGAGCGCAATGCATGCAATTGGTTGATTGGAAAACCGTCCGAAAGAAAGGGGAAATCGCTTGACGGCTGGCTGGATAACGCCATTGGCTTAAGCAGCGAACAGGCCGGCGAAAGAGCCGTGCGTGACGGAGACCCATCGATTGACGTAATTGCACTTATGCGTGATGCGGAAGGGCAGATACACACCGTTTCGGATGAATGCGAGCGGGTCATACCGGCGGACAGGCCGCCCTCAAGGGAGGAGGCGTTGCTCATTGCGCGGCAGAAGCTCCGCCTTCCTGGATTTTTCGGCCGACGGTGGAATATCGACAGCACGATTACGCAGCTTGAGAGTGAAACCAAAAGCAATTTTTCCGCATGGCAGGATTCGGCGCTGCTGAAGGAGGAGCTTGTTCTGCTTTTCGATAATGAGCTGAATGCGGTGCTTGGCGAAGTGCGGCTGCATTATGATATAAAAACCGGATTAACATACGAAAAGGAGTGAAATGATGAAGGAAATCGAATTCAATCTGCTTGACGAAAAATGGATACTTGCGCGGAAAAGCGACTGCACCGTTGATGAGCTTTCACTGACGGATGCGCTGCTGAAGGCTCATGAATACGTTGAGCTTGCGGGCGAGCTGCCGACGCAGGATGTTGCGGTGCTCCGACTGATGCTTGCGGTTTTGCACACTGTTTTTTCAAGATACTCACCGGACGGCGAGGAGTGGCCGCTCGAAGAGCCGGAGGATGCGGAGGAACGCTGGAAGGAGCTTTGGACCGCCGGTCGGCTGCCCGAAAAGCCGATAAGGGATTACCTTGAGTCCGTACACGAAAGGTTTTGGATTTTTCATCCGGAAAGGCCGTTTTATCAGGCGTTATCGGTAAACACGGATGAAACAGCGTCCGTTTTCTCTGCGAGCAAACTCAACAGCGCTATAGCCGAAAGCAACAATAAACCGCGTCTGTTCGCGTCGCGTTCGGGAGAGGAAAAGGAACGGCTAACAAATTCGGAAGCTGCAAGGTGGCTTTTGCACGTTAATGCATTCGACGATTCTTCAAACGAGAGAGGCAAAAGCAAAAAAATCAATGCCTCATCCGGAAAGAAATTAGCGGGAATCGGATGGCTTGGAAACCTTGGAATTATTGCAGTACACGGCAAGAATTTGTTTGAGGATCTTTTGCTGAATTATATAGCTTTGAATTACGGCGGTAACAGCGTTTGGGAAGAGGAGAAGCCAATTTGGGAGGAGAAAGTCCGCAGCAGGCCAAGAGTTGAAATCGCCATGCCGGATAACCTTGCGGCGCTTTACACTCTTCAGTCAAGGCGAGTAATGTTGGTTCGCAGTGAGGGCTTTGTTACGGCGTACAGAATATGCGGCGGAGATTTCTTCACAAGCGAAAATGCTTTTTTGGAGCCAATGACGATTTGGCGGGTCGATCGTGAAGCCTCAAAAGGTGGCAATGAGGTATGTAAGCCGAAAGCGCACAATTACGCAGCGCAGATGTGGCGAGAGTTTTCCGTCTGCTTCGATTTCGGTGACGGAAATCATACCCCGGGAATCGTTGGATGGATCAACTATATAAAAAAAGAGAGACTTATTGACAAAACGAGATTGATAAGCTTCCGAATCTGTTCCGTTCAATATGATACCATGAAGAGCTGCTACACAAATATCCTCTCCGACTCCCTGACATTCCACACGGATCTTATCACAGAGGTTGGAGAACATTGGCGGGACAAAATCGAAACCGAAATCCAAAACTGCGGTGAAACTGCCAAGGAAGTTAAAAACCTTGCCGTCAATATTGAAATCGCAGCCGGCGCGGACGATGAATCTGCAAAGAAATGCGCTGCCGTTGCACGCGCACAGGAGCAGTTCTATTATGAAATTGATGCGCCGTTCAGAAGCTGGCTTGAGTCGATCGATCCGACTTGGGCGATCAGCTCGGAGCAGGAGCGCGCAGCCATCCGAAGGTGGCGCGAAACCGCAAAACGAATCGCATTGCGCATCGGTCAAGAGCTTGTTGAATCGGCGGGCACGGCGGCAATTGTCGGACGCACAATAGAGATAGAAAAGAAGAAAGGGAACAAAATAACCGTACACTATTCCGCTCCCGACGCCTATCGTTACTTTAAGGTCAAATTGAATGAAACTTACCCGAAGGAGGAGAACAATGACTGAAAAAGAAATAAGAATCACCGCTTTTATGAAGCGAAAACTCGAGCGGCTCAGAACGCTGCCCGAGAATCAGTGCCGAGCGGAGCTTGCCGAACTGCGGCACGGAATCGGACACGCCCCCGGGGAGCTTCCCGCAATTTGGGGTGCATTCCTGACCGATCTTCCGGAGGAGTTTTATCGGAATGACGGTAACGCTTCGCCCGCGGAATGGGCGGTTTACACCGCATTGACCATGTTTGCACTGCATCAGCAGGGGCATGATTTCGGGTCCGAATGGATGAATGTGGACGGAATGAAGTTCGGGGCTTCGGTGCGAAAACTTGCCAAGGACGAGGATGAGTTGAAGCGCATACGCGCCAGATTCAACAAGATCGCAACGGCATCGGATCTGCCCGAACTCAACCACCACCTGCGCGGCGTGATAAATCTTCTCAGCGGCAACGGTATAAAACTCGACTATGCGGATCTTGCCGTTGACCTGTATAATTACAGCTATGCGGAAGGAAGAACAAAAGTAAGGCTCAAATGGGGACAGGATTTCTGCCGCCAAATAAAAAATGATGAAAACTAATGTGGAAAGGAACTAAAACTATGAAAAACAGATGCTATCTTGATGTACACGTACTCCAAACCGTTCCGCCGAGCTGCGTCAACCGCGACGACACCGGCAGCCCCAAAACGGCGATTTACGGCGGCACGACCCGTGCGCGCGTTTCCTCACAGGCGTGGAAACATGCAATGCGCGAAATGTTCCGCGAAGAACTCATTGAACCGGATATGCTCGGGTTGAGAACAAAGAACGTTATAAGCATGGTTGCGGAGGAGATTCTGAAACTGAACCCCGATGCGAAAGCGGCGGAACTTGCGGAAAAAGTGCTTACAAGCGCCGGAGTGAAATTTAAAGACGATAAGAAAGGTGAAACAAAGGATAAAAAGGCGGAAGCACTCTTTTTCATGAGTGCGGCACAGGCAAAAGCACTTGCCGAGATCGCAGTTTCCGAAGGCACGGCTGATAAGGATGCCTGCAAAAAAGCACTCAAGAACAACCCCTCCGTTGATATTGCGCTTTTCGGGCGAATGGTTGCTTCCGAAGCAACTTTGAATTGCGATGCCTCCGCGCAGGTTGCGCACAGCATTTCAACCCACACCGTGCAGAACGAATACGATTATTTCACCGCCGTTGACGATCTTGCTCCGGAGGATAATACCGGCGCGGGTCACCTCGGAACGGTGGAGTTCAACTCTTCAACGCTCTATCGCTATGCAACGGTCAACCTTGTTGAGCTTTCGAATGCCCTCGGGAAACAGGTCACGGCGGAGACAGCGGCAAAATTTGTTGAAGCGTTTGTTCGATCAATGCCCACTGGCAAACAGAACACCTTTGCAAACCGCACCCTTCCGAGCATGGTGTATGTCACAATTCGGCGCGATCAGCCCGTTAACCTTTGCGGTGCGTTTGAAAAGCCCGTTTCGGCAAAGAACGGCGGTTATTCGGAGGAATCCGAAGAAAAGTTTGTTGAATACGCAAACAAGGTTTACGGCAAGTATGCCTCCGCGCCCGATAGTGCATTTGCAGTCGGTGAAGCCGTCGGAGAGCTTGCGGAATGCATGAGCCTCGACAGACTGCTTGGGTCGGTTGCGGAGTGCGTTAAGGAATATCTCGGCGAGAGCGAGGGCATGTAATGGCTGTTTTGCTTCTTCGGCTTTCCGCTCCGCTGCAAGCGTGGGGAACCGAAAATTCAAAATTTGAGATCCGAAAAACGGGAAGGGAACCGTCAAAAAGCGGCATTGTGGGCTTGCTTGCAGCGGCACTCGGCATTCGGCGAAACGAGCCGGAAAAGCTCCGCGAGCTGAATGCGCTGCGAATCGGCGTCCGCATTGACCGCGCGGGAAAGCTCCTTCGGGATTTCCATATGGCGCATACAGAAAAGACTTCATATCTTACCGAACGTTATTATCTTTCAGATGCCGTCTTCCTTGTCGGATTGGAGGGAGAACGGGAACTTTTGGAGCGCATTGAATTCGCGTTGTCGCATCCGGTGTTTCCGCTGTTTTTGGGCAGGCGTTCCTGCCCTCCGACGTTGCCGATCGTTCTTGACGACATTAAGGAGGACGGGCTGATTAAAGTGCTGCGGACGTATCCGACGCTTGACGATTCCTTCAAAAAGAAGTACAATATGACAGCGCACATATATGCGGATTATTCGGAAGATGATGAGCAGAATTCGGATGCGGACGAACCGAGAGTGATCGGACGTGAAGCGCGGCGTGACCTTGCGGTCTCGTTTGACCCGCGCTGCCGTAAACATACCTATCGCACTGTTGCGGCGTATGAATCCGTTAACAAGGCGGAGAAGGATACGGACGCAGCGGAGCATGACGCGTTTGCAGAATTGGAGGACGCAGATGTATCTTTCGAGAATCAAGCTTAACACACAGAAACGCGAAACAATGAAAGCACTTGTTAATCCGCAGCAGATTCACGGTGCGATTGAAGTTTTGAACGGAGAACCGTCCGAAGCTTCCGATGCCGCGGATGAAAAAAATCGTGCGCGCAGTCTTTGGCGCATAGACACGCTTGGCGGGGAGATGTATCTGCTCGTTTTGACGCAGGACAGGCCAAAGCTGTCCCGTGCGGCGGAGCAGCTGGGTTACGGCGGAATTACCGTTGAAACAAAATCATACGATCCCCTGCTTGCACGAATTGCGGAAGGCAGCCGCTGGAGGTTTCGCCTGACAGCCAATCCCACAAAGAGCATCAAGCGCGAAGACGATCCGCAGGCTCGCGGAAAGGTAACAGCCCTTATTTCGGTCGGACAGCAGGAGGAGTGGCTTGCTTCTCATGCGCAAAGTTACGGATTTGAACTCGCGCCCGATGAATTCCGTGTTGTTCATTCAAACAGGTATTCTTTCAAAAAACGCGGAAAGAACAAGGAAGTAAGACTGCTTTCCGTAACTTTTGAAGGCATTTTGACAGTTACGGATGCAGCCCGCTTTCGGGAGACTTTGACTCAGGGTCTCGGCAGGGGCAAGGCTTACGGAAACGGACTTATGACAGTTGTGGGCATCGGGGAAGGCATCAATGGCTGAAATTCCGGGGATGATCCGCCCTTCCGTTCAGTCTCTGCCGCAGATTGGCGACAGAATGACCTTTCTTTACTTTGAGCACTGTAAATTGAGCCGTGCGGACAGCGCGATAACCGTTACGGATGAAAACGGGATCATTCATGTTCCTGCCGCTGCAATTTCGGTGCTCATGCTCGGCCCGGGAACGGATGTGACTCACCGTGCAATGGAGCTTATCGGTGATGCCGGTGTGAGTGTAATCTGGGTCGGGGAGCACGGCGTTCGGTACTACACCGGGGGCTGTGCTTTGACGGGAAGTTCACGTCTGCTTGTGAAACAGGCTGCTCTTGTGACGAACCAGCGGGGGCATCTCAACGTTGTTCGAAAGATGTACAGTCTGCGGTTCTCCGGAGAGGATGTGGCTCACCTGACTTTGCAGCAGCTGCGCGGGCGCGAGGGAAGCCGTATGCGTTCCGTTTATCGGCATTGGTCAAAGGAAACAGGCGTTCCGTGGCATGGACGAGACTATGATCCGGAGGATTTTTCATCCGGAGATCCGGTAAATCAGGCATTGTCCGCAGGGAATGCCTGTCTGTACGGCCTTGCTCACGCCGTGATTTGCGCACTCGGCTGTTCCCCCGGCCTCGGCTTTGTGCATATCGGCCATTCGCTTTCATTCGTTTATGATATTGCTGATTTGTACAAGGCGGAAATCACGATTCCGATCGCATTTCGGCTTGCGGCAGAGTCTCCGGAGGATATCCCGTCCCAAACAAGGCGCAGTGTGCGTAATGCGCTTGCAGAAAGCCATATTTTGGAGCGAATGGTGAAGGATATCAAATACCTTCTTTCCGATGAATCCGATTTCGGCGAAGAAGGCTGCAGACCGCTTTATCTTTGGGATGACCGCAGCGGCAGTGCGGAATACGGTAAATCCTATCGGGAGGATTGACGTTGACAGTGATTACTTTGAGCGACTGCCCGCCGAAAGTTCGGGGGGATCTGTCCAAGTGGTTATGTGAAATCAGCCCCGGAGTGTATGCCGGCAATATTAATGCGCGCGTTCGCACGGAACTTTGGGCGCGGATATGCGAAAACTTGAAAAGCGGGCGCGCAACCATGGTTTACAGCGCGCGCTGCGAACAGCAGATGAAATTCGAAGTTCATAATGCTCACTGGGAGCCCGTTGATCTTGACGGAATACTGCTTATGCGCCGCCCGCTTCCGAAGCTGCATAAGGCAGAAGACAATTCGACAGGGGCTCCGCAAAGCAGAGCAGGAAAAATGCTGCTTGCGCGTCGTGCGGAAAAAGCGCGCAGGCGGGCTGACTATGTTGTTATTGACGTTGAAACAACGGGGCTTTCGCCCGAGAGGGACGGCATTATTGAAATCGGTGCACTGCTGATAAGAAACGGAGAAGAGGCAGAAGAATTTCAAACACTCGTCAGGCGGGATTCACCGCTGAGTGCGGATGTTGTCCGCCTTACGGGGATTACGGATGAAATGCTTGCAGTTGAAGGCATTCCTCTGAGCGAGGCAATCAACGGGCTTGTTGAATTCGTTGCGAACCGCCCGATTGTTTGCCATAATGCGGATTTTGACTGCGGGTTTCTGATTTCGGAGGCAAAACGCTGCGGCGTGAAGTTGTTTCGCAGTTCCTGCACAGATACTCTTGCCTTGGCGCGCAGGCGCGTGAACGGAGTTAAACAGTATTCGCTTGGGCATCTTTGCGAATACTTTGGAATTGATGTCGGAGAACGTCACCGTGCGCTTCCGGATTGCAAACTTACATTCAGGCTGTTTGAGAAGTTAAATGAAATTTGAACTGCTCAGGAACAAAAAGGCTGATTCCTAAAGGATCTTTTTAGTGTTTTCCCCGCATCCGCGGGGGTGATCCCATCTGAGCACAGCTTTTCAAGCTCCGCATAATAGTTTTCCCCGCATCCGCGGGGGTGATCCCCATGCGACATCGTGCAGGTTGTACGAATTGCTGTTTTCCCCGCATCCGCGGGGGTGATCCCTCGGCAGCACGTCAGCAATCAGTGTCGGCAGCGTTTTCCCCGCATCCGCGGGGGGGATCCTCGGAATGGGGAAAAAGATACCAACCCTCCCTTGTTTTCCCCGCATCCGCGGGGGTGATCCTTTTCAACTGCGCAGACACAAACGCTGCAAGTTGTTTTCCCCGCATCCGCGGGGGTGATCCCCGGCGGCAAGTAAACGGAGGTAACCGATGGAGGTTTTCCCCGCATCCGCGGGGGTGATCCCCGAGTTGCCACGGCGAATGGCGACAGCCGTATAGTTTTCCCCGCATCCGCGGGGGTGATCCTGTCGATGTCAGCCTTAAAGGCTTCGGTGATAGGTTTTCCCCGCATCCGCGGGGGTGATCCCGGCTGAAACTCCGACCGTTCCGCCCAAAGTCGGTTTTCCCCGCATCCGCGGGGGTGATCCTTGAAGCCGCGCTGAAAAGCGCGATGTTTACGTGTTTTCCCCGCATCCGCGGGGGTGATCCCACAGCATCGAGTAGGAGCGGGAGGTTGTCAATGTTTTCCCCGCATCCGCGGGGGTGATCCCGTCTGACAACTGCAATTCGTCAATTATTACAGGTTTTCCCCGCATCCGCGGGGGTGATCCTATTTCCCTGCCCGTCCATAAGATAGTTGTATCGTTTTCCCCGCATCCGCGGGGGTGATCCTATATTTTCCAATAGACGGGTCACCCCAGACTGGTTTTCCCCGCATCCGCGGGGGTGATCCCGCACGAACGGCGATGCGGGTTTTATCCACATTGTTTTCCCCGCATCCGCGGGGGTGATCCTCCGTGAGTGCGGATGCAATTGTTTTCAATGTTGTTTTCCCCGCATCCGCGGGGCTCTTTATGCAAAATGGAAAGAGTTACCTAAATCACATGGAACAAGTATTGCAATCTTAAAACAAGATGGATTAAAGATGATTGAAAATAATACATTAGAATCATTCATTCGAAATGAAATTGCATTCCATATTGATAATAATCCAGATAATATCACATTAAAAGATTATAAGATTACAAATTTAACAGCAATTCAAACAGCTATTAAAAATACAACAAGTAAACAAGAATTAAAACTCAAATTTGAAATTACATATAGTACAGGTGATAAGAGTTACAAGACTGCAGAACCAATAACCATTACAATTGTAAATGTGGTATTAGGTGATGAAAATACAAGTTATACAAGATACATTGATGAAAATGAAACTTTAAAAAATAATTCAAAATGGAATAGTGGTA
>OGYL01000881.1_pt1 | contig 24035 bp, 17 predicted proteins | sample 1576541 | NCBI WGS metagenome assembly OGYL01 (sample SAMEA3541551, study PRJEB24748) | human gut metagenome | biome: human gut; feature: human-associated habitat; material: faeces | place: China | collected 2012 | reverse complement strand
CTACAACGAAAGCGTCATTCGTTTCAGAGCCATAAAACCGGGTGTCATAGTCTGTCCTCGGATTGAATCCGTTTATCACTTTCAGTTTGCTGAAGTCATTAGGATCATACAGCGAACGGAAGCCTCCGAATATAATGGATCTGTTCACCTTCGGAGTCACCAGGCGAATCGACTTGACCGCCTTCTCTCCTATCACAGCCGGAATACGCGTATAATATCCCATCAGACCAGCTACCTGACGGCGCAGGCGGATTGCCGGAATTTCGGAGATCTCTTCATCTTCCGGATTGGCTATTATCTCCCCATTTTCCACATAAAACGATTGTGCTCCGGCAAATATCTCCGCCACACCATCACCGTCAGGAACTGTTACCATTTCCGAATTCGGAAACTTATCGCCCAACGACAAGCCTTTGAACGGTTCATAGCCACCATAAGTTCCGGAATGGAATCCAACGCCATAAGCAATATATTCTACTCCTTCCTCAAGCAGACTGTTACCTTCCAGTACAACTTCCCGCAGTCTGCCGCGTTTCTCTCCATTCACATAAGGCACACTGACCTTATTTTCCGTATCACTCCAATTGATGAAAGTTCCTTTATAAACAATCTCTGCCGTTAATGCCCTCTTTATGATGATCACATCCACACGATCGATTGTCTGCTCCGGCGAGAAACTGTAAATCGGACGGCTTTGGGATTTAGTAGTTGTTGTGTGTGACGACACTTCACCCACGCTTTCCACCTTGATCAGAAAAGACTGCGTAGGTATTTCCGATGAAGACTCATCCGGTGAGATTTCTTTCTTTTCGCAAGATGAAAAAAGAAACAAGGAAACAAAGAAGAATAACAAGCCTGTTATTCCTCTTCTATAATATATTGTAAAGGATTTCGTGTTCATCAGTCTATTGCTTATTAAGAGACATAACCACGGAGAGGATAAATAATATGTCTCCGTGGTTTTGTGTTTATTTTTCTGAAATAAGTTTACTTTATTAAATCTAAAGTTCCATCCCATGTATCATTTATTGTTAAAAACACATCCATATATCCGGTTTCATCACTAATATCTAATAGATCATCATCTGTTGTAGTGTCAACATCTGTTTTACCGCCTACTGAATAGAAATGATTACAACGTATGTCATAATCAAGTTCCGGATAGTCTTCAGTAGAGTTTGAATTTTTTAATTTGACTATTTTTATTGTTTCATAGCTACCATCTTCTTTCGCTGTATAATATGTAAGATTCAATGTTGTTTTATCTTCATATCCTTGCGTACCTTTAAAATCCATATGACCTGAATAAGGCAATAAAAAACAACTTCCAAATAGTGTATTATCTTTACATTCTAGGGTTGTAAAATCATCCTCACTCATTCCATCTGCCAAAAGATACTTTTTACCATCACTTCCTTCTTTATTAAACTCATAATAATCACCTGAGGAATCAACATTTTCTTTATCTTTTATAGTAAATGTCAATAAATCAACATTGCTTTTATAAGATGATTTATCATAATTGCCATTATAACCCTCTTTTCTACCAGTTATGCTAGTCACAATAGAAGCTGGTATAATAAACCCATTCATCTTCACAGGAGTACTTATTGTTATCTTATCTACTGATTTATTATCAATAGAAGTTGGTACTTTTTCTAAATAAGCCATCAAACCTGCTACTTGACGAGTAATGGTAACAGAAACTTCCTCTGAAAACATATTATATTGATTTATACTAATAAATCTATTTTCTTCGCCAGATGATGCATTTTTTCTAATACAATATCCGGCAAAAATTTCTTCCACTACACTAGGCTCTATATTGGAACACTCAAAATATTTAGGAGAAGTTTCAGCTCCAATTGATTTTGTATAAGGAAAACTATTATTTCCACTCTCACAATTATATCCATAAACAATAATGGTATAAGAACCTTCGCCTGGCAAACTTTTAAATTTGACATAAAAATTCTTTACTGCATTATTGTCTGGTAAAATTAATATTGATTTATCATCAGTAGCAACACTAAAGCCACTTTCCATTTCAGTACCAGAAGAGTTATAAGCACCGGCAATTTCAACTCCGTCTGAAACTTCTGTACCTGAAGAAGTATTAATAAAACTAAACTTTATCCTATTCACATTATTAGCCGCCTCAGAACTACCAATCGGTCTCGCCGTCCTAGTCAGCAAATCATTCGATAACGAAATCTTTATCACACCTTCACCCGGCAATACTTCTATACCGTTTTCCTTTTCTACATATATTATTTTCTCTTCTGTACATGCGGCAAAAAGCATCAAAAAGGCGAATGCCAGTGCCATAAACAAATTTGTCTTCATACTCTGCCTTTCTTTTTAATTAAACAAGTATCTCTTTTCAAAAACGTTATGTCACAATATATAAATGGGACATAGAGGCACCGAAATGCCTCTATGCTTTATTACATATCTGATGACATGCCTTTCTTTAGAATTGGTCCTAAGAAATAAAATTTACTCTAGTTCCAAATCATGGATAAATTCCCACTGATCATTAATCTTGATTGTCAAAATCTGGTCTTTATCAAGTGGCTGTGGTTCATCTGGACCACCACCTTCACCTGTATCACCCGCACCACGCTGACCAATCTGATACAAGTGGTTACGATAGATATTATAATCTTTTTCCGTATCCTTGCCTTCTGCTATAGATTTAGTATCCAATTTAACATCCCAAACACGGATTACATTCTTTGCAGAATCCAGCAACTGTAACTGCAATGTTCCGTATTCTCCCTGTTTATTAAATGGAATAACAAATTGGCCTGCTAAGACAGAATTTGTCTGAACCTTTGGATTGTCATTACCACTATTGATGCCATTACTCCAGTTTGCACCCAATAATGGAACACTTAATGTTTCACCATCTTCTGTTTTAATTATTGTTGTTGCATCCCAATATTCACCCTCAGATGTATTCTTCTTAAACCACTTACTCAAATCGATTTCATAAAGAGTGTAGGCATTTTTTGTGGCATTAGCTTGTTCTCCAATACCAAAGAAAGCATCTTTAGTTTCAGCAGTTGCAGCAAAACCATTAACCTCAGATTCTGTCTTTGTTCCATTCGTAGCATCATCCGTTTGAACATCCAAATTATAAGTCAAGTCCACCTGATTATTACGGTTTGAACTTACCAAACGAACATATGCAGTAGAAGCATGTGCTTTGCTATCATCAGCAGAAACCACCCAAGCCGGAATTCTGTTGAAATAACCGATAACACCGGCTACCTGACGTTTCAAAAGAACTGTGGCAGAGAAACCACCATCTCCAGTTTCAGAAACTGTGAATGGAACTGATGAACCTGAGAAGATTTCGGCTACACTTGCTTCAGAAACAGCTTCGGTATTAAGGAAGTTTGAACCAGCTGTGGTATTTGGATTCCAAATCTTGTTATTGAAATTACCAATATTCAAACTAGGGAATATTCTACCACCATTATCACCTTTAACTTCAAACGGTGCAACAGTCTGGGTATCCTGATCCTGACCTACAGCAACTATTGTGTAACTTTTGCCTTTTGCCAATTTATCGTCACCAGTCAATTTCAATGTATATTTACGACCATAGTCGTAATCTACTGCCAAATTCCAGTCATTAATTGTCAAAATGTTTTTTAATGTTCTTGTGCCATTTGGCTCATTCATTTCAAACACAAACAACTGAACATCCGTAACATTTTCAGCTCCTTTATTCTCTGTTGAATACAAAGGACGAGACTTAGTAGAAAGGACATCCGTATCCTGCATGTCCAGTACAATCACTTGTTCACCAGTGGCAACTTCTGAGTTCTCACCTTCATTAATGATTTCATCCTCATTACTACATGATGTAGAAATCGTCATTAAACCTGCAGCAAACATGGCTGCATAATAAAACTTCTTTTTCATACAAAATAAATTTAGTAAGTTAAACATAATGTCTATATATCTTTAGCTGACAAGGATATATATCTTGTCACTCTATTTCCATCGAATGCAAATTCTCCCAATTGTCATTTACAAGTACATACATCTTGAATTTACTGTTCCCACCGCCATCCGGATCCGGATCTTCAGGATCAGGTTCTTCGGGATCTGGATCAGGATCTGGATCGGGTGGATCTGGCGGATCTGGCGGATCAATTGGTTCTCCGCCACTCTCGTAAATGAAACGAAGGATGGTTAGCGTGTTTCGCTTCATAGAAATATTGATATCCTCTGGGGCAATCCACATTCGGCTACGCCCGGCACGTAACTCGTCGGGAAAAACCTCATAAAAATTGATGCTTAAGGTTGAATTATCGATGTCTGTTGACGGACAAAGCAGCGTTCCTGTAAGAATCTCGTTGGGTTTCTGCCACAAGGTGTCAGTATGTACCAAAGCTTCCCGCGAATAACTGAAGTCAGCCTTCACGTAGGCATACACATTCGTAATGTCTTTTGTAGAGAAACGAATCTCGTCCGGCAGATTTTCGGCTTTGATAAGTAACTTGCCTTTAACGCGTTCAAGTTCTACGGTATAGAGATACTGATTCTCATCATACACGAATGTATCGCTACTCAGATAAATATCGTTTCCCTGCGCATTGTATAAATGCAAGTCTGATGATGTTGCATCGTCGCCAAGCGGAACCTCACTCTGCATGTTTCCCCACGTAGTCATCACATAAGTGCCGAAAGGTATGTCTTCGGGAAAAGTCACACCAACTTCTTTGTCACCCGAAGTGACAGTGAAAAGTTTCTGTTCCACCATCATCTCACCCGTCTCAAGCCTGTCTAGCCTGTAATAAAGTGTCGATACATAATCCTTGAAAGGAAGCGTCTCGTCTTTCTTTACATCATATCTCCATTTTACAGCAGACTCAATATTGAAATAATTCTTGTCTTTCACGGAGATGTTCACCTGCAAAGGCGGACAAGGCAAAATCTCATCACGTATACACGATGACAACATGATCAGTGACAAAACATATACTATGTATCTGGCGTATCCCTTCATCTTATCATATCTCGTAATTGTTCAATTCCTTTCGTATCCTTGGGTAAAGAGTTGATTATCTTCTTTGCCTCAGCCTTCCTTCCCGTACGTAAAGCCAGTATCGCAGTATTTAGATCAGCGAGCGGAGCCAACAACGTGTAAGCCTCTTCCCATTCACCACTTTCCGCCTTCATCACACCCAAGTTATAACGTGCTTCCGGCAAATCTGTATGCTTCTCCAACAGAGCCATAGCTTCAGCCGTACGTCTGTTACGGTGATATATCACAGCCAGATTGTTGGCTGCTACCCCCAATTCCGGAAAATAGCGTAACATCGTACGATAAACCTCTTCGCGCTCATGATCCGTCTTCACCAATTCAGAAACACGCAGTAATTCTTCCTCACTGAAAGCATCCGGACGCGTCTTATAAAGCGACAAAAGCTGTGCATCCGTTGTGAAACTCTTCACTGTATAGGTATATAGATATTCCACCACACGGTCTTTCTGCAGATAATTGTCTTTTATTCGATTCCAAGCCGGCAACCGGCGTATATGATATTCTTGTACATCATCGTTCTTGTCGCTATATTGGGCAAGGATTGATGCAACAGCAGAGACATCTTCATCTTCCGCACGGCGCATGGCTTCAAGAACCGGTTCCCATCCTTCAGGACGGGATTTTACGGTTATCAGCTGCTGTACCTCATAAGGCAGATGTAGTTTATCGGACAACCATCTCTTTGCAGACAAAGCCCGGTTGCGTGCCAGCGTGGTGTTGAAAGCCAACGAACCGTCGGCTGACGCAACACCCACGATCTCCAGTTTATTCAGCACCGACAAGGAGTCGTTCAGAATCGGACAAAGCCTATTGAGCATTTTTTCCATCTCGGTGGCATTATGTCCCATATCCATTTTTATATCGAAACGGTTGATTTCAAATTGCAGGTTTGCTTTTCCTTTTCCTTCCCGGATTTTCAGAGGGACTACAAAATTCGGATTCAAACGTACCTGTTTCATTTTCGAACGGAAAAAGTTCATCGGATCTGCCACCTCTGCCAATATCAGCGTATCCGTTCCGGTACACTCACCGCAACCATCTGTCGATACGACTGCCTGAAGATGTACATTGGTTATTCCTGCCGGAAGAATAACCGGACAAGTGTATGGTATTTCGTATGACTTCCTGTTATCTATCATGCGTGCTTCCTGCACATAAGGATCACTATATCCGTCGAGCACTTCCAGCCTTTCCACTTTCTTCCGGTAGATTGAGGCATCGAGTACCACCGGAGGATATTCACCATACACCGAATCACCAACCACCAGTTGAGGAGTGATTACAACACGACTTCTCCGCGTCAAATAGTTCTCTGGAAGATGAAAAATCACATCGATACGTGCACTATCATCTACTCCGGGCATTAGAACCTGTGAAGACGGTAATATTTTCAAGGGTGCCGTCTGTCTTGTAGCGCACGATGAAAGTACCGAAGCCAATACGAACAAAGCAACAAACAACGACCTGAGGTTTCCTGCTTGGATCGAATCTATATTATATAATGTATGCTTATATTTCTTCATATCGAGTCCGTCTAATGGTTAGAAACTAAAACATATAAACTAGAGAAATGGCAGCCTGCGTAGGGCCTACATAATTTTTGGTTTTATTCTCGTAACACTTCTCACAGTAAATTCTGTCGCTCTCTTTGAACCACAGACGGGCATATCCCAAACCAATCGCAGCTTCCAGATTCCAATGCGGTGAAAGAATCCAGTTATAACCATAAGAAATTCCTCCGCCGGCCAGACAGCCGTCGTAACGTTTATCCTTAAAACCTCCGAAGAACTGAGCTCCGTGTAGATGTAACCCCACAAAATGACCTTCAAATTTTTCACACAACCAATATTTCAATTCCGGTTGTGCCAACCAGAACCGCATCTTTTTGTCATCTTTGAATATCCAAGGATTATAGGCGGCGTTTAGCTCAATGGTCACCTTATTACTGGTAGCAAATTCAACTCCTGCGTTCAAGGTTGTTGTCAGCCAACACAGCCCATTCGTCTTCACGGCTATTTCCTGAGCCGACAAACGAACCATAAAGACAACCATTGTACCTAATAATAATATACGGGTAAGGTGTCTTCTATACACAACAGATGTCACCATAAAAATATCTTTTTTATACAATCAATACAATCTAAGCTAGCAATTACAACGGATCATCACATCTAAAATTACACTTTCCAATTCCACAAAAGAGAAACCTGATCCGCCATCGTCATTTTTTCAATAAGACAAAGCTAAAGACAAAACTGATACTTGGTACATCGCCGGAACAACGATGAACCTTTTGGTATTTCATATATAGAATCTGGTACAAGAAGTAACAGGCTATGAATAATATGGTACTAAATGAACGAATTGATACAAAATAAAAAAGCGGGCTCAATACTTTTAAAGTACTGAACTCGCTTGATGATACATTAAATCAAGACTACAATCTTGTTAAAACTTCCGTTGCTTTAAGAACTGTTTCGGTGTAAGTCCGGTGATTTGCTTGAACTGCCGATAGAAGGAAGTCCGAGATCCAAAACCTGCCTTTTCGTAAAGCATATCCCAATTATCTGATCCGCTGGTAGTCATCAGATGAATCACATAATTCACCCGGTATTCAGCCAACCATGTACTGAAGTTTGTACCCGTCATACGGTTGATAGCCGTTGAAAGATGTGTACGATTGGTAATAGCGGCTTTAGCTAGAAGCGAGATAGTCAGTTCCGGATTCAGGAAAGGGCGGTCTTTTTCCATCACCAATAATACACGATAATACAAGTTACGATAAAAATCATCATCACTCGTACCTTCTGAATCAGACGATTCCTGAAGAGTTTCATCAGTTGTCGCTTCGAGGTCTTGCCCAACAGCCAATAAAGGCAAAGATTCTTCCTGTTTGGATACTAAATAAATTCCCATCTCGCGCCACTCAATATACCGTCTCATCAATACTTGGAATAACGTTTGAAGCCGACGTTTCTTGTTTCTCCAGTAAAAAATCCCCCACACAATGATTAGCATCAGCACAATGACAACCATCACAAGGATTACAATCTCCAACCGGCGCTGAGTCAACTTCCCTTCTGCTTCCAGAATCTGTTTTTCCATACCGGCCACATCCTGCTTTACAGAATAATAGGCCAGCATTCCATTCAGCTGATTATCGTAATATTGTTCTGATATCGTTTTCCAAACTGGCAGAAGTTGCATGGCGTTCTTCGTGTCATTCTCTTGTATATACGTGCTCATCAGCGGTTCTGAAGTTTCAAACAACTGGAAAGAAACGGGCCTGGTAAGAATCAAATCTTTAGCCTCCTGATAATAAAAATCCGCTTTTTTCGGATCTCCTGCCCGCTCATAAGCCTTTCCTAACCGGAAACAAACCGATTCAAAAGAAACCGTTTCTTCCTTATGGGCATGATAATCGTCATACAGACTTTGAAGCAACTCAATCGAGCGATTCAACGAATCAGGTATCTCGCTCAAACTCCAGCCTTTATAAAAACGAGTGGTATAATCAACTGATTTATAAGAACCCGGAAGCATATCCTCTTCCTGGATGTTCAACTTGTCAATCAGCGACATATAATAGACTGCCGAATCATATTTCATGGTATAAACCATGTGCATAGCTTTTGCTAAATAGGCATTTGCCATCGACAAGGTATCGCTTTTATCAGAATTGGCTATTACCTGATTGAAAAGTTCATTAGCCTCGTCGTTCATCTTCCAGTTTGAATACACCAATGCCAAGGTACTGGATATCCGATTTTTACAAAGTGGATCGTTTAGCGAATCTGACAAAAACAATCCTCGCTGAAGACAAGCTAATCCTTTTTTCAAATCATTATTATTAAAATATACCGATGACGATAAAGCATAAGAATAATTCCATAACCTAAGCTGACGAGGTTCAAGCCGGGAAGGTGATGTGGACATCAATTCATCGCATAACATCAATAGCGTATCCATCTTCTCATGAGTCTTCAGCATATTATTGACTACATAATGATAATTACGGTCAAACCGCTTTTGGAACTCAAGATCATCAGGTGAGCAGGTTGGCTCCGATTGACAAGAAAACAAAATACAACATGGAGTCACTAGGGAAAAGCCCCACAATTTACAGTAGTGTAACAACTTCTTCATGGATAATTATATATTTATGTTTAGTTACTATTTCGGAGCCAAAACACTACCAGTGACTTTGCTTATGCGAAGATACAAAAAAAGTGAAAAACAATGCCAGCTTTTCATAAAAAGCCGGCGTCTTTTTCACTTTTTCTGCCTATGAAATGAAGAATTTTCAATGGCAAAAATTCCCAAAAGTTCAAAAGGTTCAAAAAGTTCAAAAAGTTCACAGTGCCCCCCCTGAAATTATCTGAATCTGCGGTGCAATGAATAAAGACCTGGCAAACACTTGCCTACTTGACAACGAAAGATGTATTTTGTACAATAAGTACAGTTATAAGAAGCTTTGCAAAGCCCGACAGCTCATCGAGATTTCCTCAGCGGATCTATATGAAACAAGCCATCCAACACAGCTTTTTTTGTTACAACTACAATCCTCGCATTTCTCGGCAGACACCTGCTTCCGTAATATGAACAATCATCTTGCCAATAAACAATCCGACAAAACTCTTCTCTCTTTGTCTTCTGTTTTGTACCACGCTTTCTTAAACAACCACGCCGAAAGTTTCAGCCGTGGGGACACAGTGAACTTTTTGAACTTTTTGAACCTTTTGAACTTTTAGGAATTTACCCAACTACAAAAGTAGCAGCACAACAAACCATAAATCAGAATGTTACCTCAATGCCACCCATAAAAGTAGCTTTAGGCATCGGGAAACCATCGTTGATGGAATAACGCGTAGCCGTCAGATTCTCTCCCTTCACGAAGATATTCAATCCTTTATCCGGATTCTTCCCGAAATGATAAGCAGCACGGGCATTCAAGACGGTATAATCTTCCTGCTTCGTGCAAGCCTCGTCTGTATAGAGATCAAAAATTGATTGAACAGCCAGATGGAACGAGAAACGCCCTGGAAGATAAGTCGCTCCTGCATAGAATTTATGTTTAGGGGCTCCTGCAATCGGGTCACTCTGATCCAAAAAACTATAATTGGTTGTAAACGAAAGATTCTGCAGAATCTGGTATTTCACTTCGGCCTCTACTCCTTTATTGGTAAATTCCCCTGTATTGACATTCAGCGGATTGCCATCAATCATAGCCGTACGGATCATATCTTTTCCGTCGATGTAAAAGGCTGTCACCTCGGCCGACAAACGTCCGTCAAGGAAAGACTGCCCTACCGAGATTTCATAATTCATCATATTTTCCGGTTTCAGATCCGGATTCTTCGGCTTAAACATATATAATTCACGAATATTCGGGCTACGGAAACCTTTGGAAAGAGAAGCTTTCCAGACATTCCCTTCAAACGGCCGATATGTCAAACCTGCCTGTGGCACCCAAGCACCGCCAAACGAACTGTTGTGTTCGTAACGGACACCCGCATTTACCCCCAGTTTATTGAAAAAATCCTGTTGCATAATGACATAACCAGCCACTTCGTTGACAGATTTATCAATGATCTCCTGATCTGCAGAACCATCATTCATCTGATTCCAAGCATGACCACCCCAGTTTTTATAATCGATACCCACCGTGAAGTTATTCCCTTCAAAGAGCCGGAAAGATTCGTAAAAAAGAACGCCCAAATTCCGGTCGGTCGATCGGAATAGATAATTCTGGGGATTTTCGCCCGTATAATATCCATCATTAATCTCATGATTCCCCCAATTATAGAAAAGCCGGATTGCCCCACTCATTTTCTCATACTGGTTTTCGAGAGCCAATGACGAAGTACCACGCCAGACATCCATCTCATTGTCAAAAATCGGATTGAATGTTTCTCCCGGATTCTGGAACTTATACTTTGCCAGACTTACATCTCCGCGCAATTGGTAAACATCATTAAAACGATATCCTAAATTCGCAAAACCATTGGTGATTTGGAAATCAGAATTAGGGCGATGTCCGTCCGTCCGATCATGATTTATCGAGACAAAAGAACTGAAATTGCCCACATTATATCCATTATTCACCATATATTTCTGTGTATTATATGACCCGTACATCACCCGAGCCTGTGTACGACGCCCCTGCTGATGATGCCGACGCGTAATGATATTGATCACACCACCCATGGCATTTGAGCCATACAACAGCGAACCCGGTCCGCGAATAACTTCAACCTTTTCTACATCCGAAGCCACATAAGTATCCGGCAAGGCATGTCCGAAAAGTCCGGCCCACTGTGGTTGGCCATCAAATAATACCAAGACTTTGTTTCCACTTCCTACCCCACGAATATTGATGGTACCGGCAGCATTGGTAGAAACACCAAACCCGGTAATGCCTTTTTCCGTTACAAACAAACCTGGCACCTGCTCGGAAAGTACCGGTAAAAGAGCCGATTCACTGCTGTTTTCAATCTGACTACGCCCTATCACCGAAATAGTCAGCGGAACACTATTCCGATTTACCTCAATCTTATTAGCAGAAACGACCAAACTATTCAGATGGATCAAACTGTCTACTTCCAGCGGTGTTTCCGCCATAGCGACACCCGAAGCAACCAAGCCTGCTACAATCAATACATTTCTTTTCATCTATCTCTTAATAAATATATACACTGTGTTACCTTTTCAAGAAAACGTGTTACCATATTACTAAAAAAATAAGGCTCAATCGGCCCGGCTCATCACCAGTTTACCATGCTTGATACCTTTAATCGTAGTCAGACGATCCGACAAATCAGTCAATCGATGCGCCTCACCCATCACCGTAGCAATATGCAAACAGAAATTCTTGTTTATAAAATACTGCGAAGAAGAAAGAATCACATCCTGATAATCCTGCTCAATCAGAATGATTTTCGAAGCAATCTCCTTTTTCCCCTGGTCATACATGATTATAATCGTACCTGCCACGATATGATTACAAAGCCACTTCTTCTCCGCCAGATTCTTCTCAATTAGGAAACGGATAGCCTGTGAACGATTCGAAAAACCATTCTCCAGTACATATTGGTCTAACGACTCCAACAAATCGTCTTCCAAAGAAACCCCAAATCGCTTTAACGCCATCCTGATTACTAACTAAATTATGGCACAAAAATAAAAAGATAAATTCAACTATACAAACCCAAGACGTTTATCCCAATGGAATCACATTTCCTTCTTCCGAAATAAGAAACAGTTCCAAATGTGCTGACTGCAAAAGTGGAGCACACGAACGATAGCAATCCTGCAAGATCATCTGATAAAATTCAGGATAGATCTCTGGAGAAATTAACTGCCACAACTCACGCGCCAAAGTCAATGACGGAATTGCAGATAAGATATCCGCTGAACAAGATGTCTTCCTGGCTACCTGCAACAAATAATCCCGATTCATGATGACTTTCTTACTATGCGTATCCAATGCTCCTTCTGCCAGCTTCACAGCTTTTCCCAGCATCAGTCCCATAACGATATGCCGGAAACCCACCTCAACGGCAATCTGAAGAGTTGCTCCAATAAAATTACCATAATGTACAAATCCTTGCTGCGGAATAGACCGATCAGCCAAATAAGTCTTTAGATATCGCTCGCTCTTCGCCCCCGAATTAATCACCAGCTGCGAACATCCAACTGCTTTAGCAACCTGGACTTCCTTCCGGATAGAAGCCACAAATGCTTCCGATGAGAACGGACGTACAATACCCGAGGTGCCAATAATGGAAATACCACCAACAATACCCAATTTGGGATTGAAAGTACGTTTGGCTAATTCCTCTCCATGCTCCACAGACACTGTGACCCATATAGAAGAAATCTTTCTTCCGGAAGCAACAACCAAACGATGTAGTTCCGTTTCCATCATCCGTCGGGGAGTCTGGTTGATCGCTGGTCCGCCAACATCCAGTCCCAAGCCGGGTAAAGTAACCGTTCCCACACCCGGACCTGCTTGAAAACGAATCAGAGGTTCTTCTTCCGTTTCTCCTTCCACCACCGAAACATGTACTTTGATCCGGCATCCATTTGTCACATCCGGATCATCACCAGCCTCTTTAATCACCGAACATGCCACTCCTGTTTCATCTGCTTCCACTGAAGCAACAGGCAAAACAACTGGTTCTCCTGAAGGCAACTGGATTTCCATAGAAGGAATTTCCTCTCCATACAAAATCTTATGCAAAGCCGCTTTTGCAGCAGCCGTCGCACAAGCCCCAGTCGTCAATCCACAATGCAAATCAAAAAAGTCAGGCAATAAACGATAAATTTCCCGCCGCAAACCAAATTCGCCATAGACACACAAAAATGAGTCCGGAAGCACAGGGCGTTTGATCACATACACCGGAATATGCTTTTGGAGAGCCGCTGCTGTTTTCTCTTCAAAGAAACCAGAACTACCACTCTCTTTTGTCAGAATCGCATCTGGCAAAACCTGCCTGATCATACTCTCATCCGATTGTTCCTGATAAAAAAGCAAATGATCTGAAGGAAAACCCTGCTCTGAAGCTATTCGCCGGGAATCTTCTCGATTTAATATCCGGAAGAAAGACTCATGCGCAGACCAAAAAGGACGAAGAGTACGAATCGTATTCACGCCCGTCCACGCCAACAGTCGGGAAACACCGGCCAATTCCATTTTCTGCATGGCATCTGCATAGTCATCACACCATACAAAATCAGGGTTCCTCGGAGGATATTTCCGCTCATAACGAATAACCGGCAAACCCAGTCGGGCGGCAACAGTCGCAATCGTTTGGTGTAATTGGACTGCAAACGGATGAGCGGCATCTACAATCAAACGAACCGAAGCCTCTGAACAACAGTCCGCCATAGCCTCTTCATTCATGGCTCCGCAAAGACGTTTGCCATGGACCAGCTCCATTTCTTGTCCCTCTCCTTTCGTGGAATATAAGAATGGCTTTCCGGCCTCTTCCAATACCCGGGCAACCAATCGTCCTTCTGTTGTTCCGCCAAAAACCAGTATCATGTCTTTACTTCCTGAACAAATGCTTAAACTCATCCGCATACAAACGAGACAAACCTTCCCGATGTCCGATCGCCTCTCCTACCACCAGCAGCGTAGTCAATGTCAAATGGTTTTCCCGTACGATCCGAGCCAAATCTTTTAGTTCACCCCGGAAAATACGCTGTTCCTTCCAGGTCAATTTATAGCAGACAGCGACCGGCGTATCCGGAGCATAATGCTGTAATAACTCTTGCTCCACTTTATCCGCAATAGAAGCACTCAGATAAATACACATGGTACTTTGACTGGCTGCCAGTTTATGCAACTGTTCTTTTTCCGGAACAGGCGTACGTCCTTCACCGCGGGTCAAAATAATTGTCTGCACTTTTTCCGGAACCGTAAATTCAGATTTCAATTCAGCTGCAGCAGCCTGGAAAGCGGAAATACCCGGAGTAATATGATATTCCATACCATACTGGTCGAAATAATTCATCTGTTCCTGAATAGCTCCATACAGACAAGGATCACCCGTATGCAAACGGACAACCAGTTTTCCTTTATCATAAAAGGATTTCATCAACGCAAACTGTTCATCCAAATTCATGTCGGCAGAACTACGGACTATCGCACCAGGTTTTGCATAATAAGTCAGCTCTTTGGGCACCAAGCTTCCGGCATAAAGAATCAGATCAGCCCGCTGGAGAAAATGTTTTCCCCGAACAGAAACCAACTCCGGATCACCTGGTCCGGCTCCCACGATTTCAATATGTCCTTTTTGTCTCGGTTTTCCACTGTCCAAAGCTACCGCCCAAGTAAACTGCACATCTCCTTCATGATAAATCTGTTTAGGTAAGACCAATAAACCGTCTCCCGAAGCCTTGATAGCCGCAGCTTCACTCACACTGGGAATACCAATATTCGATTCTACAACAGCCGATGGTGTTGGGACTTCAATTTCCTTCAGTTCGGTTGCCGGATATGTATAAAAAGGGACATGCCATGTTTCAGCCAACAAAAGTAATGCTTTCTCATCTGCTTTTATGTCAACCGAATCCAACGAACAAATTGCCTTTTCAGAGAGATGCTGTTCTCGCAAAGATGTCAGAATCTTTTCTTTTAACAACTGTACATCCGCTAGCAAATCCCGTTTACACCCCATACCAACATGCAATACTTTCGGAATATATTGGATACACAACGCCGGATACGTATGAATCCATGGAGTTACAGCAATAACCAAGCTATATTTATCTACAGGTATCGACGCAACATCCTGATACAAATCCACATGAGAAGGCAAGGTTTCTATCAGATATTCACCACCTTCTACCGGACATTCCAATAAAAGCGCTGTTGGCTTCCGGTCTACGAAAAGAGCAATAGCCTGATTCAACCAAGAGTTCCTCTGTTCGTCCGAAACTGGTGTTGTATTTCCTTTCGGCAATACTTCCAATGCCCAGTCATACTTTTCAGGCAACGTATCCAAGGCCCATAAACCGACATTGTCACTTTGTGTTGTAATAACAGGTTCAGCCGACAACAAGCGAGCTAGCGAAACCGTTAGTTCGTTTGCACCACCAACGTGTCCCGACAAAACAGAAATCACCTGCTTTCCAGTGGTATCTATACAAACGACAGCCGGATCCGTATGCTTATCCTGAATATATGGTGCTATACTTCTGACACAAATACCTAAGGCTCCGATAAAAATCAAAGCATCCGAGCAAGAAAACGCTTTTTCCACCTCAGCTAAACGGGAGATCGTCACTTCGTCATAGTGCCGTGATATCCGCTCTGCTAATTCCTTTCCTTTCTCTGAAACAGCTATAATTGTTATTTTATTTATCATCTTGTCTTATTTTTTACTTCGTTCAGCTTTACATATCGTTATCGGATTGAAATCATCCACCGCCATTCGGATTTCCTCTTTACATTCAAATCCGATAGCCGGCAACGTATTCTTAAACAGTAACAGACTCTCCTCCGATACAGAATTAAATACGATTGTTCCGCGTTCCGCCAAACACGATGAAACCTTCCGGAGTATTTCTGGTAATTTTCCTCCATGACCACCAATAAAGACCGCATCCGGAGAATCTAAAGAAGAAACATCATACGTCATGAAATCTGTTATTATCGCTTCAATCCCAGGTGTCCCGAAACGGTGAGAATTTACATCCATCAACTCAGCTCCTTCCGATCTCACTTCAAAAGCCGTAATATGTAAATGAGGAAATTGCAACTTAGCTTCTATGGAAACCGAACCTGTACAGAAACCGATATCCCATAAATTCGTCTTATCATGTAAATCCAACAAACTTAAAGAAAGTAACCGGACCGGCATCTTGGTAATCATCCGAGTACGTCCATCCAGATGCTCAAAAGACGCATCTGGTATTCCAAACGGACGGGGTAAAAGCTGTCCCTCTTGTTCCAAGATCACACAATTGGGCGTCTGATAAGATTCCGTAGCAGCCTGTTGAAGCGAGAACTTCCGGATACTCTGCTTATCCGGATTTCCCAAGTTAGTCCCTACATACATCACATACATTGAATAACCATATTCAAGCATGCGTCTGGCTATTTGTGCCGGCGTATGAACATGATCTGTTAAAACTCCAATCTTTGACGAACGTTCTATCAGTGCACGATCCAATTCATGCCACGGACGCCCAGTCAATGAAACAATACGCATATCATGATACGGAATCAATAACTGATGTGCCAGCATCTGCAATGAATTGAATGCCGGATAAAGAAAAATCCCGGCATGAGGCAGTCGTCTCTTGATCGTATTGGCAAAGCCAAAGAACAGAGGATCACCAGAAGCAAAAACAACAATACTTTCATTGACGTTTTCATACTGCTGGAACACCTCATCCATAGGGCTCTTTATGTCAATCCAGACAGCCTGTTGGGGAAGTAATGAACGGACAATCTCATGATGCCGTATACCACCCGAGAAAACTCGATGAGACTTGATGATATGTAAGACTTCAGGCGAAAAGTCCGGATTCGGACAATCGTTCATTCCTATCACATAAAAACGGCTCATACGTCTCTTCCCGGTTTTAATTGTTCAGCATCATCAAAACAAAGAATGGCATTGACCAAGGTAGCCGCTAAATTACTTCCTCCTTTTCGTCCTTCCACTATAATTTTCGGAATGGAAGTAAACGGTTTCACCATGTGTTTTGACTCTTTCACATGGACAAACCCAACGGGAGCTGCAATGACTCCAGCCGGTTCAGCCTTTCCTTTCCGGATCAAATCACATAATTCCATCAAAGCCGTCGGTGCGTTTCCAAAAACAAACAATGCATTCGGAGTTTCTTCTACAGCCAAACGAATACCGGCCTGCGTACGGGTAATACCTTTTTCCTTGGCCATTTCGGCTGTCCGAGGATCACTCAGATAACATTTTACCTCAACTCCTAAACGCTGAAGCGCACCTTTCCGAATTCCCGAAGCTGCCATGGTTACATCCGTGACAATGGTTGTAATTGCTCCTTCCTTCAATTTCTGGAATAAGCACTCCACGGCATTCGGATCCGTATAAAGAATATCCTCCATATCAAAGTCGGCCGTCGTATGAATAGCATGTAACAAAGCCCATTTCTTTCCCAATGGTATATCCGGATGCTTCAGCTCTTTCTCGATTGTCCGGAAACTCCGGATCATGATGTCTTGACCGATTCCACATTCACCCGACTTGTTTTTCTCTTCGCCGTAATAACCACGAGGCGTAATCATCACCTGGTTAGAATGCACATCCTGACCAAAGAAACTTTGGGAATTACCAATCAGCAGCACTGTAAACATATCAATCTGTTCCGGATCCAGTTCTTCCAATGTACAAGTATGAATTTCCTGTTCCGGCCGTCCTGCCTGACGGACATAGCCGACAGGCGTCTGTCCACAACGCTCTTGCAGAAATATCTCTTTCAACCGATACAGTTGCCAATACCGGCCATGACTCTTCGGATTATAAACAGCTGTTACGAAATCAGCCATTGCCGCAGCCCGAATTCTTCTTTCAATCAAATCCCAAGGTGTCATCAAATCAGACAATGATATCACACAAAAATCATGTCCAATCGGTGCCCCCAATAAAGAAGCAGCCTTCTGAAAAGCGCTGATACCGGGCAAAGAAATGACCTCAACAGTCGCATTCAACTGTTCACGCATTTCATAAATCAAAGGAGTCATGCCATATATTCCTGCATCACCCGAACTGATCACACATACGACATGTCCATCCAAGGCATATCGAAAAGCTTCCTGTGCCCGTTCCTGCTCTTTCTTCATGCCGGAATCCAAGCAAAGGGCATCCTGCCGGAGTAACGGTTGAATAAACTGAAAATAATACTTATATCCAATAACTACATCAGACTCACGAATGGCTGTCAATACAGCCGGCGTGATGTCGTCCAAACCACCAGGTCCAATACCAACGACAATGATCTTACCCTTGTTTGCTACCATAAAACTATTATTTTTCCTTTCTGAAAATGATCCTGATCCCGAGATACATTTTCTTTTCCTGATTTGTATGGCAGGTTTCCTGACTCCATCAAAAAAGATAGCCTTCCCATTCCTCTGTTACAGAAATAGTGGCTTCAAAGTGCTTATCTTTTCACCTTTAGATGTCACAGTAGCGGGCACTGTTCCGGATTTCAACCGGATTCCCTTTTCAAATCAAAAGCCGAAATAGCTTTTGTTTCACCAATACAACGACAAATGTATAGATATTTTTCGGGTTAGGCTAATCTTTTGATTATATTTGCACCGAAATTTATGAATGGATGAAGAATTCCCAGCAAATACTCCGGTTCATTATCATTGGTACATTGAACGCATTCATTACAGCTTTAGTCGTTTGGCTAATGATGGATGTGCTGCACTTTAATTATATAGCCTCAAACATAGCCGGTTATATAGCAGCTTTACTTAATAATTTCTTCTGGAGCAAATTCTGGATTTTTCAATCTGGGAAAGGACATTACCTTCCACAAGCACTCTTCTTTCTGCTGGCTTTTATCTGTGCTTATGGTTCCCAATTCATTTTTCTATTATGGATGGTTGAATTGTTAGATTGGAATGAATACGTATCTCAATTCATCGGGCTATTCATTTATGGTTTTGTCAACTTCCTCATGAATAAAAAGATAACCTTCCATTCCAAAGAGCAATCAAGTATTAATTGCGAATAGGAAGCCGTTCCCAAATAGAAGCAGGTATCAATCGCCAGAAAAAGACCAGAATCACATATTTCCAATCCAAGATAACTCGTTTCTTACGCTTTAAGATGGCCTGAACAATCAATCTTGCAACCTTTTCCTTTTGCATCAATAACGGATATTTCTTCCCGTCAGCCAATAAATCCGTAGCAACAAATCCCGGACGAATATCTGTTAAACTAATTGATAAATGATTCAAACGGGCCAATTGTGCCAGCGCTTCCAAATAACAATTCTGAAATCGCTTAGTTGCAGAATAAGCAGGAGCTGCTCCCAGTCCTTTGGTTCCGGCAATCGAACTAATAACAGCAATATGTCCTTGCCCTTTTTGACGGAAATAATTCCATGCCGCAGTTATCATACGCACAAAACCTTCACCATTCGTCTTGATGGTAGCCAGTTCAATAGCTGAATTCAACGAATAGTTCTGTTTTCCTATACCTGATGCATGGAAATACACATCCATTCCTCCGCAGGATTCAATTAAGTGGGACAAACTAGTTGTTGCTTCTTCCGTAGTGATATCGATTACTTCCGTATGGATCTGTTGGGGATATAAAAGCTGGAGTTCTTTCAGTTCTTTTTCCCGGCGTCCTGCCGCACCGACTATCCAACCTTGTTGGGCGAAAAGGCAAGCAACTTCTCTTCCGATTCCCGATGTAGCTCCAACAATAACGATCCGTTTCATATTGAATAAGTTTACAGTTCTTCCACTTCTGTATTCACCACCAAGTCTTTCTTCTTTTGGAAAGGCATTCGGAATTTACAATCGCGATATACAAATATCCGATGCATATTATAATTCCAAAACCAGCCCACCAATAAGGAAACTACAGCTTTACATACAATAAATATATTATCGAAGAACTGGGCCAGTGTTTCCTGTACCCAAGGAACACGTTGAATAGACTCCGTCATCCAGTAAACGCCCCATGTATTCAGACAGATACTGCCTATCCATACTAATGTATATTTGATAAGGACATATTTCTTTTTACACTCTTTGCTTTTGAATGTCCAGTAATAATTCACCGTACAATTCACTATTCCTCCGGCAACAGCACCCAAACTTGTTGCAACCACATAATAAACGTCAAAAGCTTTAGCCAAAACAATAGTTACCAGAAAGTCGGTTGCACTAGATATCTGCGAGGTAAACTGAGCACGCATAAAGGTAAAGAAACCGTCTTTCTTGCATATCTTCTTCGGTATATTTTTTATCCTACCAAACATGAATTCTGTTTTTAAGTCAAAAATCCTACAAAATTAGAATTTATTCCCCAATTTCCTGACCAGAACTGACGAAAAGATTAATTTATGGCATTCTCTGTAAAAGACAAGACTGACAATGGGAATATATAAAAAAAGAAAAGGTTGTCTCACGACAACCAATTTCCATTGTTAACCTTAAATCTAATACCATGAAAAACACAGTGCAAATATAGAGCTTTTATGTTATATAGCACACAAGTTTGCTTGTTTTTCTCATCTATTTAACTTGATTTAAGCCATCCACACTAAAAGCAGATATTATTAAACACATTTTTCATTCCATTCTATTTTCATTCACAAAAAAGCTTCCTTCCAACGCTGTGGAAGAAAGCTTGATTCTATATTCTCTGTTCGATTTGATCAGGCTAACGTATTGGTTCCTCCAATTTCGTGTCCCATTGACCAAACTCCTCTTACCTTTAACTTCCGGTCCAAGATCAATATATCCGCATCCTTACCACGCGCCAATGTTCCTTTCCGATCATCAATACCAATCAGACGAGCCGGTGTCTCGGAAGCCATCCGGATAGCATCAGCCAATGGTATATCTGCTTTCTGCACCATTGTACGAACCAGATCATCCATTGTAGCCAGACTTCCTGCCAATGAAGAATGATCGGCCAATTTACAAACGCCATCTTCTATCACAAAGCGAGGATCAACCTGCGGATGCTCACAAGCAGCATAAGAAACGGCATCTGTTACCAAACAAGTCTTTTCTACGCCTTTCAACTTATACACCAACCGCAGAATTGTAGAAGGAAGATGCATACCGTCTGCAATCACTTCGACAGTCATATCATCCATCAGATAAACACTTTCTACGGTTCCTTCATATTTATATTCACGACGTTTATGGAAGCCGGGCATTGCATTATAGAAATGTGCCGCATGGGTAAAACCTGCTTCATTGGCAGCCTTGATCAGATCATATTCTGCTTCTGTATGTGTTACAGCCAGCATTATCCCTTTTGACTTGACATATTGGGCAAAATCCATCGCACCTTCCAGTTCCGGACTAATATCCCAACGCTTGATACATTTGATATCTTCCAGCAGGGCGCGGTATTCTTCTTTATCAAGATCTTTCACATGATCGGCAAATAATGCTCCCGCCATTTTCCGATTCAGATAAGGACCTTCCAAATGCAATCCCTGTACCGGACCCTGCTGAGCCATCATCGCTTCACAAACTGCACCGGCTTTACGGATTTCTTCTGCTGAAGAGGCCGAAAGCGTTGGAATAATGGAAGTCGCACCATGCTTCAGGTGAGCCTGAACGGCAGCTTGAAAAGCTTCTTCTGTTCCTTCCTTAAAATCATGTCCGCCACCACCGTGTACATGCAGGGCTACCAATCCCGGTACGATATACATACCTTTAGCGTCAATTACCTTGGCTCCAATCACTGCCAGATCACTATTGGTTACTTCCAGGATCTTTCCGTCGCAAATCAAGACAGAACCATCTTCCAACCAACCTTGGGGAGTTAATATTTTTCCGTTTATTATTTGTGTTAACATACCTCTTTCTCCTAACTAATTACCAAATTGTGCTTGTTATCCGTTAATCAGAACAATTTATTTGTTCCTTCAACCAATTTACCCATTGCCCAGACAGCACGTACATTCAAATCTTTATCCAATACCATGATGTCTGCATCTTTACCACGTTGCAAAGAACCTTTCCGATCGTAAACACCCATGATACGAGCCGGTGTTTCAGAAGCCATCCGGACAGCATCAGCCAAAGGTATTTCTGCTTTCTGCACCATTGTACGGATCAGACGGTCCATTGTGGCGATACTTCCAGCCAAAGCCGAGTGGTCTGCCAACTTACAAACGCCATCTTCAATAATGACACGCGGGTCAAAAGCAACCTGACTGTCACTTGCCGCACAAGCCAACGCATCGGTAATCAAACAAGTACGCTCTACACCTTTAATCTTATATACCAGACGAAGAATAGTTGGCGGAACGTGAATTCCATCTGCTACTACTTCGACAGTCATATCATCAATCAAATAAATACTTTCAACGGTTCCTTCATATTTATACTCACGACGCTTATGGAATCCCGGCATCGCATTATAAAAATGGGTTGCATGTGAATAACCGGCTTCATAGGCAGTCAGAATATCTTCATATTCGGCTTGCGTATGTCCGACAGCGGCCAACACACCCTTTGAAGTAATGTATTTACCAAACTGCATAGCTCCAGGAAGTTCAGGAGCGGCATCCCAACGTTTAATACAATGTGTTTCTTCAAGCAACGGGATGTATTCTTCCGAATCCGGATTCTTGATGTTTTCAGGCATTTGTCCGCCGGCCATCTTCAAGTTGAAATAGTGACCTTCCAAGTGTAAGCCTAAAACCGGACTATCCGACTCTGCCATCAATTTTTCGGTCGTTTCGGCAGCAGCGCGTATCATCGGAATTGTAGAAGAAGACAAAGTCGGGAATATAGAAGTCGTACCATGTAACATATGTGCATGCACAGCCGCACGGAAAGCATCTTCAGTTCCTTCCATAAAGTCACGGCCTCCACCGCCGTGCACGTGTATTTCCACTCCACCGGGAACAATATACATGCCCTTGGCATCAATCAGTTTGGCTCCTACAATAGCTAAATCACAATTCGTTACTTCCAGAATTTTATTATCCTGCATCAGCACTGAGCCGTTATTTAACCAGCCCTGCGGGGTAAGAATCTTACCGTTTATAATTTGCGTCAACATAAAGTATATTTTTAGTTTTGTGTGTTATTCTTGTATTATCATACAAAATTATAAAAAACATCCTTATCATTGTCTCATTTCCATTTAAAAATAATCCGCCGGTCACTTATATTTTTTCACAACCCGCCTTTCTTTTCTGGATTTGCTTATCATATTTTCTTTATTCGCCGCTTCCGAATACATATTCAGTGTGGGCGAATACATATTCAACGACGACGAATATATGTTCGCCCTGGGCGAACAAAGTTTTCATAGTTAATTCTTCTGTTTTTAACCGGAAGAAAAGGAATTTTATCTCCACTACTTCGGGAAAGGCTCTCAATACAAGCAAAAAAATAACCCAACGGAAATGACATGAAAACCTTCCTGTTTTCTTGTCATTTCCGCCGGGATCTCATCAAATCTCTTCCGGTTTTAGCGGATCAATTCTGTTGCATTTCTTCCAATTCCATCGTCTGTTCTGTCCACAGATCCATCGTTTCGGACAAAGCCTTCTTCAAATCGGCATATTGGGTATAAAGAGCTGCGTCCGAAGCACCTTCGGGAGTAGCCAGCTTGGCCTCCAAATTGGCAATCGAAGTTTCCAGCTCTTCTATTTTCTTTTCCGATTCAGCAATCAGTTTCTCCTGCTTTTTAATGGCCTTGTTCAGTTCTTTCCGGGCCTCATACGAAAGCTTGTTCTGGGTCGGCACATTTTC
>OGYL01000880.1_pt1 | contig 24040 bp, 21 predicted proteins | sample 1576541 | NCBI WGS metagenome assembly OGYL01 (sample SAMEA3541551, study PRJEB24748) | human gut metagenome | biome: human gut; feature: human-associated habitat; material: faeces | place: China | collected 2012 | reverse complement strand
CCGGACTGCTATCAGGCTTCTGTGGCGGCCTCATGTTTGCTGCCACCCTCTTCATCCGTAGATTCAACAAATCAGTGAGCAACACTCGCTTGCGACGAGAATCTTAAATCATAAATCTCATGCCTTACACCGAGGCTGCGCAGGGACGCTTCGACGACCCGAACTTTTCGCCCAAATACGATCCCCAGGAGGAGATCGTGGCCGGGTTGCTGCGGGAGCTTGCAGCGGCCAACGAGGCTCTGGGGGACTACGACAATACCAAATCTTTAATCCGCGGGCTGTTCCGGTTAGAGTTCCGCCTGTACCGACTGAGGCTACGAAGATATCGATTTTTCCGTCTGTATCTTGCCAGATTTCTTCGGCCGTGGTACGTTCATGAGCAAGCGGATTGGCAGGATTCTCAAACTGCTGTAAGATCAACGAACCGGGTGTTGCCGCTTGTATCTCCTGCGCTTTGCGGATGGCACCGCCCATTCCTTCACTTCCAGGGGTGAGAACTAGTTCAGCTCCGAGAGCTTTCAGTAAATTACGGCGTTCCAGGCTCATGGTTTCGGGCATAGTCAGAATTAATCTGTATCCTTTTACCGAAGCAACCCAAGCTAATCCGACACCGGTGTTTCCACTGGTTGGTTCGATGATGAGGGCGCCAGGCTTTAACAATCCTTTTTCTTCGGCATCGGTAATCATCGAAAGAGCAACCCGATCTTTTACACTTCCTCCCGGATTGAAATATTCTACTTTGGCAACGATTTCGGCTACCAATTGCTGTTGTTTTGCCCAACGGTGAAGAGCCAGTAACGGCGTATGACCAATCAATTCGGTCAAGCTATTCTTGATGTTCATAATCTTTGTAATTAGTCTGTACGCAAAGTTAGAATAATTCTGGATATAACGACTTTTAAGTAGAGATTAACGCTTCAATACATAACTATTTATCTTCCCGTTCTGTTCTTCTTATGAGAGTGGATTGTAAATTTTTACCTGGAATTATTTATTAACCGTTTATTTTAATTGTAAAAGTTATGTGTGTGAAGAAGATTTTTATGATGCTAACGTTGGCTATGTTGGCTCAGTTCGGCTGGGGACAAGAAGTCTCTTATCAATTATCGAGTCATATTTTAGATATTAATAAAGGAGCTCCGGCTGCAGATGTAAAGATTCGCCTGTCAAAGTTGGAAACTAAGACTGATACATGGACTCAGGTAGCTGAGAAAACAACGGATATCAATGGTCGGGTAAAGGACTTCTTGCCGGAAGATGGAACCAATCATCAGGGTATTTATAAGCTGACGTATGAAACAGCTCCTTACTTTGAGGCACAACAGCAAGATACTTTTTATCCTTTTATCGAAGTAGTGTTCGAAATTAAGGATGATAAGCATTATCATGTACCGATAACTCTTTCTCCTTTCGGATATTCTACTTATCGGGGAAACTGATCATCTCTAAATAATTATTAAAAAGTATCGCTCGTTATAGTGATAAATCCGAATCGCAGGACTCTTCATCAGAAAAAGAATTTGATAAAACTAAAAAGGAAAGAGTATGATGAAGAGTAATCTTGTTATTTGGGTGGCCTTGTCTTGGCTAATGGCCTGTTTTTCGTGTTCGGATGATCTGAGTGAGGAAGAATTGTTTCCGGAAGGCACGGCAACCTTGTATATGATGGACGAAGGGAACGGAAAGACCTTGCTGGGTAATTCGGATGTATATATAACGGGTGAGAGGAATTTCCATAGTAACCGTTTCCCTATTTTCGACATGGGAAAGAAATCCGGTATTGGAGATATTGAGATGCCGGATTTCATAAATATGGCTCCACAAGTAGCCGTACAACCGGGAAATGGTTATGTGATCTGTGATGTCGATGACATATTAGAATTTGAAGAATCCGGACAGTTAGCTATTGCTGAGTCTGCATCAGTTTATCGGGTATTTGTTGACTCTTGGATTCAGCGGGGTGACAGTATTACCGGAGCTAATGTCCGTTTCTTACTGGGTAAACCATCAGAAGGACAACTACCGGTTTGGGGAACTTCTCTTGGAACGATCTGGTTGGATCCTTATCTGGCTTCTATCGACGAACAAACCCCGTTAGTGGTTGATTTACCTTCTTTTCATCCGGGAGATATTGAAATCGATTTGTTAGGAAAAGCTCAGGAGGAACTTACTTATGCTGTTGAAGGAAAACAATTAAAGCTAAGGGCTGCCTCTCTGTATAGTGTTGGTTCTGAATATCATCTGATAATCCGTTACAAACATATCTATACAGAAGTTTCTGTATGGGTAGAGTGGAAGGAATAGGATGCTTGTCCTTATGGAAAATTCTCAGAAGAATGTTTGAGTCTGAGATATTGGATAAAAATAGCACCACGGTATCGAAATATATCCTGATACCGTGGTGCTATTTATTTAGACTGTTTATTCTTCTCTTCTTTTTTGTCTTGATAATTGAAGTAAAGAACACCTGTAATCGCTATAATTAAAAGTGTAATACAACTCATGATTGTTAGCATATTATACTCCTTCCTTTTTATCTCGTATCAGCCACAAACCGAATACAAGGATTAATACTATAAAAAATAATAAAGACAGATAGTATAACCATGTTTTATCCATATCTGTAATAATAGATGACAATATAGCAACTGTCATTAGATACTTGGCTATATCCATTAGCCATTTTCCGAATTCTTTTTTCATATTGTAGGGTTTTGTTTTGGCAAATATAAGGAATATAGAGAAATAATAGCTATGACTTCGTATAAAAATAAGCCCCGCCAAACAATTCTTCTTTGTCTGGCGGGGCTATTGATTTAGAGAATAAAATTATTCACCCAACAAGATTTCCATGATCTGGCAAGCAGCTTTGGTAACAGAAGTACCCGGACCAAAGATGGCTGCAACACCAGCCTTATATAAGAAGTCATAATCTTGAGCAGGAATAACACCACCGGCAATGACGATGATATCCGGACGACCTAACTTTTTCAGTTCTTCGATTACTTGCGGAACCAATGTCTTGTGTCCGGCAGCCAATGAAGAAACACCCATTACGTGAACGTCGTTTTCAACAGCCTGGCGAGCAGCTTCTGCCGGAGTCTGGAACAGCGGTCCCATATCTACGTCGAAACCACAGTCTGCATAGCCTGTTGCAACAACTTTTGCACCACGGTCGTGTCCGTCCTGACCCATCTTAGCGATCATGATACGTGGCTGACGACCTTCTTTCTTAGCGAACTCGGCTGTTAACTGGCAAGCCTTTTCAAAGTCCGCGTCTTTCTTAGTTTCTGATGAGTACACGCCTGAAATAGTTCTAATGATTGCTTTATAACGTCCTACAACAGCTTCGCAAGCGTCAGAGATTTCACCCAAAGAAGCACGTAAACCGGCTGCTTTTACTGCCAATTCCAACAAGTTGCCTTTCTTTGTCTTAACACATTCTGTGATATCAGCCAAAGCTTTCTGTACGGCAGCTTCGTCACGATTAGCACGTAATTCCTTCAACAGTTCGATCTGTTCGTTACGAACGGCTGTGTTATCGATTTCCAGAATATCGATCGGATCTTCTTTCGGCAGACGATATTTGTTAACACCAACAATTGTCTGGATACCTGAGTCGATACGAGCCTGAGTACGAGCAGCAGCTTCTTCGATACGCATCTTCGGCAGACCTGTTTCGATAGCTTTTGCCATACCACCCATGCTTTCGATTTCCTGGATCAACGCCCAACCTTTTTGTACCAGTTCGTTTGTCAGAGATTCTACATAGTAAGAACCGCCCCACGGGTCAATCTGCTTGCAGACTTTTGTTTCTTCCTGAATGTAGATCTGAGTATTACGGGCAATACGAGCAGAGAAGTCTGTCGGCAAAGCAATTGCTTCGTCCAATGCATTGGTATGCAAAGACTGTGTATGACCAAGAGCTGCTGCCATTGCTTCGATACAAGTACGACCTACGTTGTTGAACGGATCCTGTTCTGTCAGTGACCAACCAGAAGTCTGGCAGTGTGTACGCAAAGCCAATGATTTCGGATTCTTGGCACCGAAACTCTTAACGATCTTAGCCCACAACATACGAGCTGCACGCATCTTGGCAATTTCCATGAAGTGATTCATACCGATTGCCCAGAAGAATGACAGACGAGGAGCGAATGCATCAATATCAATACCTGCATTTACACCAGCACGAAGATATTCCAAACCGTCGCACAATGTATAAGCCATTTCAATATCAGCAGTTGCACCTGCTTCTTGCATGTGGTAACCAGAGATTGAGATAGAGTTGAACTTCGGCATCTTCTGTGAAGTATATTCGAAGATATCAGCGATGATACGCATTGAGAACTCAGGCGGATAGATATATGTGTTACGCACCATGAATTCTTTCAGGATATCATTCTGGATTGTACCAGCCATTTCTTCCAACTTAGCGCCTTGTTCCAAACCTGCATTGATGTAGAATGCCATTACCGGAAGTACAGCTCCGTTCATTGTCATTGAAACAGACATCTTGTTCAAAGGAATACCATCGAACAAAACTTTCATGTTCTCAACAGAACAGATAGAAACACCTGCTTTACCAACGTCGCCTACTACACGTTCGTTATCGGCATCATATCCACGGTGAGTAGCCAAGTCGAATGCTACAGACAAACCTTTCTGTCCTGAAGCCAGGTTACGGCGATAAAATGCATTTGATTCTTCAGCTGTAGAGAAACCTGCATACTGACGGATTGTCCAAGGACGCAATGGATACATGGCGCTGTACGGACCACGCAGATAAGGAGGAATACCAGATACGAAGTTCAGGTGTTCCATACCTTCCAAGTCTTCTTTTGTATAGACCGGTTTCACGTTGATGTGTTCCGGTGTTTTCCAATTGGCTTCAATGCCATTGGCCTTTGCCCATTCAGCTGCATTTGTAGCAGCGAAGCCGGCATTTTTAATATCTATGTCTTTAAAATTTGGTCTCATTGTCTTTTGGATTTTTAAATACCTAACTTAGCATTGAAAGCCTGCAATGTTTCCAATACATTGCTCTTTACATTAATAAACTGATCAATACCCTGAGCCTTCAGGTCTTCCATGCAAGCAGGAGCACCTGCTACTACGAATTGAGCACGGCCGTTCAGCGCTTTAAATGCAGCTGGTGCCAATTCAGCATATTCATCATCGCTAGAACACAAAACGACGATGTCGGCACCTGCATTGACTGCAGCTTCTACTCCGGCTTCAACAGTATCAAATCCTAAGTTATCAATTGTCTTGTAACCTGCGCAAGCGAAGAAGTTGCAAGAGAACTGAGAACGAGCCAAACGCATAGCCAAGTTACCGATTGTCAGCATGAATGCTTTCGGAGTCTTTCCGCTCTTTTCAGTAGCCAGACGCAAGGCTTCAAATTCTGAACCGCCACGGGCAAAGTTCAATGCAGCAATTTCCGGTTCGCCACAGCTGTGACCTTCTTTGTTCTGGCAGCAGCATGCGCCTTCTTCTTTCTTGATCTTTTCTGCAGCTACTTCTGTGAAGTTCGGGAACTGGTTTGTACCCAGTAAGGTTTCACGACGAGTTGCTACAGCTTTATGACGAGCTTCGTTGGATGCGTTAACTGCAGCCTGGATTTCTCCAGCATTAGCCTGTGCACCGAAACCACCTTTTTCTTCTGTTTCCAAGAACAGTTTCCAAGCAACGTCTGCAATTGAGTTGGTGAATACTTCAACTGTATAAGAACCGGCAGCCGGGTCAACTACTTTGTCGAAGTGAGATTCTTCTTTCAATAACAACTGCTGGTTGCGTGCGATACGTTCAGAGAAGTCATCCGGAGTTTCGTATGCTTCGTTGAACGGACGAACTGTGATTGAGTCAACACCTGCGATAGCAGCAGACATGGCTTCAGTTTGTGAACGCAACAAGTTTACATGTGCGTCATAAATAGTCATGTTCCATTTTGAAGTCTGAGCATGAACAGCCATCTTGCAAGCACATTCGCAAGCCGGTTTGTAAGCAGCAACGATTTCTGCCCATAACCAACGAGCTGCACGGAATTTCGCAATTTCCATGAAATAGTTAGAGCTGATACCAAAGTTGAATTTGATTCTCTTGGCTACTTCATCTACGTTGCAACCTGCATCGGTCAGTTTAGCTAATAATTCATTACCCCAAGCCAATGCGAAACCTAATTCCTGAGCGATATAAGCTCCTGCATTGTTCAGTTCGAATGCATTAACAGCCAAAACTTTGTATTTCGGAAGAGCTTTGGCAGCTTCTAATACAGCCTTGGCACCTTCTACCCAGTTTTCATTCTTACGACCTTTGATAAGCGGTTTCTTGAACGGATCGTAGTTAACAGAACCTTCGCACTTCTCAACATCCACGCCTTTAGAAGCGAAATAAGCCGCTAAGATTTCAATCAACTTGGCTGCTTTGCAGTTGCAAGTCTTGAAGTTAAGTTCAACGCAAGCCGGACAGATACCATCAAGCAAAGTAGCGATGTTTTCAGCGCTTACTTCATCACCTTTGATGATAAAACCCAACGAGGTAATACCTTTGTTCAGAATGTCCAATGCCTTTTCATTCGCCGCTTTGAAGCAAGTTACTTCGATGTTCTGGCGTACTTTCCAGTCATTGTCTTTTTTAGTACCACGTACATACGGGAATTCACCCGGAAGAGCTGTTGTCGTTTTCAGACCTTCCAGATCTTCCAAACGATAGAACGGATTGGCATTGAAGCCTTCACCTGTTTTCCAAACAAGCTTTTTCTCAAACGGAACGCCTTTCAGGTCGGCCGTGATTTTCGCAACCCATGCTTCGGTTGAAACGGGTTCGAATTCAGAGAAAAGTTTTTCTTTTTGTTCTGCCATAATATTAGTTGTTTATTAAACTGGTATTAGTAATGTTTTCTATTAATTACCACGTTAGTTATATATTATACCTAACAACTTACAAAGGTAAGAGAAATAATTTTTTTGCAAAACTATTTGTCGGATTAAAATAAATCTTTACTTTTGCACTGTCTTAAGGACAACAAATGGCGCATTCGTCTAGTGGCCTAGGACGCGGCCCTCTCACGGCTGAAACCCGGGTTCGATTCCCGGATGCGCTACTTATAAAAGGATGTTACTTGATGGTAAGTGACATCCTTTTTTGTTATCAACATATATGTTTTAGCGTAATATGGGAAAGAAAGACACTCAGAAGGATTTGGCATTCGATATGTTTCAGGATCAGGAAAAAATGATGATTCCTGTTATCCCAAAAGGAAGAAAAAAATTGTCTGGTGCACAAACGACTTTTAATCGATTGAATAAAAAGATCGCAAAGTTGAAAATGATTATAGATGAATTGCCACAAAGGGAACATGTCATTAAAAAGTATTTTGATGAAAACTCGTTTCGTTTATTTGAGCAAGAAGCGCAATTGACGGATGAGTTGTTATGTAATTTGGATCGTGTTTATAAAACGGCCAGATTGACCAAAAAAGAAAAGTCGTACTTGCCTGAATTGATTTTGGATGAATGCGAGCATTTGGATGATCTTCCTTTTGATGAAAAACGAAGAGAGGCTTTAGAGGCGATCCGTCAAGATTATATACAGATTAGTACGGGACTTTCTCAGGAAGAGATACACAAGCAAGGTCTGGAATCAATGCTCTCTTTTTGTGAGATGTTGGGATTTACGCCAACAGAAGATATGAAGAATGCCAAAAATCCTGAAGAGTTTTTTCAAGCTGTTTATGAAGCTAAAAGACTTGTAGATGAACAAGAAAACCAGAACTCGTCAAAAAAGAAAAAGTTGAGTAAACGTGAAATAGAAAAGGAAATACAGGCGGAGAAGACTTGGAAGTCTATACGGGGAATATATCTTGAACTGGTAAAAGAATTACATCCGGATAAAGAAGCAGATGAGACACAACGATTGTTGAAAGAAGAACGGATGAAGCAATTAACGAAAGCATATCAGGAAAAAGATCTAGCTTCTTTATTACGGATGCAGATCAATTGGTTGGAAGAATCGGCTAAAGAACCAATCGATCAAACTGATGATGTGTTAAAACAATATAACAAGGTTTTACAGGCTCAAGTGGATCGTTTGGAACAGGAGTATGATTTATTATGCAACGCTCCTTTTCCGGGTATTTTGGGTGCATATGCTGGATTTCGTAAGTATTCACTGAAAGAACTTCCTGGGGTGTTAGAGCAAATGAATAATTTACATAGAAAAGAGATTGATAATTTGGAAACTTATGTAGCTTTGTCTCGAAATGTAAAAGGGGTTAAATTGTGTCTGAAGGACTTTATTTATGTGCAGGAGCATAAAGGCTTGGATACTATCTTTGATAATTTATGGGATTTGTAGGATGGATATAGCATAGACTGATTGAAGAAAAAATCATCTTTCACTTTTCCTTTATCTTCCTGTTTGTCTGTTAGATGATGTGATTTGACTATTGCGTATAGAACAACAAAGTGTAATAAGAATAAGATATGATCAATATACGGAAATTGGAAACAGATTTGTGGGAATCTGCTGATTTGTTAAGGCAGGGTAGTAAATTGACAAGCAGCCAATACTGTATGCCTGTTTTGGCGTTGTTGTTTTTGCGCTATGCTTACAGCCGTTATAAATTGGTGGAGGCCGAGATTATGAAGAACCGACCTTCTCGCGGTGGACGCATAATGCCGGTAGAGCCAAGTGACTTTGCCGCTAAAAGTGCACTTTATCTCCCTCGTGAGGCGCAGTTCGATTTTCTGGTTAACCTGCCTGATCATATTGCATCTGTCGGTTTGAAGGATAAAGGCGGACAGCCTATTAATTCCTTGGGTGAGGCTGTCAACAATGCCATGCAATTGGTGGAAGAACAAAGCGCTCAACTGACAGGGGTCTTGCCTAAGACTTACACCATGTTTGCCGATGATTTGCTGCGTGAATTGCTTCGTATCTTTAATAATGAGACAATCGATGAAATTGGCGGTGATATTATCGGACGTATTTATGAGTATTTCCTTTCTAAGTTTGCTAAGGCCGTAGCCAGTGATGATGGGGTTTTCTTCACGCCCAAATCATTGGTGAAGATGTTGGTCAATGTATTGGAACCGGAACATGGAGTCATGTTTGATCCGGCTTGCGGTTCGGGTGGTATGTTTGTGCAGACGGGTGATTTTGTGAATGCTGCCGGTATGAATGCCAATACGCAAATGACATTTTTCGGTCAGGAAAAAGTGGAATACAACGCCCAGCTCTGCTTGATGAATATGGCTGTTCATGGTCTTAACGGACGTATTGTGTCGGGCGATGAAGCCAATTCGTTCTATCATGATGCGTTCAATCTCGCAGGCAAATGCGATTATGTGATAGCCAATCCGCCTTTCAATGTGGATAAGGTAAAATCGGAATCGGCTTCAAGTGCCGGTCGTCTTCCTTTTGGATTACCCGGTGTTAATGCGAAGACAAAAGAGATCGGGAATGCCAATTATCTTTGGATTAATTATTTTTACGCGTATCTGAATGACCATGGTCGTGCCGGCTTCGTCATGGCCAGTTCTGCTACCGACAGTTCCAACAAGGACCGCGACATCCGGGAACAGCTGGTAAAGACCGGACATGTGGATGTGATGGTCAGCGTAGGGAACAACTTTTTCTACACATTGTCATTGCCTTGTTCCCTGTGGTTTTTCGACAAGTCCAAACGGGAAGAAAACCGCGACAAGGTACTGTTTATTGATGCCCGTAAATATTATACAGTTGTTGACCGCACGTTGAACGAATGGACTGAATGGCAGCTGCTCAATTTGCAGGCAATCGTCCATCTTTACCGGGGAGAAACAGATAAATATCAGGCATTATTGGAAAAATATAATCATGATATAAGCGAGGCGGTAAATTCTATTTCGGAAGAAGCACTTTCGTTTGTGTCTTCCCTTGATGACGAGACTACCGGTCAGTTCAACAGTTCATTGGCTTGGCTTAGCAGTCCGTGGAACAACTATGATGAATTATCCAAGAGCCTGAACGGACAGATAGAGCAAACCAAGAGCTGCGTCAAGTTGGCGGAAGAAAGGCTGAAAAAGCGTGGGCTAAAATCCATGAGGCTGGCAGGAGATAAATTCTGCAACGTGCTGGAAGATATTCTGACGATTATTGAAGAATACAACTGGTTGACGGAGAAGTTTGGCAACGGAGAATATCACGACATCGCCGGACTCTGTAAGATTGCCACGCTGGACGAAATCGAGGAAAAGAACTATTCGCTCACACCGGGTGCCTACGTGGGTGTTCCGGAAGCAGAAGACGACGGTGTGGATTTTCACGAACGTATGAATGAAATCCATGCGGAACTGGCAAAACTTCACGAAGAAGCCAACGTGCTTATGAAGGAAATATTAAACGACTGGGAGACGCTGAAATGAGCATGAACAATAAGACGGAAATACTGCTTTCCCTGCTGGATGAATATAAGGCATTGGGCATTGCTGACCTGATAAAACCTGTATCTGACCCGATAAATGAATTTTCTGACCTGATAACAGAACGCTTGTATCAGGCTATCTTAAATAATAATAAACTGAATTATGCTGAATATGGAGCGTTATTGAGCGTATCGGAAGCAACTATCAAACGCCGTTTGGGTGAGTTGAGGAAAGCTGGGATGATTGTTCGTATGGGTAGTAATAAGAGCGGATATTGGGAAGTGGTAAGTTTGAAGGATAGAAAGGAGGGGAAGGTATGAAAAAAATAGTAACAATAGGCGAATTAGGAATTATAATTACAGGAAATACTCCTCCAAGAAGTAATCCTAAATTATATGGGAACTACACCCCTTTTATTAAGGCAACAGATATTTCTGAAACTGAAAAATATACTTATCATCCAGAAGAATATTATTCGGAAGAAGGATATAATAAGTATATAAAAAGCTTGATTCCTAAAGGTTCAACTTGCGTTGTTACTATTGGAAGTATTGGTAAAAAGATGACAATGGCACATTGTGACCTTTTTATTAATCAAGCGATGAATGCAATAATACCTAATGAAAATTTTGATAATGAATATGTTTATTATGCGGTAAAGAATATTCTACCAAATATCAAAATGTTAGATTCAGGAACGGCTTCAGGAAGAGAAAATGTATCTAAATCTGCCTTTTCTAAAATGCAAATACTGATAGAAGATAATATAATTACTCAAAGACGTATTGCAGAAATCCTTTCCCGTTACGATTCCTTAATAGAAAACTACCAAAAACAGATTAAGTTATTGGAAGAATCAGCACAGCGTCTTTATAAAGAATGGTTTGTTGATTTACGTTTTCCAGGGCATGAGAATACTAAGATTGTGGATGGGGTGCCGGAAGGATGGGAGAAGAAATGTTTAGGTGAACTTGTATGTTTTAAGCGAGGCAAAACAATAACAAAAAAAGAAATAATTGAAGGTAATATACCTGTTGTTGCAGGTGGTACTGAACCTGCATATTATTGCAATAAATCGAATACAAGAAATCGTGTCATAACAATTAGTGCATCAGGTGCAAATGCAGGATATACACGTATGTATTTTGAAGAAATTTGGGCATCTGATTGTTCTTTTATTGATTGCTCTATGACGAACTATTTTCATTTTATTTATTGTTATCTTATCGCAAATAAAATAGCAATTGACAACTTGCAAAAAGGGGCAGCTCAGCCACATGTATATCCTAAAGATATAAACGCATTAACACTGTGCCGCCCACACAACGATATTCTTGATAGTTTTGAGTCTAAGATATCATATTATTTTGATTTGATATCTTCGTTACAAATACAAATCCATAAACTCACCGAAGCCCGCGACCGCCTGCTTCCCAGACTGATGAGTGGAGAAATAGAAGTATAAAACCTAAAATTAAAATATTATGCGAGATATAACAATAAAAAACTTCCGATGCTACGAAGAAAAAAGTATGGAATTTCGTAGAGGAGTAAATTTGCTGATAGGAGATAACTCTGTTGGTAAGACATCATTGCTGCGTGCATGTAATCTGGTTACGAACGCTTTTTTCTCAGGCTACAGCGATGAAAACACAGTATGGAAAAGTGCGGAAGACAATGATTTCCGCGAAACAGGAATTATAGAATCACCGATAGAAATTGTGTTCCATCCGAGTGATTGGGAATTTCCTGATATTAAGACCCCAAATAATAATATTTATTCTTTAGACCCAAATGTAGAACTAAAGATTAAAAAGAAGTCAAAGAAAAATTCACGAAATCTGGTTTCCGGCTTAATACCATTAAGAGACTATGCAAGTAATATGCAAAAATGTTCTCATATTGTATTAGAAGATAAAAGTATTCTACAAGTAAACGTATTGCCCATATATGCTTGTTTTACTACGGAAGATATCCATTCAGTGCGTAAGTTTGATAAGAATAAGTTTAACAAATACAATCACAAACCTTCATTTGGATATTTTGAGTGTTATGATTGTAGAGAATTGTTTGAGTGTTGGATAAAGCGTCTGCTGGTATTAAAAGGGGCTCAAAAAGGTGAGGAGGAAATTAATTCCGTAAGAAATGCCATTATCGATGCATTAGGTCCTACAGGGTGTAATATCATCCATGATATGGATATACGTCATAATGAAGGCAAGGTATATTTCAAGTTTGTTGACGGACGCGAATCAGAATCCGCATTACTTTCCGACGGTTACCGTCGTTTGGTGAATATCGTGATGGATATTGCTTTCCGTTGTGCTTTGCTCAACAAATCTATGTTTGGCGACCAGTGCTACAAACATACACATGGTACTGTTATCATTGATGAGATAGATGAACATCTGCATCCGGCTTTGCAAGTTCGTGTGTTGAAAGCATTGCAAGATACTTTCCCGAAAATTCAATTTATTATAAGTACGCATGCTCCTTTGGTTATGTCGTCAGTTGAACCAAGAAAAGATGAAGACGGTAATGACATCAATGTGGTTTATAAACTGGAATATGTTGATGGAACATATACGCATAAGGAACTGGATATATATGGAATGGATGCTTCAACAATTATTGAAACGTATATGGAGCAGCCCTCCAGAGATCTGAGAGTCAATGCAGATATTAAGGCTATATTGGATTTAATAGATAAAGGAGAGATTCAAAAGGCAAGGGAATCATTGGGAATGTTAGAACAGAATATTGCCAGTGGTGATCCGGAATTGACAAGAATAGAGGCATTAATATCATTTATGGAATAGACAAGGCTTATGATACTGATTACAAAAAATAAAGAACCGAAAGAGTGGACAGAGTATAGAAACACTCCGGGGGTAGATTATCAGGCCATTCCAGAATTAGTCCAGTCACTTCTGAAAGAGCAGGGATATATATGTGCCTACTGTATGCGTAGAATTCCTCAGAAAGACAAATTGTATAAGAAAGATGGCAATAACTATGTTTTGACAAACGAGGACCATCGGGTGGAACATATAAAAAGCAGAGAACTGCATGATGATTTGAAGTTGGAGTATAGGAATATGGTAATTTGTTGCCCGGGTCATATTGGAACAGAAAATCATTGTGATAGACTGAAGGGAGCAAAGGATATTTTATTTACTCCACTCGACCAGCAGTTTATAGATACAATAAAATACAATTCTGACGGAACCATTATCTCTACAAACGAAGTATATAATAAAGAGATAAATGAGGTGCTAAATTTGAATACGGAATTGCTCAAGAAAAATAGGAAAGCAATGTTAACTGAGGTGATTTCTAAACTCAATGTAGATTGTAAAAAAGGAAAAAACTGGGATAAAAAGACATTGGAGAGATATTTGAGCAAATACAGCGAGAAACATCCTGAGAATGATGAAGAAGGTGTAAAAGAAAAATATTACCCCTATTGTGGTATAGTCTCTTGTTTTTTACAGAAAAAACTGCGTACTTTAGCTTGAAAACAAAAATCTGAATCAAACCATGTCAACAGACTACAGTGAAGACAGACTCATACAGAATAGCGCAGCCGATTTATTGGAAAATGAACTGGGCTGGACTTCCATTTATGCTTATGATAGAGAAGTGTTGGGCGAAAACGGTACGCTGGGGCGAACCACGTATCACGAAGTGCTGCTGGCCGGCCGTTTCCGAAAAGCACTTGTACGATTGAATCCATGGATCACTGACAAGCAGATGGCGGAGGCTGTAGAGCGGATGACGGAGCACATGAGTAGTCAGACATTGATGCAGATTAACGAACAGAAGTATCAATATATCCGGGAAGGTATTCCGGTAACACGTGTGAAACCAGACGGTACTACCGAAGAAATCAGGGCGAAAGTGATTGATTTTGATGTGGTAGAACAGAACGATTTTCTGTGTGTCAGAGAATTGTGGGTATATGGTGCTTTATATCGGCGCCGGGCTGATATAGTAGGCTTTGTCAATGGTATTCCGTTGCTTTTCATCGAGTTAAAGAATCACGATGTAGAGGTGGAAAACGCATTCCATCAGAATTATCGGGATTATCTGGATACCGTTCCGCAGCTGTTTTACTACAATGCTTTTATCGTGTTTAGTAACGGCTTGGAGGCACGTGTGGGAACGATAGATTCCAAATGGGAATTTTTTCATGAGTGGAAGCGTCTGCATGAAATGGATAGCGGAAATATTGAACTGCCCACCATGTTACGCGGTATCTGTAAGAAAGAGAATTTCCTCGACTTGTTGGAAAACTACCTGCTTTATGATCATTCGGATGGAAAAACGGTGAAAATCATGTCCCGAAATCATCAGTATTTGGGCGTAAATCAGGCCATTGAAATGTATCGGAAACGGGAATATATGCATGGAAAACTGGGCGTGTTCTGGCATACACAAGGAAGTGGTAAAAGTTATTCCATGTTGTTTCTGTCTCGTAAAATAAGAAGGAAGTTTGAAGGTTCTCCGACAATTGTTGTATTGACCGACCGGGAAGAATTGAATAAGCAAATCAGTAATACGTTTGAGAACTGTGGCGTTTTGGGAAATGTGAAGGCTCAGAAATTTATTGCCCGGAGTGGTGATGATCTGATTGCCAAGCTGAAAGGGAATCCTTCTTTTATCTTCTCTTTGATTCAGAAATTCAATAAACCCAATGCCGAACCGATTTATCCTGATCATGATATTATTGTCATCAGCGATGAAGCACACCGTACACAAAACGGAGTTTTCGCCGAGAATCTGATGCATCTGTTACCTACAGCCAACCGTATCGGATTTACCGGTACACCCTTGTTGCGCGACGACAATATAACGGCCCGAACTTTCGGAGGTTATGTAAGTATCTACGATTTTAAACGGGCGGTGGATGATAAAGCAACCGTTCCGTTGTATTATGAGAATCGCGGTGAACGGTTGAAGGATTTGAAGAATCCGGAAATCAATGAAGAGATAGCGGCTGTATTGGAACAGGCCGGAGAGATAGATGCTTCGCAACAGGCAAAGTTGGAACGTGAATTTGCCAAGGAAGTACATTTGCTGACAGCACCCAAACGCTTGAAGATGATCGCTCAGGATTTTGTGCGTCATTACAGTGATTTGTGGACATCCGGCAAAGCCATGTTTGTTTGTTACAACAAGGTGACTTGTGTGCGCATGTACAACTATGTGCAAACCTATTGGCAGAAAGAAATAGCTGCTTTGCAAAAACAGATCGATCGATGCGTGTATCAGCAAGAGGTACAGGAAATGAAACGTAAACTGGAATGGATGCAACAGACGAAAATGGCAGTAGTTGTATCGCAAGAACAGAACGAAATACAGACATTCCGGAAATGGGGACTTGACATTTTGCCGCATCGCGAGAAAATGGAAAAACGTGAACTGGACAAAGAGTTCAAAAACACTGAAAATCCATTGCGTGTAGTATTTGTCTGTGCTATGTGGCTGACCGGATTTGATGTCAAGTCGCTTTCATGCCTTTATATTGACAAACCTATGAAAGCGCATACGCTGATGCAAACCATTGCGCGGGCTAACCGTGTAGCCGAAGGAAAGGAAAATGGTCTTGTTGTGGATTACATCGGAATCGTCAAAGCACTCAGACAGGCGCTAGCCGATTATACAGCCAGCCCGGATGGTATAACAGCCGGCAAAGATCCGACGATCGATAAAAAAGAATTGATAAATCGTGTGTTAGAAATCTTGTCGACTACCATTGCTTTTCTGAAAGAACATGATTTTGAATTACAGGATTTGATAGATGCCGAATCCTTTCTGAAGTTAGAACTCTTAAAGACAGCGGCCAATGCCATGTGTGAGACGCCGGAGGTCAGAAAGAGTTATTGTACGCTAGCCACATCTTTACTGAAGTGGTGGAAGTTCCTGAATAGGGACGAGGTAACCTTGGAAATGAAACAACAGAAAGATGCTATTGAGGCTATTTACAAAGAATTGCAGCGAAAGCGTAAACATGCGGATATTACTGATCTGAGTGTGACAATCAATGAAATTATCAATGAACACCTGGATATGAATCCTAGAAATATAGCGTCTGATGATGATTCAAGTCGTCGCTTTGATATCAGCCGGATTGATTTTGATCTGTTGAGGCGTGAATTTGCCAAAAAACGAGAAAAGAACCTGATCATGAAAGATATCCAAGATTTGTTGCAAGAACGAATTGCCCAGATGCTGGCCGTTAATCCGTCACGGATTAATTTCTATGAGAAATATCAGGAAATCATTCATCAATATAATGAAGAACAGAACAGGGTGAGCATTGAAAAAACTTTCGAAGCGCTGATGCACCTGACCGAAGAACTCTCGGAAGAAGAAAAACGTTACATTCGGGAAGGTTTTGATAACGACGAACAACTCTCCATGTATGATGTCTTGATGAAAGATGATTTATCGAAAGATGACATGAAGAAGTTGAAGAAAGTGGCCAAAGATTTATTAAGCAAAATCAAGGAGATTCTGAAAACCATGGATCATCCGTTTGACAAGCAAGAAACCAAAGCGGCCATCGTTGTTACCATCCGGGATATGCTTTGGCAAGAACTTCCGGAAAGTTATCCGGATGAAAGCATTACCTATTACCGGGATGCCGTATATAATTTTGTCAGTCAGCGATACAGTGGAATTGCATGATATTCATCAATACTTCAAAGACCTAAAATATGAAGGTGTGTCAAAATACAAAAAATGAAACACGGAGACACAAAGACACTGAGAATATTTATTGAATATGAATAAAATAAAGAACTCTGTAACTCGGTGTCTCTGTGTTTAAATCGATTTCGACACAGCCTCATAAATTCATCAACCAGATTCTAGATCTCTTCCACCGCATAGACATTCCCATAATGAGTATGGATGCGGGAAAGTCCCAGTTGAGGGAGAAGCAGGCTGAAAGAACGCAAAGTCATGCCTCGCATGGCGGACGGATGTCGTTTTTTCATCCGGCGGAAGATTTCGGCTGACGAGAGTAGTTCGCCGTTGGAAGACTTTTCACTCGGGCGGAAGGTGGCAAAGAAGAGTTCTTCTTCGACAGTCTGTTTGTAAAATCCGGTATTCGATTGTTGGATTTCTGCTTCTTCTTCGGTCGTGAACCAGTATCGCTCGCCATTGAGAAGTTCTGTTTTCAATTGCGCATACACTTGTTCATAGTCGATCGGCGAGATGTCTATTTTGTGTTCGATTTCCACACAAAGAAAACGTCGGCTGCCACTTGGGTCGCTCAGTAAATCTTTCCGGTTGGAAGTTGCGATGAACGAGGCGATCCGGGGCAACGGGCGGAAGTTCTTCTGATAGGCTTTACGGATATTCAGTTCTGTCATCTGCATCAGATTCTTCAACAATGCCATTTTGCGGAGTGGTATTTTATCAAATTCATCCAGGTTGATCAGACCGAATAACGCTAATTTCTGTTCAATCATCCCTTGGCTGTTGAGATCTACACTGTCGGTATAGTACGACCGGAGTGGATCAGGAAGCAACAACTTGCAAAAAGTTGATTTGTGCATCCCTTGTAGCCGGCTGACCAGAATAGGAGCCACGCTATTGCCGTGCTGTGTATCCAAACCCATCCATCCGGCAGTCATTCCTAACATCCATCGGTGGAAGCCATTGATCCATAAGGACGTGCCAGCTACGCGTTGAGCCAAAGCGGTTATCCGGTCCTGACCATCCCAAGCCGGAAGTCCTGACAGATACGTCTGGAATGGATGGTATTCTGCGATTTGGTTGGAATAGACAAAACGGGAAATATCCCGATCCCAACAGTCGATTCCGGCTTGTTGGGCAGATTGGCAGAAACTGTTTAAATCCCGTTGGGAAACCGGACGGTACGGGCTATCCGGATTACCTTGTTCTTTAAATTCTGTTCCTTCTGTCAGTAGATTGAAACGAAACTGATAATGTTGTTGTAAAAACAGACTTAATGCTTGCAACATTTCTGCTGTTTTATGACTTCCCTGTGTTTTCGACAGATGCTTATTTGTTTGATATCTATGGACTTGATTTCTTGTAGAAGTCAATTTTGTCCAAATATTACGTATGAGATTTTTGATATAATTTTCCATATTCCTATTTTGTTTAAAATTAATATTAAGTGAATGAACCGGTTCGTTTTCAGGACAAAAATAGAGTCGTAAATATCCGTTTTCCAAATATTTACGCAGAAAAATCAACTCGTGTTTACTCGTTGGAAATTCTTGTAAATCCAGTTATGATTTCCTATTTTTCTGCCTATGATTTTATTGATTCACCAATATGAATTAATTAATTCACATTGGTGAATTATTTAAATCACCATTGTGAGTTGATTGAATCACATTAGTGAATTAATTAATTTGTAGCATAAAAATATTAGTTTGTGACGGGAAATATACGAATATATCCATAGATAGTAATTACTGTTTAATTCGCTGCTGGAAGAGGAGGAGGAGAGATGAGGCTGTGTCGAAATCGATTTAAACACAGAGACACCGAGTTACAGAGTTCTTTATTTTATTCATATTCAATAAATATTCTCAGTGTCTTTGTGTCTCCGTGTTTCATTTTTTGTGTTTTGACACACCTTCGTGTATTTCGGAAATTTGTATGGCGAGGATGGCGCTATTTAGAGGAAGTTCTTCAATCACCACAAGTTTTTGGTTTATAGGAATATATCGGAAAAGTGAAAGATGAGGTAGGAATAAAAAAGATGTGTCAATATAAAAAGAATAAAACACAGAGACACAAAGGCTCAGAGGAAATTTATTAAGTATGAACTAAAATAAAAACTCTGTGACTTTGTGTCTCTGTGTTTAAATCTATTTGGGTACGGCTATCTTAAATCTGTTAGGGTAACTTTGTGTTGGAAATATTTTCCAAGAACAAGTCCATCATACGCTTGGCGGCGATGAACGGAGTGATTTCGTTTCCTAACACCTGTTGTTCTGTCTGGTTGAGCATGGAACTAACGGCCGGATTGTTGTAGAATGTATCTCGCAATGTATCGTTGATACTTTCGTACATCCAGTATTTGGCTTGTTCGCGTCTTTTATATTCGAAATAGCCGTTTTTCTTCGTGAAAGCCATGTACTCATCCACCATATCCCAAATCTCTTTGACTCCGATGTTATAATAACCGGAGTAGGTGAGTACTTTGGGCGACCAGCCTGATTCGGTAGGCGGGAAAAGATGCAATGCGTTACGGAACTGAGCCGCCGCCATTTGGGCTTTATCTACATTATCGCCATCGGCTTTGTTGATGATGATGCCGTCTGCCATCTCCATGATACCACGTTTGATACCTTGCAATTCATCACCTGTTCCAGCCAATTGGATCAAGAGGAAGAAATCAACCATCGAATGTACGGCTGTTTCACTCTGACCAACGCCGACTGTCTCGACGAATACTGTATCGAAACCGGCAGCTTCGCATAAGATGATCGTTTCTCTTGTCTTGCGGGCAACACCACCCAAAGAACCTGCCGAAGGAGAAGGACGGATAAAAGCATCTTTTTCTCTCGACAAAGTTTCCATACGGGTCTTGTCTCCTAAGATACTACCTTTCGAACGCTCACTACTTGGGTCGATGGCCAGGACAGCCAGTTTATGACCTTTCTTGAGCAGGTGCATACCAAACGCATCAATAGAGGTACTTTTTCCGGCACCAGGCACACCGGTAATACCAATGCGCATAGACTTTCCGGCATGCGGAAGACATTTCTCGATGATTTCCTGTGCGATTTGCTGGTGTTCGTGTTTGGCACTCTCTACCAATGTTACCGCTTGGCTTAAAATCGTGATGTTTCCTTTCAGGATACCTTCCACGTATTCAGCCGGTGTATATTGTTTACGTTGTACCCGTTTCCGGAGATAAGGATTTACTGTCGGTACATCTGTTACACCTTTATTTACTTTTAATCCTTTGTATAAATCGTCGTTTTCTGGGTGTTCCATGCTTGTATTATTTATTTATGGGCTGTTACTTTTAATAAGCGTACCGGTCCGTTCGGATCGTTACTGATGATGTTTACCAAAGCCTCCAAGCGGACTTTTACATCTTTCGGACGAATAGAAACCTTGTAAGTTGTCGTTTCTCCCGGTTTGATTTCTTTTTTACCTCGGCTGATCGAAATATGTTCGTTGTCGGAAGTAAAACTATAAATAACCAAATCCGATTTTCCGGTATTGGTAATATCAACCGTTCCGGTAATTTTACTGCTGAAGAACGGAATCTTGTTTTTCTTAGACGGTAATTTCCCGAAGTCCAACAACGTGCCGGATATATGAATAGCCGGACCTTTGGCTTTTTCCCGGGCAGACATCTTACTGAAATCATCAATTACATTGGCTGCCAAGGCAACAGTCTCCGTAACTTCTTTCTCTCCGATGGCTTTGACAGTCAGGGGAAGATGAACCAGCTGACGACCTTTCTGCTTGATCTTCCGTCCATCTACCAGGAAGGTAATTTCTCCTGTCTCGTTGGGCTTTAAGGAAGTCGGTTTCATATCAGCAATAATGAAGTCCGGCATTTTACCGAATTCAATCTGAAGGGAGGTTTTCCCTTCATTCTTGATACTGATCTTTTCCCCAAGACTTTCGTTTTGTCGCAGGTTGTTGAAGAGAATGTTCTTGGTATGCAGTTTTAAATTACCGATAGCATACGGATAAGTAAATTCGGGAGTTAATTCTTTCGGGATTACATTTCCTTTAATGGCTACATTATACCGGCTTTTTTCTGCATTACTATATAAGGTAATCGTTTTGTAAAAAGGTCCCGGTCTGCCGTTCGGATTATAGGTCACCTTCAGTGTCCCGGTTTTTCCTGCAGCAATCGGTTCTTTGGTCCATTCAGGTCGTGTACAACCACAAGAAGCAGTGACACGTGTAATAACAAGAGGCTTGTCGCCCTGATTGGTGATAGTAAACACATGCGAAGTCAGCCCTTTCGCTTCCTCGATTGATCCGAAGTTGAACACTTGCTGGTCAACACTGATCTGAGGAGCCTTTTGAGCCATGCTGATTCCAATGCTTCCGCAAAGCAGGAAGATTGTACCGATAATCTGTTTTAGATTTAGTATCATTGCGACAACCTCGAATTATTATAAGTAAAATGAATAAGATCTTTCTTTATTTAACTTTCCCTTTGATGGTCAGGATAAAGCTTCCTTTCTTTCCATTGCTGTAGATAGAAATGGCTTTAGCAAAAACACCTGGTCTGCCGGCTGGATTGTATGTGATTTTGACATCACCGCTTTTCCCTGGAGCAATCGGTTCTTTTGTCCATTCCGGAGTTGTACAACCGCAAGAAGCAATGACGCGTGTCAATACCAAAGGCGCATCACCTGTATTTTCAATGACAAATGTGTGCGCAACTTTACCATCAGCTTCTTTGATTTCTCCAAAATCATAAACCGTTTCCTTCGCTGAAATGACAGCTTGCTTTTGCTGGGCCGAAAGAGCACCTAATGAAAGTACAAGCGCTGTTAATAAGAAAATTATACGTTTCATCTCTCTCTGTTTTATTTGAATAATTAATTGACAAAGATAATGATTAAGCCGGAATGTGTACCTATTTTTATCTCCATTTTAAGATTAATACAGATATCAACGTGAAATTTGTATAGGCGGAGAGAAATGAATAATGGAAAAACAGGGCCGAACAGAAAGAAAACAATACATAATGCAGCGAGATGATTTGGAAGAGAAGCTGAAAATGTGTATCTTTGCGCCGTTTTTTAGCGCCGGGTAAATCTTGGCGAAAGAGGAACTGAATCGATGTTTAATTAAAATCAGACTTGGAAAGGAGGCTGTTGATTTATTTCATATTAGAAAAGATAAAGTATTCGCAAGTAGCATAAGCGAAAGTATCATAAAAATTTAAACAAAGTGAGAATTATTGGCAGAAAGTTTGGCTGATAGCGAAACTATCCGTAATTTTGCTGCCCGTTTTAAGGATGTATTAATTAAACAAAATAACAAATTAAATTATGATCGTAGTTCCATTAAAAGAAGGCGAAAACATTGAAAAAGCGCTGAAGAAATTCAAAAGAAAATTTGAAAAGACAGGTGTTGTAAAAGAATTGAGAAACCGTCAGGCTTTCGAAAAACCGTCAGTAGCAAAGAGAAAGCAAATGATGCGTGCTATTTATGTACAGCATTTGCAGCAAACTGAAGAATAATTGAAAAAATACTTGTTTTTTTAGAATCTAATTTCTATATTCGTTGCAGAATAGTTGATGCAATGAGACATGTTGGTTGATGACTTTTTGGATTACTTACGTTATGAACGTAATTATTCCGATTATACGGTTGAATCGTATAAAAAAGACATAAGTCAGTTTATGGCTTTTGTAAGTGAGCAATCGGTATGTTTGAATTTTCCGGTTGATGTAGATGCAGATTTGGTGAGGAATTGGGTTGTTCAGTTAATGGATAATGGTTATTCTCCTGTATCTGTAAATCGGAAATTAAGCTCTTTGAAATCTTTTTTTAAATATCTCATGAAGCAGAAAGTAATTTCTGTGAATCCGATGCGTTTGGTTGTAGGCCCTAAGACCAAAAAGCCGCTTCCGTATTTCGTGAAAGACCGGGATATGGAGTTGCTGTTGAAGGAAGATCCGGCAGTATCGGATGAGGATTTTGAAAGCGTGAGGAATCAGTTGATCGTAGAAATGCTTTATGATACGGGTATGCGTCGTTCAGAATTAGTCGGTTTGCAGGATGCGGACATAGACTATGAGTTGATGCAGATAAAAGTAACAGGAAAGCGAAACAAGCAGCGGTTGATTCCTTTTGCGAATGGTTTGAAAGAGTTGATGCAGAAGTATCAACAGATTCGTAATCGGGAAGCCGGGAGCGGTAAGTGGTTTTTCGTCCGGTCAAATGGTGAACAAATATCGACAGCGATTGTTTATAATATAGTAAAGCGAAAGTTGTCGGAGATACCTACTTTGGCAAAACGAAGTCCGCATGTATTACGACATTCATTTGCAACTAGTATGTTGAACAATGGGGCAGAGTTGAATGCTGTCAAAGATCTGTTAGGTCACAGTAGCTTGGCTTCAACCAGTGTTTATACACATACATCCTTTGAGGAATTAAAAAAAGTGTATCATGCTCATCCTCGAGCACAAAAAGAAGGAGGTTATTATGGAAATTAGAATTCAGGCGATTCATTTCGATGCAACGAAACAGTTGGAAGCTTTTATTCAGAAGAAAGTAACAAAGTTGGAGCAATACTTCGACGGCATTATATCGGCAGAGGTGACATTGAAAGTAGTGAAACCGGAAACAGCCATGAATAAAAACGCTAACATTTTGTTGAAGATAAAGAATGGAGACTGCTTTGCAGAGAAGACTGAAGATTCATTTGAGGCTGCCATTGACGAATGTGTGGAAGCTTTGGAGAAACAATTAGTTAAATTCAAAGAAAAAAGCAGATCCAAATAAAAAAAACGGTAGAAAATTTGGTATGTAAGAAATAATGCCTAAATTTGCAGCCGTTTCGACGTGGTGCCGGAACGGCTGTTTATTTAGAATGAATGCCTCTTTAGCTCAGTTGGCCAGAGCACGTGATTTGTAATCTCGGGGTCGTT
>OGYL01000877.1_pt1 | contig 24063 bp, 18 predicted proteins | sample 1576541 | NCBI WGS metagenome assembly OGYL01 (sample SAMEA3541551, study PRJEB24748) | human gut metagenome | biome: human gut; feature: human-associated habitat; material: faeces | place: China | collected 2012 | reverse complement strand
GGTCTGTGCCGACGAGCATGCGGCAGGCTTCGGCATACAGCATGCCGGTGATGAAGTAGCCGGCGGTCTTTTGCGTCACTTTCCTTATGACGCGCGACAGATATGTGGGAGAGATGGACAGCTGGCGGGCGTAGAACTCTCTGTAGTGCTCCTCGCGGTAGTGCTGTATGAGCAGCATGATGAAGCTGTGGAAGAGCGTCTCGTTGTGGTTCAGTGCAGGCGGCAGGGCGTTCACACGCTCTTCCACCAACTCGAGCATCTGTAGCAACAGGGCATGCATTAGATGGTTGACGATGCTTTCCTGATAGACATACGGTTGCATAATGGCTTCCGAAATCTGCTGCATCGAGGCCGTCACATGCCCGGTCTGACTCTCGTTCAGATGCAGGATGGGGCGCGTGGTGCGGCAGAAGAACAGCGTGTAAGACTGGTATGGTTCGAAAGTGGATATCATGTGCTCGAACAGACTGCGCTCGCACATCAGGTCCATAGCCTCAAAGTCGCTGCTCTGGCCGGTGATGGCTACCAGCGTGCTTGGCGAAAGAAGCAGCATGTCGCCGCGCCCGACGGTGCACTCCCGGTAGTTTATCGAGAACACGGCAGTGCCCGACTTCACCGCTATGAACGAGAAAATGTCGGCATAGGCAGGCGATATGGTGTCGATATTCACCAGCCTGTTGTCCATGCGGAAGCACGCTATGCGGTTTTTATAAACCTCTTTCACCTTATGATAGGCCATAAGGTCGCTCAGTCTTATTATCCTTTCTTTCATCATTATTTGTATATATGTAAGCCATATCGGCCGTTCCTGCCGTAGCACATTGCCGCTGTTGTCAGGCGTTGAGGCTGCGGTCATGGTGCAAAGATAGCTGTTGTTTCGCATTTAACCAATTCTAATCATCTTTTTAACAGCGGGTGTTGGATTTGATTTGCGAACTTTGCACGTTGTAAACAAAGGATAAAAACTAACTGTATATGACAAGAATATGGATTTATCTGGGAGCGGCTATGCTCCTTGCCGTATGCACGCAGCGTGTTGCGGCGCAGAAGGAAATAACCATTCACAACGCGGCCGGTAAGGAGATGAAGGTCGCCATGCGCAAGGCATTGCCGGTGACAGCCGACCGTGTGCGCTATCCGGGTTTCAAACAGGAGACTCTTGTGCTGAAGGCAGGAAGCATACGCCGTGAGGGAGCGAAACCGCTCACCTGCGACATTCTGCTCGAGCGCGATGTACCTGTGAAACTGCGCGACGGCGTGACAATCTATGTTGATGTGTTCCGCCCTGTTGACGGCAAGAAGTGTCCGGCAATAATGGCATGGAGCCCTTATGGTAAGGAAGTTGGCGGACAGATGCTCGACGATGTTCCCATGCGTGCCGGAGTGCCGATGAATGCCACGTCAGGACTTGAGAAATTCGAGGGTCCCGATCCTGCTTATTGGGTGGCACACGGCTATGCTGTGGTCAATGTGGACAAGCGCGGAGCGTATATGTCTGAAGGCAACTTGCTGTATTGGGGACATGAGGACGCACTCGACGGTTGCGACGTGATAGAGTGGATAGCCTCGCGCGACTGGTGTACGGGTAAGGTAGGAATGTCCGGCAACTCATGGCTCACCGTTTCGCAGTGGTTCATAGCTGCCGAAAAGCCTAAGCATCTTGCTGCCATAGCTCCGTGGGAAGGTTTCTGCGACCACTACCGCGAGTCGGGCACACGCGGAGGAATACCTATGCCGGAGTTCCCGGAGATGATAGCCGAGACTTTTTCTTCGGCTCACGGAATGTTGGAGGACCAGCCCCGCATGATTGTCGAGAAACCTTTCATGTGCGACTATTGGGAGGACAAGGCTGCCAAGGTTGAGAACATCGACATACCTGCATACGTTGTGGCAAGCTACACCAACTCTGTTCACACGCACGGTACGTTTGCCGGCTACCGCCGCATGGCTTCTAAAGAGAAGTGGCTGCGTGTACACAACACTCAGGAGTGGTATGATTACTACACACCTGAGAATGTGGAAGACCTGCGTCGCTTCTTCGATCACTATCTGAAAGGCATTGACAACGGATGGGAAAAGACACCGAGAGTGCGTCTGTCGGTGCTCAATCCGGGTGGAAAGGACATCGTGGGCCGTCCTGAAAACGAGTTCCCGTTGGCACGCACGCAGTATGAGAGACTCTATTTGTCGGCTTCTGACAGCACGCTTCAGACATCACTGCCTGCTAAAGAGGCTGTAAATGTATATCGTTCGGAGGATGAGAATCATCAGGTGACATACCGTTATCGTATGGATAAGCCGACAGAGATTACCGGATACATGAAGCTTCATCTGTGGGTGGCTGCTCCTGACAACGACGATATGGATCTTTCGGTGAGCGTTGAGAAGCTGTCGAAAGACGGAAAACCTCTTCCCGATAAGACTGGAAGCCTGATCGCGGCTACGGGTATGATGCGTGTGTCGATGCGACAGTTGGACGAGGCTAAGAGCACTGAGGCTGAACCATACTATCCGTTCACGACCGAACAGAAGCTGAAACCGGGCGAGATTGTGCCTGTGGAAATAGAGATATGGCCTATGGGTCTGCTGTTCGACAAGGGCGAGATACTGCAACTTACCGTAGGAGCATACTATCCTGCAAAGGCTGACATACCGTTCGGCTCGGCACCAATCTCAATACCGAAAGAAGGATATACATACATGCCGGGACAGAACGTTGAGAAAATGACCATCGGCGGCAACGCTACCGAGTGTGCCGATGCCAATGAGGTTGTCAAGTCTCCGGCAACTCACAATGTGGGCAGACACTGCATATACACCGGCGGAAAGTATGACAGCTATCTGTATGTGCCGGTAATACCGGCGAAATGATGCCCGATGTGCGGTCGCTTACCGCAGTCGGACATTGCAAAATACATTCCCAAAATATAAGGGAGGGGCTTTTCTGCCTCTCCCTTTCTTGTTCATCGTTATTGTTATTTGGTATATGTTTATATACTATGGAGTTATCTGCATAATATATATGCGATTCTGCCTATTCAACTTTGTCCGTCATCTCTTTCTTAATCCTGATCAGCATATCTGTCTGCTCGTTTTCCGGCAAGTGAGCGAGATTATTCACGCATCCCAACATGGCTGCTCCTCCGAATTGTAACGACTTGAGATATTCGATTTTATCCGGTGTCACGCCGCCGAGAGCAATTATTTTTTTGTCTATTATACCACGGACTGCCGCATCCTTTAATGTAATATCGTTAAATGCGGACGAATATCCCTGTTTGGATATGCTGTCGAATATCGGACTTAAAAATACATAATCACAGAGAGGTTTGTATTTTTCTACTTCCTCCAGCGAGTGGCACGAACGGCTGATGTGGCCATGGTAATCGGTGGGGATGTCGCTTCGGCGTGCGTTTAGGTGTATGCCGTGCAGACCGTATTGTGTGGCGAGCTCGAAGAAATCGTGTATTATTATGTGCCTGTAATCCTCTTCCGGCATCTGGTCGAGCAGTCTTGAGCAGTCATCCGCGGTAGCACCGGGCTTGCGAAGGTGTATATAATCAACGCCGCAGGCTATCAGACGGTGAAGGAATGACGCCTCACCGGTAAAGAAAGAAGGAGATGTGACTACAATCCAAAGCATTTTCCGGGTATTGTAAGTATTGGTTTTAAAAAGCTCCGGACACCGAACGACATTGTCGATGCCCGGAGTTGTTGGTTATTATTTCAGTTTGTTGATGATTAGTTCGGCCACTTTCTTTCCGGACATAAGCATTCCGCCGAAGATAGGTCCCATGCGTGGGGTGCCGCTCACGGCAGAGGCTGCCATGCCGCAGACGTAGAGTCCCGGATATATCTCCTTTGTTCCGTTCACCACTTCCTCTTCTCCTGCGACAACATCCAGAGAGCGTTCGCCTATGACATCGCCCGTGTCGGTGGCAAGACGTATGCCGTTCTTACGTGCGACGGTCTTGCACATCTCGCTGTCGTGGCCTGTTCCGTCAATCACACATTTTGCCATGATGTTCAGCGGATCCACATGCAGACCTTCGCGCAGCACCGGTGTCCAGTTTACAACGACGCCGCTTACGACATTGTTCTTGAATACAACGTCCTCAACAGAATAGCAGTTGAAGATCGTAGCGCCGGCATGTGCGGCCTTGTAGAGCAGTGCTGAGGTGCTTTCTACAGAATCCATGACGTAGAGTCCGTCGCCGTATGGCTTATAATTTATATCAAAATCTTTTACTATATTGATAGCCTCTTCCTGAACAACAATCTGATTGAACATCATTGCGCCGCCCCACATACCGCCGCCCGGCGACAGTTTGCGGTCGAACTGCGCAACCTTCAGACCGGCTTTCGCAAGATAATAGGCGGCAACTATTCCGGAAGGACCTCCGCCGACAATTGCCACGTCAATGTCGAGATTTCTTTCCAATTTCTCAAAGTAGGTACTTATAATACCTTGTGAAACTTTCTTTTCTATCATTTTTGTTTATGTTATTAAATTGGTAATTCTGGATTTATGTCTTTTGTCAATTGTTTTCGTCACAGTCTTTTATGCTTTGACTGATGCGCATTGCGCAGAAGTTAGGTCCGCACATGGTGCAGTATTTCCCTCCTACGTGGTTCGCCGTCTTGTAATATTCGAGTGCGCGTTCCGGGTCAAGGCTCAGATTGAACTGATCTTTCCATCTGAATTCGTATCTTGCCTTGCTCAATGCGTTGTCGCGTACAATGGCACCGGGGTGCATTTTTGCAAGGTCGGCGGCATGTGCGGCTAGTTTATAGGTTACCACTCCTGTGCGCACATCGTCGCGGTCGGGCAGGGCAAGGTGCTCTTTCGGTGTCACATAGCACAGCATGGCCGTTCCGAGCCATCCTATCTGTGCCGCACCTATCGCGCTTGTTATGTGGTCGTAGCCGGGCGCAATGTCGGTAACGAGTGGTCCGAGAGTGTAGAACGGTGCATTATGACATTTTTCTATCTGGCGCTGCATGTTCTCCGGAATCTTGTGCATGGGCACATGTCCGGGACCTTCGATGAATGCCTGTACGTTCTTAGCCCACGCACGCTCTACCAGTTCGCCCATTGTGTCAAGTTCGGCAAACTGTGCGCGGTCATTGGCATCGTATATACTGCCCGGACGCAGACCGTCGCCGAGCGATATGGCAACGTCGTATTGTGCGCAGATGTCGCAGATATCGTCGAAATGTTCGTATAGGAAACTTTCCTTCTGATGCATCTGACACCATTTTGAAATGATACTTCCGCCGCGGCTTACCATGCCGGTCATGCGGTTGTCCGCAAGGTGTATGTTCTGAAGACGTATTCCGCAATGGATCGTGAAATAGTCAACTCCCTGCTCACACTGTTCTATAAGCGTGTCGCGGAACAGCTCCCAGCTGAGGTCTTCAGCGTGACCGTTCACCTTTTCCATGGCCTGATACATGGGCACAGTGCCTACCGGGACCGGACAGTTGCGTATTATCCACTCGCGGGTCTCGTGTATGTTTGCTCCGGTTGACAGGTCCATAAGTGTGTCTCCGCCCCATTTGCAGCTCCATACCGCTTTCTCCACCTCTTCGTCAATGCTTGAGGTTGTGGCGGAATTGCCTATGTTGGTGTTGATCTTTACAAGGAAGTTGCGTCCGATAATCATCGGTTCAGATTCCGGATGATTGATGTTTGCCGGTATGACGGCACGTCCTGCGGCCACCTCGTCGCGCACAAACTCCGGAGTTATGTGCGTGTCTATGCCAAGCTCGGCACAGTTCATGTTCTCACGTATGGCCACATATTCCATTTCCGGAGTCACAATGCCCTGTTTGGCATAATACATCTGGCTCACCTGACATCCTTTCTTGGCTCTCAACGGCAGCGTGATGTGTTCAAAGCGCAGGCTGTCAAGCGAGTGGTCGTCGCGGCGCATGCGTCCGTATTCAGATGATATCTCTTTAAGACGTTCCACACCTCCACGCTTCATAATCCACGCTTCACGCATACGCGGCAGTCCTTTCTTGACGTCTGTTTCTATGTTCGGGTCGCTGTAAGGACCGCTTGTGTCGTAAATGTAGATTGATGGATTCTTACGTTCAACGCGCTTTCCGTCCTTTACAGATACTGTCGGCATCTGGTGTACGACGCGCATTCCAACGTTGATTTCAGGATAGAGACGTCCTTTAAGATAGACTTTCTCTGAACTGGGATAAGTTATTTTTATTTTATTCTCCATTGGTTTATGGTTTTAAGCAAAGTACATTAAGATGTCTCGCCGTACTTTACTGTTTTCAGATTTGCGGTTGTTTATTCTTTATTGGTTAATTGTCTTATGACTTTTTTCATTTCGTCAACAGGGCTTTCGGCACGTAGTATGCTGCTGCTGAGTGCTATTCCTGACACTCCGGCCGACAACAGGCACGGTATGTCGTCGCAGGTTATGCCTCCTATAGCCACTAAAGGCAGGCTGATTCCGGCCTCTTTCATCTGTGAAAGTATGTTTTTATAGCCTCCCAGACCAAGCATCGGCGCAAGATTCTTTTTCGTTGTGGTGAATCGGAACGGTCCGCATCCTATGTAGTCGGCACCTTCTGAGACTATGCGCCGTATGTCGTCGAACGTGTTTGCGGTGCCTCCTATGATGAAGTCGGGACCGGTCAGCCTGCGGGCTTCGGCAACAGGCATGTCGTTTTTCCCGAGATGCACACCGTCAGCTCCTATACGCAAGGCCAGCTCTACGTGGTCGTCTATTATGAATACGGCACCTCTGCGTCTGCATTCAGGTATTAGTCTGAGTGCTGTTTTCTCTATTTCGTCCTCGTCGGCATCCTTCATGCGCAGCTGAATCCAACGGCAACCGCCTTCAAGAGCCATCATTGCCGAGTCGAAATAAGAATATTTGTCTGTGAAATGGGTTATGAACTGTAGATTGACAGGTGGTGGACATGATGGCGAACCGTATAAAGCATGGTTCTTTATTCCGGATGTCGTGCATGTACGGCTTGGTGTATTGTTTACCGTTATGTAAGCCACAGGTTTATAAAAATGATTCACCGGCCCGTGTCCGTTGCCTACATGTATGTCTGCACCGGCCTTCAGCGCTTCCGTAAGATAGTTCTTCGCACAGCGTACAGCCTGTTCAAGTGACATACCCCGGGCTGCAAATGCGGCTATTGCCGAAGAAAGTGTGCATCCGGTGCCGTGAGTATTGTTTGTATCAACGGTCTCCGACGACAGACAAATGCGCTTTATGTCATCACCATTTTTAATATACAGATAGTCGTTTTTGGTCTTTCCGTCTATGTGTCCGCCCTTTATCAGCAGCGCTTTTACGCCGTAAGCAAATATAGCCTGAGCCATACAGTCAATATCGTTCTGAATGTCCTCACCGCTTTTGTATGTCTCTATTCCCGCCAATACGCAGGCTTCGGGAATGTTGGGCGTCACGATATCGGCTATTGGCAACAGACGTTCTCTCATTATGTCCAGCGCGTCGGGCTGCATGAGCGAGCATCCGCTTGTTGAAACCATCACCGGATCGACCACCAGGAATGCAGGGTTGTGTCTGGTCAATGCCTTGACAATGGCGTCAAGAGTCTCGGCATCGTTCACCATTCCTATCTTGACGGCGTCGATGTGTATGTCCTCCATCACAGTCTCAATCTGATCGTAAACAACTTGTGGCGGCAGTTTGTGCACATATTTCACGCCGACAGTGTTTTGCACTGTTACGGCTGTAATGGCAGAAGTGCCGTACACCCCTAATGCGGAGAATGTCTTTAAGTCTGCCTGAAGACCGGCACCGCCTGACGGGTCAGACCCCGCAATTGTCAAAGCTGAAAGATATCGTTCCATCTTTTTCTACATTTATTGTAACAATGTACCACAAAGATGGAACGTGTAAAAACGTATTGAAATATAAAAGATATTATGTTATCAAAATCCCAGCGTCAGCATTACCTGTACTGGTGCAATGTGTATCTTCTCAGCCACATACGACAACGTGTCGTAGGGCACCACCTTTTGAGTACATCCGCAAAGGTAACGCAATAAAATGTAAGGACAAAATTTTTATGTTATTTTATTATTTGAAGTAACAAATATCTTTTATCTTGCACTTTTCTGTTTCATAATGCCGGTTTGTCAGGTCAGCATCCAGTACCGTCTATATTGCATGCGTTGCCTTTTACCTTGCCGGGCGCTTGCAGACCTGCCTCTTCAGGACGGAAAGTTACGGTTCCGTCATCAAGCACGAAACACGGTATTCCTACGGCACCGACTCTTTTCATGACATCGAAAACCGGACTTTTGTCGCGCAGCCGCAAGAATTCTTTCAGATTGCGGACATGCTTGCCTATATCAATCACTTCATATTTATTGTTGCCATACACTTGTTCTTTCACGAATGTACAGTCGGGACATGTGTCCATGACGAAAATCTTGATCATGATAATTATGCTTTTAAATATTAATATAACTATTTATTGATACGGGCCAATCAGTCTTTTCCCGATGATAAGGCCAGTAACAGTGTTCTGAAACAGACTTTATCACGGTCCGACAGAGCCCATGTCAGCATTGCTACAACACGGCGATCATTGCTTATCAATTTATCCCATGTACTTCAGAAAAGCCTCAACCTGCCGCTGAAGGTCGGCCGATTGCCGTTCTGTCAGGTTTACGATACCGGTGGCCCATGCTTCGTTGTCAAGCTGCACGCCGGTCTGTGGCTCGGTCATCACATCCGCGTTTATGTATGGAAGCGTGAGCAGTTCGACAAGTTTCTCGCGGCATTTTGCCGTACCGCTGCCTCCTCCGGCACCGCTTAGCGCGATTTTCTTACCGCTTATTGCAAGTGGTGTCAGTCTGTCGCCTGCCACGAGCGGGCGTGAAAGCCAGTCTATCAGGTTCTTCAGATGGCCGGGATAGCTGTAGTTGTACTCAGGAGTGAAAATCCAAAGACCGTCGGCCTCTTCAATTTTCTTGCGTACTGATGAAACCGCTTCTGGCGCGGGAAACTCCACGTCCTGATTCATCATCGGGAGATTTGAGTAGTCGAGATATTCCACCGTCGCACGTCCGTCAATCATTTTCTCGGCTATTGCAGCCAGTTGTCTGTTGAACGATTCCTTCCGTAAGGAACCTATGATGAATGATATTTTCTTCATTTCCTTATCTTTTTGTCCATTTCTTTTCTTATCCATGCCATTATCACGCTCACGGCATATTCCTGTTCTTCGGCTGTAAGCTCATGTCCGGCAGGAATGTGATGCCATTTTGCAAAGCAACCTCTGCAACAGCAGGCTGTGGCGTGCTGTGCGATGAATACGGGATGACCATGCATGGGCGTCTGTTTGCCGTCGTTGGCTATGTAGGCCGGGGCAAGACGCCGTGCCACAAAGTCCATCGCATGCCGGCGTATGGCGTCCATGCCTTTTGACCTGATGTATTCTGCATCCTTGTCTGAAAGATGAAACCTGCTGCGAAACTTCGATTGAGAAAGTCTTTCGAATAGTTTTGTATGGTCGTAACGGTCGTCCGGCTCGTCGTCGGCCACTGTTTCTTCCGGAAACAAGGACAGTTGTTGCCCCATATCGTGTCTTACTCTCATTGTTCAATGCAGGTTTTTTGATTGTCTTATGCCAGGAAAGGTGAGATGACGTCCTGCAGTGCGTTCAGCGGCATGGCTCCGCTCTGACGCCACAATATCTTCTTATCCTTGAAAAGAATCATTGTCGGGACAGACTGTATCTGGAATTGATTGGCTACGGCCTGATTCTTGTCAATGTCTATTTTTATGATGCGCAACTTGTCGCCAAGCGCTTCCTTCAGCTGTTCAAGGATGGGATGCATCATCTTGCAAGGTCCGCACCAAGTCGCGAAGAAATCTACCAATACGGGCTGATTTGTAGAAATAACATCGTTGAATGTTTCCATATTATATGTTCTTAAATGTTGAATATTACTTCTTTTCCGAATGGGAGCAATGAAAGCTTTGCCATCTTGAAGTGTTGTCGAGCAAAAGGAATGCCAATTATCGTGATGAACAGCAGAATGCCGAACACTATGTGAGTGAGCCATGCCGCCAATCCGCCGCACAGAATCCACACCACATTGAGAACCATGCTCAGACATCCGTAGGATGAGTCGTCGCTTCTCACTTCCGCGCCGAACGGCCACAGGCAGAGCATTCCTATCTTGAAGGTCTGGTATGCAAACGGTATGCCGATAATGGTGATGCAGAGTGCCAGGCTGCCTACGAAATAGCAGCACGCGGCTTCCAGACCTCCGAAGAGCCACCATAACAAATTTCCTATTATGCGCATGATGTTTTTATTCTATTATCTTGTCCAAAGATGCTGTCGTCTCACCGGGAAGTATGGTCTTGAAATGCGAGAATATCCTCATGCGTGACGCTTGCGGACTTCTTTTTACGCGGCACGATTCGCTGCCGAACAACTGCTCGGGCGTTGTCAGCAGCGCCAGTCCCCAGCCATACTGACGGCCGTGCTTGTCGTGGGGATATACGAAATCCTCGGTTACGATGTATCCGGCCATTTGCAGTTTTGTTATAAAGCTGTCGAAACGGCTGCGCATGTTCCTCCCGGTGAATCCGCATGTGGTGCGCAGATCGCGCGTAATCATGCTGCCGTGTTCTTGCAGTGTGAGCAGAATGGCCTCCTCTATGCTTCCCGGTGAGGGCTCGGGCCTAGCGTAACGTCGCCAGTTGCAGAAGTCGGGCCACCATTTCCTGCTTATGAAGGCGGCCTTGCCCTTGAAGAATTTACCATAGGCGCAACCGCTCTCTTGTATCACTGAGCCTTTCCACTCCCATAGCGGCCATTCCCAGCCTCCGTCCGGAAGTTGGGTGTACTGACAATCCTCATCGACAATTTCTTCGGCCGACCATCCGCTAACGTCAGACGACAGCAACGGCAGAAATCCTATCTCGTCAACAAAGGCAGTCAGTTCTGCGCAATTATGTATTTCCGGATATTCCATCATTGGTATTTGTGTTATGTCGGGTCTAAGTATTGATGCTCGGATATGTATCGTTTGTCTGTGGTCCGTCATTATCATCACGTATGGTTGGTAGATGTGATTCATGCCACATAGTAGAAACTTTCTCCGGCTGTTATGCTGAATACAAAAATACAATAAATAAAGAGAAAAACATAGTTTATCGTCGAAAATAAGATTCGAAATCGGTATAATATTTTTGAACTCGGCCTTGAAAGAACGTGTCAGAATATCGGTCTGTCGGCGGTTTATGATGTATGCGTACATACGACGTTGTGGAGTAAAATATTCGTAAAGATGATGTCTGGTAAGAATAAAAACAGTAATTTTGCACCTCATTAATCAAGAAATAAAAACAAAAGATATGTTCAAGGATAGCATGACGTTAAAACAGTGGATGTCATTAATAGGCCTTACGTGCGCGGCTTTCATATTCAATACCTCAGAATTCATCCCCATAGGATTGCTTTCGGACATTGCGGAGGATTTCTCTGTCACAGAGGCTAAGGCGGGTATGATAATATCCGTTTATGCTTTTGTCGTCATGCTGGTGTCATTGCCGCTCATGATCTTTGCGTCTAAGTTCGACCTGAAGAAATTAATCATATCCGTCATATTCCTGTTCACGGTGTTCCAGCTGCTGTCGGCCGTGTCTTCAGGTTACGGCATGCTCATGATGTCAAGAATAGGAGTGGCGTGCGCACATTCCATCTTTTGGTCCATAGTGTCACCTTTGGCTGTGCGCACGGTGCCTGAGAAGTTCAAGAACACGGCGTTGAGCATGATTGTCGTGGGTACTTCGGTGGCAATGATATTCGGACTTCCCATCGGACGTATGATAGGTCTGTACATAGGATGGCGCATGACGTTCCTGTGTATCGGCATATTCTCGTTTGTTCTCATGCTGTATCTCTTACCTGTGTTGCCCAAGACACCGAGCCGCGGGCGCTTCTCTGTCAGGAAACTGCCTGTGCTGTTCAAAAGTCCCATGCTGACAAGTCTGTTTGTCCTGTCGTTCGCAATAGCCACATCATACTACACGGGATACAGTTACATAGAACCGTTCATGAAACAGGTGGCCGGAATGTCCGACAGTCTGATTACGATGACGCTAATGATATTCGGAGGAATGGGAATAGTCGGCAGTCTGGCTTTCTCAAAACTGTATTCCACATACACTTACCGTTTCACCAATGTCGTCATCATTTGTGCTGTCGGATGTCTTATGCTGTTGAGGCTTTCGGCGTACAGCAGCGTTACGGTCATACTGCTATGCTGTGTGTGGGGCGTCATATTCACGGCGTCTAATGTCTTGCTACAGGCCGAGATAATAAATAATTCTCCCGCTGAGGCTGTCTCTGTCTCGATGTCAATATTCTCAGGATTGTTTAATCTTGGCATCGGATGCGGAACCTATATCGGCGGTGTGGTATGCACACATGCGACGATATCTGGCGTGGGTTATGCCGGCGGAGTGGTGGCTTTGCTCACATTCGTTTATTGGCGGAGACATGTCGTAAAGGCGATAAGAAAAAGATGATTGGCAGTGCTGTTCACGTCGGGGTATGTAATGGCTGAAAATTTCAGACCGACGGGTTGTGATGTAAACCTGGATGGCGCGTTTCTCTGTGAATGATATGCTCGCGTTGCCGTGATAGGTGAGTCGTCTCCGCAAGGCCGGTGCGGGTATTCCGTGTCTTTACTCACGCCTCATATCTGTGTCTTTAGGGAAAATTTGCGGGGCATACTTACGATTTTTCTTGATTTTATTTTGACAAAATAAATTCGGGAAAGAGGTGTAAACGAATGTTAAATACCGCATTATGGATACTGTTTCCGTGCTTATGGTCCTTTCATATACCCTGTGTTGTAGTCCTGAATCATTCACTTTACATTCCGATTAAGCCCATTTCAGCTTCCGATTAAGCCCGTTTTAGGTCACGATATGGTGCTTTTCAGCCCCTGAAATGGGCCATTTCGTATGCTGAAATGGTGCTTTTTGAAAAACGATAAAACACATCCTAATTGCAAGTTGTTGATATTCAATATATTATGAAAGTCTCTAATAATCATCGTATTTGCGTCCGAGGAAGAGTAAGTCCGCAAATACGCGCTTATTTTTCGGGGTAGAACGTGAAATCAGGGTGGAAAAATCAGAATCTGCTTTCAATCTGAAAGTGCCACAGATTGCTGTCATTCGGGCAGTAATAAACCACGCTGTCCGGTATTGGTTACACGGCTTTTTATTGTAACCGTAACTCGGTGAATTTATATTGATCCTGAAGTCATGTTGCAACAACATTATTCCCTTTGTCCGATGGCAGTTCCATGTCCTGTATAAGTCATCTCTGTTCTGTCCCTGAAGCGCGGACATGGCTCTCCGCACATGGATTCAATGTATAAAATCCACTTATGTTATCTTATTTAACGCGCCCGTTTTTCCTATTTCACAACTTTAGTGTACCTTTGCATGCTTATTCTATTTAGGGATAACGAGAGAGGGATATATATGGCACAGTCGAAAGAAATGACATCAGGGCCGAGTCTGCCGCTGATTCTGAATTTTACTTTTCCTTTGTTGTTGGGCAACATACTTCAGCAGACTTACTCGCTGGTCGATGCGGCTATTGTGGGACGTTTTCTTGGTATTAACGCTCTCGCATCGGTCGGCGCGAGCACATCCGTGGTGTTCCTTATACTTGGATTCTGCAACGGATGTTGCGGAGGCTTCGGCATTCCGGTAGCCCAGAAGTTCGGTGCGCACGATTATGTGATGCTGAGACGCTACGTGGCAGTCAGTCTGAAACTGGCGACTGTCATGTCGGTTGCCGTGGCTGTCGTCACGAGTCTGCTCTGCGGGTTCATCCTCCGGTCCATGCAGACACCTGAAAATATATACGATGGTGCCTATATCTATCTGCTCATCACGTTTATCGGCATACCGTGCACATTCTTCTACAATCTGCTTTCCAGCATAATACGAGCGTTGGGCGACAGCAAGACCCCGTTCTGGTTCCTGTTCCTTTCAACGGTGTTGAACATCATACTCGATTTATTCTGCATCCTTGTGCTCGGGTGGGGAGTGGCAGGTGCGGCCATTGCCACTGTGTTCTCGCAAGGCGTGTCGGCCGTGCTGTGCTACATCTACATGTATCGTAAGTTTGACATTCTGAAAACCGAGCCTTACGACCGCATCTTCCGTAAGGATATTGCCGGTCAGCTCCTGTCTGTCGGCGTGCCGATGGGCTTGCAGTTCTCCATCACCGCCATTGGCAGCATCATGTTGCAGAGTGCCAACAACGCTCTGGGAACGGCTTGTGTGGCAGCCTTCACCGCAGCCATGCGCATCAAGATGTTCGTTATGTGTCCGCTGGATGGTCTGGGAATGGCCATGGCTACATATTCAGGACAGAACTACGGAGCAGGAAAGCCTGACCGTATATGGATGGGCATCAAGTCGGCCATACTTATGATGGTTATTTATTCCGTGGCTATAGCCATCGTCATGTGGGGACTGGCAGACAAGTTCGCGCTGCTGTTCATCTCGCCGGACGAGACTGAGATCATGAAAGACACGGTGCTGTTCCTGCACATCAACACCTCTTGCTTCATCCTGCTCGGACTGCTGAGCATACTGCGTTACAGCATCCAGGGCGCCGGCTATACACGCTTGTCAATGTTCTCGGGTGTGTCCGAGATGATTGCCCGTGTGCTCGTAAGCCTCATTCTCGTACCCGAATTGAAGTTCTGGGGCGTATGCCTTGGCGACCCAACCGCCTGGCTGTTTGCCAATCTGTTCCTTGTTCCGGCATTCATCTATGTGTATAGACGGTTGAAGGAGATTGTCGCGAAAGAGGGGCGTGTGCCGGCAAATGCCTGACGGCCGATCTTTCTCGTAAGGAAACATGTGCGCGCACTGTTTCTTGATGTGTATTTATTGTTGCTGAATACACGTCGTGGCAGGGTAGGTAAGGGCAGGTTGTGGCCCTTATTTACCGCGGATGGATTTGGGAAAAGCAAAGATTGTGTGATGTGTTCATAAAGTTCATTCCGCATCTTTAAACGCTCTTTATCTGAATTATGGAAAGGTAGTTTCATAAGACTTTAGAATAGACATTGATTGCCAGCGTAGATTTTATGAATGAAAAACAATAAGAAAATGGTAGTTTGATGACGTACTCAGAAGTGTATAGACAATTTGTATAATGTAAAAATAATAAATGAACGTCTGAAAATTTTCAAATAATAATTTTACTGGAATTAAGGTTATTGTTATTTATAAAGTAAATTTGAGAATAAGGCTGCTTTCGAAAAATTATTACTAATAAATTGGACTTTATCAAAGATATTTGTTAAATTTGCAATATAGTCTAAATCTTGAATTCTGTGTTACTTGATATATTCCCTGTAATAGAAAGATTTATTCAATAAAATTGTTTTGTATAAAGTTACGAAAATGTTATTTATCATCTAAACATGGGGACTAATTTCTTCACTAATGAAAAAGAAAATACACTCCTTGAGAAAATAGAGGGTGTGTTTAAATATAGGAAAGTGTATTTTTTTGATGCGCTTGTAGGTTATTTTAGAGCTTCCGGATATTTCAGAATTCGTAAGTTTATTCAACAAACGCCACGCATTAGGATTTTGGTAGGTATAAATGTTGATAAGTTAACATATCAGGCAAATCAACAAGGGTTGTTATTCAATCCGAATGAGGAGCAGTCACAGGAAGAATTCTTCAATGATATAAAAAAGAATATTCAAGAGGCTAAGTACGATAAGGAAGTAGAGGATGGAATGTATCAATTCATTGAAGATATAACTTCTGGGAGAATAGAAATGCGTATTCATCCAAAACAGAACATCCATGCTAAGATATATATATTCCGTGAGGAGGTTTATCACCCTCACGGGTATGGTTCTGTTATTACGGGTTCTAGTAATCTTACTGAAGCTGGACTTGAGAAAAATTTTGAATTTAATGTAGAACTCAGGTATGATGATGATATTAAGTTTGCTACAGAAACATTTGAAAAATTATGGGCAGAATCTGTTGCAATAGATATAAAGCATATTGAGCAGATAAAGGAAGAGTCATACCTTAATACGAATTTCACCCCATACGAGGTTTATTTGAAATTTCTGTTAGAATATTTCGGTAAAAGTATAGACTTTGATCCCAACTCTGTATCCGATTTGCCTAAGGGTTATAAAAAACTATCTTATCAGATTGATGCCGTGAATGACGGATATTCAAAGATGATTAAACACAATGGCTTTTTTCTTTCTGATGTAGTTGGATTAGGAAAAACTATTGTTTCTGCACTTATAGCGAAGAAATTTTTCTTTGCGAACGGTTTTCCAATGCATCGTTCCCATACATTGGTTATTGTTCCGCCTGCGATGAAGGAAGGATGGGAAAGAACATTGGCTGAATTTAAACTTGATAATTATACTATTGTTACAAACGGGAGTTTGCATAAATTGAAAAATCCGTCATTATACGATTTGATAATTGTAGATGAAGCCCACAAGTTTAGAAGTGATACAGCCTCAATGTATAATGAATTGCAGAAATTATGTAAGACTAAAACACAATATGCTGATGGTAGTCTGCATGACAAGAAGGTTATACTTGTATCTGCAACTCCATTAAATAATAAGCCTGAAGATATCGCAAACTTGGTTTATCTGTTTCAGGATTCTAAAGACAGCACCTTGGAAGAAGGAAATTTGCAGCGTTTCTTCCGTGAGCAGATTGATAAATATAAGAAACTAAAGAAACAAAAAGATATTGATGTTATATCTAATGGCATAAAAGCAATTTATGAAAAGATTCGAATTAAGGTTGTTGAGCCGTTAACAGTGCGCCGTACACGCACAGACTTGATGGAAAATGATGCATACAGAAAGGATTTAGAAGAACAAAATGTTCATTTCCCTGATGTTATGCCTCCCCATAAGATGTATTATCAATTAGATGACGTACTTGATAAATTGTATGATGATACTATTAGGTCTTTGGGCGGTAATGGAGAAAATGCCTTAAAATACTATCGGTATCAGGCTATAAAATATCTCAGGCCGAAAAAGAAAGCTAAATACAATAAGGCCGATATGATATCTGTTCAATTGGCAACTATTATGAAAACACTTCTTGTCAAACGAATAGATAGTAGTTTTTATGCTTTTAAGCAGTCTTTGAGAAGGTACTATCAGGCAAATAAAATTATGCTTGATATGTTTGAAAAAGGAGTAATATATATTGCCCCCAACTTGAATGTTAATGAACTGTTGAATGAAGGAAAAGAAGACGAACTGATACAGCAGATAGAAGAAGCACAATATACAGATCCGACCATAGAAGTTTGTACACCGGATGATTTTGTGGATGGCTTTAAAGAAGGATTGGAAGATGATGGACGGATATTGAAAGATTTGGTAGACGCATGGGACAAAATAACATACGATCCTAAGTTGGAGGCTTTTATCAACAAATATCTGAAAAATGAACTTTTCGATAAATCTATCAATCAGGAAGGCAAGCTTGTCATCTTTTCAGAAAGTAAAGAGACTACCAAATATTTGTCTGATGCATTGAAAGCAAACGGATACAATCGTATCTTGACTGTTCAGAGTGATAACAGGAACGATAAGATGCCTGTTCTTGAAGCTAATTTCGATGCCAATTATAAAGGGGAAAAGAAGAACGATTATAATATTGTCATTTCTACGGAGGTGCTGGCAGAGGGCGTAAATTTGCATCGTGCAAATGTCATAGTCAATTACGATACGCCTTGGAACTCTACCAGGTTGATGCAACGAATCGGACGTGTAAACCGTATAGGAAGTACTGCAAAAGAAGTGCACATATTCAACTTCTTCCCAACAACTAATGTTAATAATGATATAGAGTTGGAGAAGAAAGCCAAGATGAAACTTTTTGCCTTTCATGCTGCACTCGGCGAAGATAGTCAGATTTATTCTACAGACGAAAATCCTGAAAGTTTTGGATTGTTTGACAAGAATGTCGATGAAGAACGGGATGAAAAATTACGCTATCTTATGTGGTTAAGGCAGTTGAAAGAAGATGATCCTGATTTAATAAAACGGATAAATAAGATGCCTTTAAGAGCCCGTGTTGGCAGAAAGAGCAAACTTATCCCTATGAGTACTATCACGTTTATTCGCAATAAACGAAGGGATGCCTTTACTTTCGTCCGTGAAGACGGAAGCATTGAGGAACTCACATTCCTTGAAGCTGTGAAAGAATTTGAGGCAAGGGTGGACGAGAAAGCTATTCCTTTGCATGACAAACATCATGAACAAGTGGCAAAAGCTATAGAAGTTTTTTCTGAAAAAGAAGAAGCGGCTAAGGCTGCCACCAAGAAAGTGGTTACCAATCAAGGACCAAATGAGAAGAAAGCATTGGCTTATCTTGACGGCTTTGTGAGTGTTCCTAACATAACCGATGAAGAGGTTGCTTTGATAAGAAAGACTCAACGTGCAATCTCAACTGGAAAATTCCAGCAGTTGCAGCGTGATATAAACAAGTTGCAAAGTGCAACAAAGAAAACTCCGGTTAAAATAGTTGTACTATTGGAAAAACTCATGAAAATCATTACTTCTTATCCTATTGAGCATATAGAACTGAACACCCATGTGGCTCAGGCTGTAAATAACATGAAAGTGAAAAAAGATTTAATGCCTGAAATAATAATTTCTGAGAGTTTTGCAATATGATTTTTTACTTCATAAAATATTAGAAATAAGAAATAAAATAACAATTCAACAGATGACAATATTAAATGAATCAGATGATATAAATCTGTTTGAATAAAAACTTGAAATATAAATAATTATGGATAAATCGAAGCTTAAAAATATACTGTCTTCTGTATTTGACTTTGAACAATGGAAGAACATATTGACTGAAATGTTCCCAAAAGTTGAATACTTTACTCAAATCAATCAAATTTCCCATGATTTGGTTAAAGAGGGAGGTCAGACGGGTATGATTCGTCTTGATGACGGACGTTCGTTGGCTATTTATGTATTTGAGGTTAAAGATAACGTGCTTATTGAACGTAATCGTAAAGGATTGCGTGATATAGCTGCTAAGCCCATTGACCTGTCAATAATTCATGGTGCTTTAGCTTTCTATTATTCTAAAAATGTTCCTGACTACCGTTTGACTTTCATTGCAAAGCAGACATCGTTTAGCGAAGACGGCCAACTGAAAAAAACAGAAACAGCTCCTAAAAGATACACGTTTCTTTTAGGTAAAAACGAGCCATGCAGGACAGCTGCTGACCGTTTGTATGAATTGATTTCTAAAAGAAGAAACAATTCTATCTATTTGGCAGATGTGACAGATGCGTTCTCTGTTGAGCGGTTGAACAAAGAATTCTTTGCCGGATACAAGGCACAGTATAACAAGTTCCTGCAACAACTTTCTGATACTAAACCTAATCGTGATTATGTCAAGAAACTGCTTGGGCGTATAGTGTTCTTACAGTTCCTTCAGAAAAAAGGTTGGATGGGTGTTCCTGCCTCAAGGCCGGATTGGACTGGTGGTGATAAAAATTACCTTGCTCATTTAATTGAACACTATGAAGGACACAATCGTCTGCTTACAGAAGTTCTTGAATATTTATTTTTCAACACGTTGAATGAAAAAAGGGATGGCGATATTGCGGATAAACGGTTGGGTGACAATATCAAAATACCATACCTAAATGGAGGCTTGTTTGAGAAAGATAGCATCGATAGATTGGATATAGATTTTCCTTATTCTTATTTCAAAGAGCTTATAGATTTCTTCGATATGTATAATTTCACTATAGATGAAAACGATCCGGATGATAGTGAGGTTGGCATAGACCCGGAGATGTTAGGACATATCTTTGAAAATCTTCTGGAAGACAATAAAGATAAAGGGGCATTCTATACTCCAAAGGAAATAGTGCATTATATGTGTCGTCAGAGTGTAATCCAGTATTTGAAAACTCACGAACCTGATGAACAATATGCTGAACCGATAGAGCAGCTGATAAACAATGGAATTGTCATGCCTATACTTCAAACAAAGGATGTGGCATCCCGATTTATGAAACTACTCAAAAAGGTAAAAGTATGCGATCCTGCCATCGGTTCAGGTGCATTCCCTATGGGTATACTGTATGTCTTGTATTATGCTATCCATAATTTACAACCACATGCTGAGCCAAAAGGAAGCTTTGATTCAACCGAAACAAAACGTGAAATCATTCAGAACAACATCTTTGGTGTTGATATAGAGCAGGGTGCGGTAGATATTGCGCGCCTACGCTTTTGGCTGGCATTGGTGGTTGATGCAGAAGAACCGCAGCCGCTTCCCAATTTGGATTATAAGATTACTTGTGGAAACTCTTTGTTAAGTCGTTACCATATAGATTCTCCTATAGAAAATGTGTTTATTGAATATAACAAAGGGAAAAGTGAAAGTGAAAAGATGACACTTTCAAAATACAAAGAATTAGTTAGCGACTATACCAATACATCTAATCATATAACAAAGGAGAACTTTCGACGGACGATTGAAAATATAAAAAATACGTTCAAAACGGAGCTTACAAAACAGGAAAAAGAGAAAATTTCGAAATTGAGAGGTAGAATACTTTCATTAGAAAGTCCTATGCTTTTGGGGGAACGTACCCGGAAAGAAAAAATAGAATTAAAAAAGCTAAAAGAACAGTTGGTCAAACAAGAAGAGTTGCAATCAAACATAATTAATAACAAGCTTTATACAGATGCTTTTGAGTGGCGGTTTGAATTTCCTGCGTTACTTGATGAAAATGGAGATTTTACGGGGTTTGATATTATTATAGGCAATCCTCCTTATTTGAGAATCCAAGGTATCAGGGATGTAAATCCACTATTTGCAGACGAGCTTATCAAAAAATATCAGTCCGCAACAGGTTCTTTTGACCTATATGTAACATTTGTTGAACGAGGGCTGCAAATAATTAAACAACAAGGGATTGTAAACTATATTATGCCTATTAAATGGACAAATGCTGCTTTTGGCAAAGGGCTGCGTACAATTATTTCTGAAAAGAATGCTGCACATAAAATCATTAATTTTGGAGCATATCAAGTGTTTAATGCTTCTACATATACAGCGCTTCAATGGTTTATGCCTAATAGTAATGAGCTGCTGTATTATGAATTGGATAAAAATCTCACCACTAATCAGGAGCTTGATTCATATTTGAAATCACTCAATAATAAAAAAGTGTCTAAAATAAAGGCTAATAAGCTTAACAAAGAGACATGGGTGCTGACGACCGGTTGTACAACAGAAATATTAGAAAAATTGGAAAGCCATTCTCGGTGTATTGGAGATATATTTGAGAGAATATTTCAAGGTCTTGCCACTAGCAAAGACGATGTTTATTTTTTGTATAATTGCACAGAAATGAATGGCTTAGTATATGGATACTCCAAACAACTCGGATATCAAGTTTGCATTGAACGAGGTTTAGTGAAACCTCTATTGAAAGGTGAGGATGTACATCGTTATGATCATATATCAACAGATCGATTTGTGATATTCCCATATAAATTAAAAAATGGGAAAGCAATTCTATATACAGAAAAAGAGATAGAAGAACTGTTCCCAAAAGGATACGATTATTTGAAGGAGTGTGAGGATATTCTTCGAAACAGAGAAAAAGGTAGATTAAAAAACGATGAATATTGGTATAAATATATATATATCCTAAAAACCTTGCTTTATTTGAAAATGAGAAATTAGTTGCACCAGAAATATCTTTGGGTGGAAATTTTGCTTACGATCAATTTGGAGAATTTTATTCTACAACAAAAATATATGGATATGTAAAAAATGAGAATGTTAAAGAGAGTTACAAATTTTGGCTAGCATTATTTAATTCCAAATTATTCTGGTTCTATATTAAGAATACAGGATATGTACTAAGAGGCGGATATTATACCTTCAAAACTAATTATGTTGCTCCTTTCCCCGTACCTAGAAATATTGCATCTAATTCAGAGAAGGTGGTATCAATATTATGTGATTATATTCTTTTTCTTAAATCACTAGATGCAAATATTTCAGATTTAATTTCAAATAAGTTAATTTCAGATTATTTTGAAAAGATTATCGATGGCTGTATTTATGAAATTTATTTTGAAGATTATATGAAGATGCTTGAGATAGATATAATAAATCCAGCATTAAATATTATAAAATCAATCTCAAATATATCTTCGGACAAAGAAAAAATTGAAATTATATACAATACATTCCTTACAATAAAAAAAACGGATAATCCAATACGGAATCGATTGGAGTTATTTACTCTTAGAAGTCCCGAATTATTAAAATCCATAATAGAAGAATAATATGCCAGCAATAAACAAGATACACATAACAGGTTTTAAAGCTTTTCCAGATGACTTTGAACTAGAATTAAATGGAAAACATTTATTAATGTATGGAGAAAATGGAAGTGGTAAATCATCAATATATTATGCACTTCATTGCATATTTCAAGCACCGCTGAAATCAGATGCAGGTAAAAAGTATTTTGATGTATCAAATGAGCAACATCTCAAGAATATATATAATTTAGCAGTAGACTCTAAAATATGGATAGATTTTGATGGTAGGCATCCATTTATTTATAAAATTGATAAAAATGGCTATAATACAACATTAATAAATGGAAAGCATCCACTTCCAGCAAATATTAACGGTTGTTTTATCAATCATCAATTTTTATTCCATTTTTTTTATTTTAGAAACTCTCAGAGTATTAATTTGTTCCCTGTTTTTATAAAAGATATTTTATCCTTTTGTAAGGATGAAAATTCAGGACTTCATATAGGAGAGATGTATGATGATATAACATCTTCTATAATAAAAAAAGGGAGAAAGATAGATCCTGTATTTATTTCAAATATAGAATATTTTAATAATGCGGTTAAAGACGTTGTTGAGAATATTAATATCTATGCATCAGACATATATAATAAGTATTTTCTTGATGATGAAAGTCTGGAGTTACAAATAAGATTGAGATACGATTCAAATTTAGATAAGCCTGTAGATGATTCAAATGAATACTGGTTAAAATATGACAGAGTTATTGAATATACAAAAGAAAATGGAATATTAAAAGAGCATCTATCTTCTTATAAGAAATTAAATGAACCGTTTATTGGACTTGAAATATCAGAGAAACAACCAGACGGTAGTCTTAAAAAAATACCTAAACCACATATATATTTTAATGAAGCAAAGTTAACAGCTATAGCCTTGTCTGTTAGATTTGCATTATTAAACTTAGACAAACCTGCTGATGGCCGTTTTTTAGCTCTTGATGATATGCTTATCAGTCTTGATATGAGTAATCGGGCTAAAGTAGTAGATTTTTTGTTGAAAATATCAGATAAGTATAAAATATATTTATTTACTCATGACAAAATGTTTTTTGAATACTTTAAGCATAAAACAAAAAAAAATCATGATGCATGGATATATAAAGAAATATATATGAATGATGAGAAAGAACCATATATAAGAAATAGTGAAGATTATATTGGACAAGCCAATCACTATATAAAACAACATGAATATGAAATAGCTGGTAACTTTTTAAGGAAGGCCGCAGAATTGTTGTGTAAGAATTTTTTACCAATCAGGTGGCAATTATCTACTGACTATAGTAAGTTAGATTTAAATGGTTTAATTCAAAATTGCAAAAGATATGCAGAAGAAAGTGGAATAAATGATATTTCTATTTTTGAGGAATTGGATAGCTTCCGCAAATTTATATTAAACCCAGCTAGTCATGATAGTTATGATGTCATTAAATATCGATATGAAGTTGAAATGTGTTTGCATACATTGCAATCATTTCAATCTATAGAAACAATTCCATTCTTAGAAAAAGGAGCAAGACTTAGTTTTGAACACTGCTGTCCAAAGAAAATATCTTAGACATGATTTAAATTAATCGTTTACAATG